>RCNF010000088.1_pt1 | contig 38397 bp, 34 predicted proteins | sample 2041311 | NCBI WGS metagenome assembly RCNF01 (sample SAMN09708228, study PRJNA481090) | Marine sediment metagenome, whole genome shotgun sequencing project. | biome: marine sediment; feature: ocean; material: sediment; isolation source: Sewage treatment plant 2 marine sediment (STP2) ...
AAGGTGGTCGCGATCAAGGTCGCGCCCGGCGACGAGGTCGTGCCGGGACAGGCGCTGGTCGTCCTCGAGGCCATGAAGATGGAAAACGAGCTCGCCGCAGAGCAGGCGGGGCGCGTCACCGCAGTCCACGTCGCCGATGGTGAAACGGTGGAAAGCGGCGAATTGCTGGTGGAGATCGAGTGACCGCGGCGGGTACGGGGTAACCTGCACCCCTCCTCATCCGTACCTCACAGCAACTGCTGCTGCGGATCAGGCGCTGTGAGCCATCCGGGGCGGGTGGTTCGGGCGCATTTTTGGGCATGTTTCGTTTCCAATCAGCACTTCTTGCCGTAACGGTGGGTTTCTCGTCGGTGTGGGCCGTCGGGGCGTCGGCTCAGACTTCCCCGCCGCCCCCGGATGGCACCATCGCGTCGGAAATGCAAAAACAGAACCCCCAGTCGTCGGCCTATGGCGGGCTCATCGATGTCACCGCCGTCAGCACGACGTTGATCGCATTCGACGACGACGGGCATCCCGTGCTCGACCTTCGGCCCGACGAGCTCATGGTGCTCGAAGACCAACAGCCGGTTCGCCTCCTCGGCATCGAGCCCGGAATCGGGCCGGAGATGGTGCCCGCAGACGACGTCGGATCCTCCGCCCTTGCTCAGGCAGCGCCGGCAGCGGCGACCGTCGACCCGACCCCCTGGCGGGTGGTTGTGTATGTCAGCACCGAACTCGCCGGCCGATTCATGCTCGAGGGTCTGTGCCGGCAGACTGCAGACAACGCCGCTCGGCTGACCGCCCTCGGACCGGTCGATATTGTGCTCGCGGACCCGTCACCGACCCTCATGAGCGAGGCGGGACGGCGACCGGAGGACGTCGAGGAGGCTCTGAACCGCCTCGCGGACAACACCTCCGGTTCGACCACCATCGACGCGATTCGCAACGCCTTCACCCGTGATTTCAAACCCGGGGTCGGCTTCGACACCTCCTACACCATCACCCAATCAAGCCCGCAGGCGGTGGCGGCCAAGGCGCGGGCATCGATCCATCGCGAGCGGACAATCATCCGCGGAGAACTCGATCGGATGGTCGCCTGGATGCAATCGCAGCCCCCGACCTCGCGCGGGTTGTTGTTGTGGATGACCGGGGGCTTCGATCTCAATCCGTCGGATTTCTATATCCCCCTGGTATCGCAGATTGACCCCTACATGGCGGCGAAGATGCGCACCGACTATGCGGCGTTGAGCCTCGAGGCGGATGTGCGGCAGATCGTCGAAGTGGCGCTTGCCTACGGATGGACGGTGATGCCCGTCAACGCGAGTCGCGCCACCTTTTCCTATGGCGCCGACGTCGACGGCACCGGGAAATCTCAGCACCACATGGGTGTCGGCGCCGGATCGGTCGCCGCCCAGCAGAGCGATTTTCAACAGGTGGCCCCCAACTATCCCCTTCAGGTCATGGCGAAAGCGACCGGCGGCGAGGTGATCGGCAACACCAACCAGTTCGGCCGGGCTCTCGATCTCATCTCGGGCGCCTACCTCGTCACCTACCAGGCCGACCGTCCCGCCGACGGCAGGCTCCACCGGCTGGAGATCCGTTGTTCGCGGCCCGGCGTCCGACTTCGAGGCCGCCAGTACGCCGCCTCGGGCAGTCTGCGCGGTGTCTCCACCACCCGCGCACGGCGGATTCTCGAAGGTGAAGACCTCACGGGTGGTCTCGAGATTTCGGCGGCCGTCGTCAACATTTCCCAACAGGCCAAGGGACAGCGGCAGGGCGATCTGCAGGTGACCGCCGCCCTCGGCGAGCTTCGTGGGACGCTGAAACCGCTCGATCTCGGTGAAATCAGAATCACCCTCGTGGTCGACGTCGGCAACGGATCGCCGTTCATCAGCCACCAGGAGTTTCCGGTCGAGTGGGACGAGGTGCGGGACGTCTGGCAGTACGGTTCGGGTTTCAGGTGGCCGAAAAACGCCGACCGCGTCGCGGTGGTGGTTGAAGAGCTCGTGACCTCGACCTGGGGCGCCGCCATCGTCGAACTCGAGTGATTGGCTCCTCGAAGCTGGGCACGATTCCGTCCCGTGCCCCCAAACGTGGGTGAGTGGTAGACTCTGCGATTGGTGACAGCACACGGTTTCTGGTTGCGGCGGTATGCGCTCGCCCTCGTCCTTGTTTTCTGGGCGATGTCGGCGTCAGCTGTTGATGAAGTGGCTCCGACGCCACTGCAGCCGTGTGTCCACGAACTCCATTATGAGGGTTTTGCCGGGCTCATCCTCGTTTCACTGACCATCAACGACTCACCGCCACTGGATTTCGTGCTCGACTCCGGGGCCACCCAAAGTTCCATCACCGACCCCTTCCTGGCCGCTGCGCTGGGTCTCGAGGTGCGGGAGGCCGGGCTCGCCCGCGGCATGGGTTCGGGTGCGACCCGGGTCCTGATCGCGGAAGACGCCTGCCTTCGGGCCGATGGTGAGGAGATTCTGTGCACGCCGCTTGTGGTGCACGACATCGGTGTCCGGTTGTCGGCGATGGCGGGCCGCGAACTGCACGGTTTCCTCGGTGCCGATCTGTTCGAGCGCTGGGTGGTGGAGATCGACCCTGCGAACCGGCGCCTCTTGCTGCACGACCCCGAGTCCTATGTCGACCCACCCCAGGGAGAGCATCTCCATCTCGAGGTGGTCGACCGGCGACCGATCATCGACGCCGAGGTCGTGACCGAGGTCGGGAAAAAACCGCTGGATGTGAGACTGGTGGTGGACACAGGTTCGAGTCGCTATCTGACATTGATTACGCGATCACGGCGACGTCTCAAACCACCCGTGGAACAAACGCTCGGGGCCAGCGTGGGCGTGGTCGGAGAAACCCTTGTTCCGATGGCGCCGGTGGCGTGGTTGACGGTTGGAACGCGGGTCGTCAGCAACCTCGAGACGGCGTGGATGGAGCCGTATCAGATTCCTGCGATTCGAAATATCCCAAACCTCAATGGAATTCTCGGAAACGCACTGCTGGGCCGTTTCCACACGGTGCTTGATTATCACCACGGGAGGTTGATCGTTGGCCCCTTGTTCGGATATCCGGACGTCGTAAACGAGATACCGGATTAAATCCCACAGATGGCGTCAAATCGACGTGTCGGAACGGACCAAATGCTGGCATGGGCTTTGCAAGATAGGAACGAGTGATTTTGTCTCCAAAAAGCAAAAAGAAATTTGAAGTACATCGAAAAGGAGGAAAGAGGAGACTTTATTCGTGACGGGGGCGGTCGGTGGATTCTTCTGCCCCCCCCCAAAAAAGATCGAATTCAAGGAGGAAAGGTATGAAAGTTTCGGGGAAAATTCTTATTGCGTTTCTGGCGTGCACGCTGGCTTCTGGCGCCCTCTTGGCCCAGACCACCCGCGGTAACATCCAGGGCCGCGTTGGCGACGAGCAGGGTGTGGCCATGCCCGGCGTCACAGTGAGCATTGCTTCAGACGCGTTGATCGGTGCCCAGAGCACCGTCACCGACGCCCAGGGCACGTACAAGTTCCTGGTGCTGCCTCCGGGCGCCTACAAGGTGACCTTCAGCCTGTCGGGCTACCAGACCCGCTCGCAGGAGAACATGGCGGTCAAAATCGGTTCCACCACCCGCGTGGACTCGGTCATGACCTCGGCCTTCACCGACGAGGTGGTGGTGACTTCGGAGTCGCCGCTCGTTGACACGTCGAGCACCACCATCGGTATCGACCTGTCGTCGGACTTCTACAACGACCTGCCGACCGGCCGCAACTACACCTCGGTGGCGTCTGTGACCCCGGGTGCGCAGGAAGACGGCTCGGGCCAGACCTTCTACGGGTCGACCGGCGCCGAGAACGCCTACTACATCGATGGCGCCAACACCACCGGCGTCGAGCTCGGCCAGCAGGGCACCACCCTCAACTTCGAGTTCATCGATGAGGTCCAGGTCAAGACAGGTTCCTACAACGCGGAGTACGGCCGCGCGACCGGTTCGGTGATCAGTGTGATCACGAAGTCCGGCGGCAACGAGTTCCACGGCGACGTCTTCGGTTATTACGATGCCGCGGACCTCCAGGCCAGCCTCAAGTCGGCGCCGGCTGATGGTGCCGTTTCCGGCACCAAGACCACCGTGGACTACACCCGCTCCGACTACGGCGTCGACCTCGGCGGCTACATCGTCAAGGACAAGCTGTGGTTCTTCGCTGCCTATGACTACGTCAAGAACGAGAACAACGACGAAGTCCTCAAGTCGTTCCCGATCGTTGGCGCGCCGGCCGTCGGCTCCGTTCTTCCGGACACCACCACCCGCGATCTGTGGGCGGCCAAACTGACCTGGCGCATTGCGGCCAACCACTCGCTCTCGGGTTCCGGTTTTGGTGATCCCAGCGAACAAACTGGCGCGCTTGGCTCGTTTGCTTCGACCCCGCTCCACTTCCAGTACGGCATCGAGACCGGTGGCACCAACTACTCGTTCAACTACGACGGCATCTTCGGCCAGAACGTTGTGATCAGCGCGCGTGCCGCGCAGCACAACGAGGAGAGCAGTCAGGTTGGCCCCGGCGCTTCGGTGGTCGGTTATATTGACTCCACGAACCCCCTCGGTGACGGCACCACGGTTTGGGGTTGGGGCGCCAATTCCAACGCCACCGAGAGTGTGTCCGGTTTTGGTTTTTTCCAGAACCAGGAGTTCTCGCGCGACCAGTACAACGTCGATCTGTCGTGGTTTGTCGGCAACTTCGGTGGCTCGCACGAGTTCAAAGTCGGATACGAGTATGAAGAGATCGGCGTGGTCAACGCCAACTGGAACGGCGGCGCCGGTCAGCGGGTCTACCGCCTCACCTGTGACCCGGCGTCTCGTTACTGCGGCGACAACGACGAAGCGGCGTACTTCTTCCGCCACCGCATCTATCTCAACCAGGCGGGCCTCGACGCAACCCAGCTGACGACCGCCGACATCCAGGCGCCTCTGACGGTCGACACCAAGGCCGACAACGACGCCTTTTTCATCCAGGACACCTGGCAGGTGACCAGCAACCTGTCGCTCGCCCTCGGCGTGCGTTTCGGTTCGCAAGTGCTCTACAACGCCGACGGTGACATCTCGGCCGACATCAACGACAACGTCGCACCGCGTCTCGGCTTTGTCTGGGATCCGGCGGGCAACGGCAAATCGAAAGTCTTTGGACACTGGGGCAAGTTCTACGAGACGATCCCCATGGACATCGTGATCCGTTCCTTCGGCGGCGAGATCTCGATCTTCTCCTACAACCTCTCCAACGACCCCAACGACGTTGCCAGTGACCCCAGGGTCGCCAACTCGCGCATCCTCGGCGGCGGCTTCTCGCGTGTCGACCCGGGCATTAAGGGCCAGAATCTCGAGGAGTACGTCGTCGGTTTCGAGTACGAGTTCGCCCCCGACTGGGCGGCCGGCATCAAGTACATCAATCGTCAGCTCAACCGGGTCATCGAGGACGCGCTCGCCGAGGACGGCGACTACTTCATCGGCAACCCGGGTTATGGCGAGATGACGCGGACCTTCGGGATCGGCGCCGCATACGGATACAATGACCTCGCGGTCGAGATCCCGATCCCGATCCGCGAGTTCTCGGGTGTCGAACTGACGTTGAAGAAGCGTTTCTCCAACAACTTCCAGTTCATCACATCGTTGCTGTTCTCGGATCTCACCGGCAACTATGACGGCACCTTCCAGGCGTCGACCGGTCAGCTCGACCCGAACCTGAACTCGGCCTTTGACTATGCCGATTTCCAGGTCAACAACACCGGGCAGCTGTCGAACGACATTCCCTTCCAGTTCAAGTTCGACGGCATCTACCGCTTCAACTTCGGTCTGTCTGCCGGTCTCTCGGCCTACTACACCGATGGCACACCGATGACCGCCATGGGCTACTCACAGGCCTACAACAACTGGGAGTACTACCTGTCGGAACGCGGCGCCTTCGGCACCACCGACGCCTATTACGAGGCGGACGTCCACGTCGGCTACCCGATCAAGATCGGTTCGAGCATGGAGCTCAACCTGCTGGTGGACATCTTCAACCTGTTCAATTCGCAGGGCGAGACCTCTCGCAGCTTGCGTTACACCACGGCCGACGCCACCGCGACCTATGAGGTCATCGACTGGGATACCGGGCTGCCGTTGCCGCCCATCACACCAGGCGAAAGCGCCCGGCCGCCGACGAACGAGGCGTGGAACACAACCAACGGCTGGCAGGATCCGACCACGATCCGCCTCGGCGTGCGCCTGTCCTTCTAATCCGGCTGTATCGAGCCATTACCAGGAGGGCCCTCGGGCCCTCCTTTTTTTGTGCTTTGCCCTCGGGCCGGCGGCGGCGCATGGGGTAAACTACCGCCCGTGAAACGAAATTTTCTTCTTGTTGTATTGTCCGTGACCGTGCTGTTCATTGGCCTTTTGTGGGCCACGGTGACCTGGGTCCCGGCGGCGGGCGAGGTGTGGGTGTGGAACACCGAAACGGGTCGGCTGCGGGTGCCCGAGGCCGGCCCGGTCGTGGCCCCCCGTTGGTCGGGGACGCGTCTCGATGCAACCCCGCTGACAGCGGAGATTCCGGCGGCGACCTCCGACGGCGCCAAGGTCGCAACAACCGTTGAACTCCAACCGCCGGTCGGCGTGTGGCAGCTTCAAGCTGCGGCGTCACCGCGAGAGGGGCTGCGGCGCAGCGTTGTGGACCAGGTTCGACGGGAAATCGGCGCTCTGCCGCTGGCCTGCTTTGTCGGCGGCGCCTCCACCCATGGCCCTTGTCCGGCAGACCCGTCGGTCGTGCTGAGGCGGATCCTGGCCATGGATCTTGGTGTGCCGGAGGCGGCGGTCTCAGTCTCTTTGGAGCCCGACCGGACGGCGGTGCGGGCGGGTCTGCTCGCCGACATCGCTGGGCAGCTCTCCCTGCCGCGCCACAAGGTGCTGGTCCTCGGTCTCGATGGTCTCGATTGGGATCTCGTCCTGCCGTGGGTTGAGGCGGGCCGGATGCCCAATTTAAAGCGGTTGATGGATGCCGGAACCTGGGGTGAGATGACGACTATCGTGCCGATGCTGTCGCCGCTGATCTGGACGACGATGGCAACCGGGGTGTCCCCAGACGTCCACGGAGTGCTCGATTTTGTTGAGAAGGACCCCGAAACCGGTCAAATGGCTCCGATTACCGGTCGCAGCCGCAAGGTGCCGGCGATCTGGAACATCGCCTCCGCGCTCGGGCTCGAGGTCGACGTAGTGGGTTGGTGGGCGACTTGGCCCGCCGAGCGGATCAACGGCACCATGGTCTCCGATCGTCTCTATTACACGCTGCAACAGGGAATCCCCAGCGAGGTCTTTCACGAGGACCCGCCGGACCTGGTGTTCCCGACCGAGCGGATCCCCGAGTTCGCGGCTTTACGCGATCGGGCGGTCGGCGAGACGGACTGGCGGGCGATCCGCCATTTCATGAAGGTCCCCGAGGCGGCCTTTGATCGCGCGGTGGAGGCCAATCGCGGGATGGAAGACCCGATCGACGGATTGCGCCGCATCATCAGCGCCACCCGCACCTACATGGGGTCCGGCTTGGTGCTGGCAAAAGAACGGCCGGATCTCATGATGGTCTATCTCGAGGGGACCGACACCATCGGCCACCTGCTGGCGGGGTATATGCCGCCGCCCACTCTGGATGTGGATCCCGTCGAGGCCTCGGTGTACGCAGCCGCCGTGCCCGCCTACTTCGAGATCACCGACCGTTGGATCGGGAGATACCTGGAGGCGTGCCCGCTGGAGGAGTACGCGGTAATCGTGGTCTCCGACCACGGTTTCAAGTGGGCTGAAGATCGCCCCCGCGGTCTTTCCGGGACCTTTGGTCCGACCGCTCCCCTGTGGCATGCCGACGATGCGATCTTCGTCGTTGCCGGTCCCGGTGTCGAACGCCGCGGTCGCGTGGAGGGTCGGGCCTCGGTCTACGACGTGGCGCCGACGACGGCGGCACTACTCGGCATCCCTGGCGATCCGGGGTGGCAGGGTACTGTGCTTCCCGGCGCCCCTCCGGCCACCGCAGAGCCGGTCGAATGGATGCCGTTGGCGCCGCCCGCTACCTACAGCCAGGGCGGTGGCGGTGCCGCGCCGGTTGACCCCGAATTCATCGCCAAGCTCAAGGCCCTCGGCTATATCGGCGAAGACGGCACCAGCGCGGGCGAAGCGGTGCCGGCTCCATCCGGAGCGGTCGCCACCCCCGAGACATCCCCGAGAGTTGTGGTGCCATCGGCACCGACGCCCCAGCCGGCCACCGCCACCCGCGGCCAGATCAACAACCTGGCGGTGATCAAGACCAACGAGAAGGAATACGACGAGGCCGAACGGCTGCTGCGCCAGGTGATGGCTATGAGCCCGCAGTACGCGTCGCCCCACTTCAACCTGCGTCGGATCTACATGGAGACGCAGCAGTGGGAGAAGGCCGACGAGCAGCTCTGGATTGCCATCGACAAGGATCTGCGCGACCCACAGCGGACCCTCGATCGGGCGGCCGCAGACTATGAGAGCTTGAGCCTACCGGAACGTGCCGAAGCGCTCTTGACTCGGGCCATCTCGCGTTTTCCCGAGCACGAGCCCTTCTATGTCCACCTCATGGTGCTGCGGGTGCGCGATGACCGTTGTGGCGAGGCCATGCCGGTGGGCGCGGTCGCATCGTCGAAGTTCCCCACCAGCGGTCCGGTCCACGCCTTTTACGGCCTCGCAGCAGCCTGTGTGGGCGATGCAGCGGTGGCGCGTCTGGAATTGGAGCGATCACTCGAGATCAACCCCGATCAACCGATGTTGCGGCAGGCGTTGGAGCAGGTTCCCGATTGATCCGTCTCTGGTGAGAGGCGGAGGTCAGTCGCGCGGGTTCACAACCGCGGCGATGGTCTGATACGAGTCCTGCCGGGTGAGTGGGTCGAGCAGCGCGACCGAGATCTTGTAGCGCCCCGATTCCACCAGCAAATTTGTGTCGATCCCCCAACGCTGTCGTTGAGCGTCTTCGTAATCGGCCGCGGGGATCCGGATCTCGTGTTCCTGGCGGACGAGGTCCGACTGTTTGCCGTCGGTGTCGCGGGCGGCCACGAAGAGTACGATCCTCCCCACGTAGTCCTCTCCTTCGGGGAGCAGGGCCACCTTGCGGATCGGAAACGAGATGTGGGTCGGCAGGAGCCACCGCTTTTCGCTCGCGGGCGCCGCGGTGCCGGTTTCGACGTCCACCTGCATCGGGTTGTCATCGACTTCGAAGACCAGGCTCGAAACGACCGTGTCCTGCACCTGGGTTTCGAGCGACTTCTCAACAAAACGTGATCGGTAGCGGAGCACATAGTCTTTCAATCTGGGGTCGTCGCGGAGTCTGACTTTGACCTTGTGGACCTTGTCCCTGCCGCTCGCCTGCAGCGGATAGCCGATCGAGTAGTAGGTGTACATATCCTGGGTGACCAGATTGAGGCGAGGCCCGATATCGTTGGTGTTGATGATGGCGATACCGCCGGTCTCGTCGGCGAGGTAGCGCAGGCTGTCGGTGAGGTTGTGCCGACCCACCGAGGCCGAAAGCGGGTCCTGTGAGCTGGCGAATTCGGCGCTGCCCATTCCACCCATGGTCAGGCCTGCGGCATCGATGGCATAAAAGGCCACGTCCTGGGCGTTGGCAGAGGCGGCCAATCCACTGAACGCCCTCGTCTGGTCGAACTCATACATTCTTGTCAAGATGGCCGAGTCTTGAGTGACCCGGTTGAACTCGTAGAAGAGCTCCATCCCGGGGACCATTTCCAAGCCATTGGACACGTAGATGATGCCCTTTTTTCCGGGCAGGCCCGACAGGCTGGTGATGATCTGGCGCAGAGCGTCCATCGTGAACTTGAGATTATTGACGCTCTCCCGGGCATAGTTGTCGATCAGCTGGTAGGCCTCGCCCCATTCGCCGCCGAGGCTGGTCGAGCCGGGACTGCCGCTGCGGCTGCCGGCGCTGCTCCCGCTCCGCTGCTCGTTTTCGATCGACTTGATGCGGTCGATGATGTCTTTTCTCGTTGAATCGATTTCGGTGCGCCCACCGGTGTAACGGCGCACGGTCCGCATGGCCGCAATCACCTTGTTCGGGTCAGAGGTAAAGGGCTGCAGCACTTCGAACGACCGCTGGTAGGCGACGACCATCATCTGGGCCGGTGGGTGGAGGCTGGTTCGCACGAACTCCCGAGCCTGGGACAGAACCCGGTTTCGGTCGAGGGGGTCGAGGTTCTGGTTGTCGATATAGAGCACCATGTGGACCGGGATCGGCCCCGCCTCGTCGTCGGGCGCCGGGGTCGGCGTGGCCAGCGGCATGAGCTCGTCCGGCTGCGAAGCCAGTTGGGTGCGAATGATCTCGTCGGTGTAGAGCTTGAAATTCGTGATCTGCTTGGCTTCGCCATCCTGAAGGACTTCGAAGTCATCCACCGTGAGATCGGTGATGGCGATGCCCTTTTTATCGGTCACATAGACCACCAGGTTGGCGATGGTCAGTTCGTATTCGTCGATAAAGGTGAGACCGCCGACGGGACGAATCTGGTTCTCGGTCTGTTGCTCATCGTCGGCTGTGTCAGCCGAAAAGGGCAGGGCCAGAAGCACCATCAGCAGCCACGCAAAGGAACGCCACTTTTTCACGCGTACCTCCTCGGCGAGTCTAACAGAGTGGGCTCGCCTTCCGGCTCGCCCGAAAATGTCTAATATTGGATATTTGATGTTGGATTTTCCTGCCTACCAGTCGGCAATCCGAACAAGCCCCGTAGGGGCGAAAGAAAATAGCCTGGGGCGTGAGCCCCAGGACAAAGGCCAAAAAAGGAGATCCAAGCCCCGGAGGGGCGACAGATTCGGCCAAAGGCGCCATCCGTGGACGTCGAGCGCAATCATCTGTCGCCCCTCCGGGGCTCTCTCGTAATTCTTCATTCGTTCCTGGGGCTCACGCCCCAGGCTACGATCTATCGCCGCTCCGCGGCTTTCCTTTCCGAGAAGCTGTCTTGGACAAGAGTGATCCAACATCTAGCACCTCTCCCCAAACTCCTTTTTGTCGAATTCGTATCACCAGGGATGATGCGTCTCATGCCACGGTATGATCAATGCCCGTGACCGGCACGACCGAACCTCTGGCAGACGAAAAGCTGGTCGAGCTCGCGCTCGACGGCGATGAGGATGCCTATGGCACCCTGGTGCGCCGATACCAGCGGCGACTGACGGCGTTCCTCGGCCAACTGGTGGGCGATATCGAGTTGGCGCGTGAACTGTCCCAGGAGGCGTTTATCCGGGCGTGGTCGGCCCTCGAGAGGTTTAATCCCCGCTACCGCTTTTCAACCTGGCTCTTCAGGATCGCCCACAACCTGGGCATCGATCAGCTTCGCCGGCGTCGACTGCAGACGGTCAGCCTCTACCGGACCGACGCCAACGGTGGTGAGGTTGAGGTTGTGGTTGCGGCCCTCGACAAAGACCCCCTCGGCCACCTTGAAAATAGCGCGCTGGCTGAAGAACTGCACCAGATCATCGATGATCTGCGTCCGGAGTATCGCGAGCTCATTCTGCTGCGTCATTTTGGTGGCCTGAGCTACCAGGAGATCGCCGAATTCAAAGACATGCCCCTGGGCACAGTGAAAAACAAACTTTTTCGAGCCCACTCCGTATTACGTAAAGCGTTGGCCACTTTTTTATAGTGGCGACGGGATGAACGCTGAGGAGGCGAACGTGGCGAGCGAATGTCAGGCAATCCAGGAGGCCCTCTCCGAATACCGCGGCGAGGTCGTACGTCTCGGTACCGCCGAACGGCAGCACGTCGAGGCCTGCCCGAGCTGCTCGGAGGTCGCGGCCGCCGAAATGGCCCTCGGCCTGATATTCCGCGAGGCTGTGGCGCCGGCAGATTCATCGATCGTTGACGGTGTGATGGCGGCGTTGCGCCCGGTGCGGATCCGGCGCCGAGTGGTCGCATTCGTGCCCGTCGCGGCGTCGATGCTGCTCGCGGTGGTCGGCGCGCTGCTGGTCGGCGGTGTCCCGGGCAGTGGTGTTCTATCGCAACTCCCCGGTTGGTCAACGCAGGGCTGGTCCGCTGCTCTGAACGGTGTATCCGACTGGTACGGTGCGACTTCGACCTGGGTCGCGGCCGCCACCGCAGCCATGGACCCGGCGATCGTGGCGGCGGCCGGAGTGATCGGTCTGCTCGGTCTGGCGGGGGTGGTTGCCACCGCTCGTCGATGGCGTAAGATCTCGCCATGGCGCAGAAGCGACTGATCCTCCTCGCGGCGTGTGTCATCAGCTGGTTGTTCTTCACCCCTCCAGCTGCAGCTGACCCCAGCCAGACGGCGGTGCTTGCGGACCTCGTAGTCAATGGTCCCGTGGATGGCGATGTGGTTGTTTTTGCCGCCGACCTGGTGCTCGGCTCTAATGCCCGGGTGACGGGGGACGCGGTTGCGGTCGGGGGCAACGTCCGGGTCGCCGCCGGTGCCGAAGTGGGCCGTCACGTGCTCGCGGTGATTGGGGCAGCCGAGGTCTCACCGGAGGCTATGGTGAGTGGACGAGTTCTTTCCTTTTCATCGCTGGCGAGTCTCGTCCAGGCGCCGGATGCTGCGCCCTCGTCGCCTCGGGTCGGTTTTGCTGTGCGGCTTCTGGCTTCCGGAGGGTGGCTCCTGGTTGGCACCGGTCTCGCCTTTCTTTTCCCGGTTCGGATGCGTTATGCCGCGTGGGCGCTTCCACCCCTCGGTTTGAAGGTGCCTGCTCTGGGCCTTGTGGTCGCCCTTACAGTCACTGCATCTTTGGTGGTGGCGCTTGGCTTTGGCCCTGCCCTCGGCGTCCCGATGATTGCGGGGTTGATGGTCGTGTTCTTTGCGGGCAAGGCTGTGGGTCTGACCGTGATCAGCTGTGCCGTGGGGACCGCCGTCCTGCGGCGATGGCTGCACCACCCCCTGCCGATCAGCCTCGAGGTCTTTGTCGGCATGTTGGTGCTGCTCGCGTTGCGCTTCCTGCCGATTGCGGGCGAGACCCTGTGGTCCCTCCTGTCGGTGTTTGCTCTGGGCGCCAGCATCGCTGTGATCGGAACCGGGCCCGGTGAGATGGCGACCGAACCGGCACAACCCTGAGCATTTCAGCGCGAGGTGGGGCTGGCGATTGAAACTGCGGCGGACCTGCCGGTTGGGCCCACGTCGAAGACGATTATTGCTCCGAAATGCTATACTGCGCGTTCCCTTCGGGGAGAGGTGTGCGTGTGAAGTTCGATATCTCATGTCTCGAGCAGGAGCCGCTGACTTTCAACGAGCGGTTCTCGGTGGAGCCCGAGCGGCTCGACAACGAAGTTGTGACCACGCCGGTGACGGTCCGACTCGAGGGAGAGGTGCGGGCCGATGGCGAGGCTGTGACCGTTGTTGGTCGTTTTCTCGCAGGGGGAAAGGTCGCCTGTTCGCGATGTCTCGATGACGTCGAATGGACCGTCGACGAGCCCTACTCCGTCGAGTACCGATGGCCCTCGACCACACCGCTGGAAGATGAGGTCGGTCTCGATGAGGACGATCTCGATGTTTCCTTTCTCGAGGGCAATGAGCTCGATCTGATGGAGCTTGCTGCCGAGCAGATCCTGCTGGCCCTCCCGATGCGAATTCTGTGCGATGAAGGCTGTGCCGGCCTGTGTCCGACCTGCGGCGCCAACCGCAATCGGGCCGTGGCCTGCGAGTGCCCACCGGAGGTCGATCCCAGGTGGCAGGCTCTCGCCGGTCTCAAGAACCCACAATCCGAAAGCTGACGAACCGAACTCGATTGGAGTCTGAAGATGGCGAATCCGAAACACAAGATCTCAAGAACGCGCCGCGACAAACGGCGTGCCCACGATGCGCTCAGTACGCCGGGCAAGAGCCTCTGTACCTCGTGCTTCGAGCCCAAGCCACCTCACCAGGTGTGCCCTCACTGCGGAAGTTATAAGGGCCGCGAGGTGATTCGGGTCGAAGAGCTCGACTGACGACCGGGGCCTGTGGCTCATCGTTCATCAGGCGCGAAGACGAATGGTGCCGGCGATCCGGGATCCCGCCAGGGATTCGCGTACGGTGCACACCCCGAACCGACACGCCGGTGCGGCATCATGGTGAGGTATGCGGGCTAGAGGTCCCATCGCCGTTGATGCCATGGGTGGCGACGGAGCGCCAAGCACCGTTGTTCGGGGCGTCCTCGATGCGGTCTCCGTTCTCGGGATTCCGGTTCTTCTGGTCGGCCCACAAAAGAGGCTCCGGCGTGAACTGGGCCGGTTCAAGACCCTCCCGTCGGGCCTCGAGCTGGTCGACGCGCCCGATGTGGTGGGTATGCACGACTCGCCCGTCAGCGTGTTGCGGGGCAAAAAACGGTCATCCCTGACCCTGTGCGCCGAACTCGTCCACGATGGTGCGGCCCGCGCCATGGTGACCGCCGGGAATACCGGTGCGGCGTGGGTTGCCGCGAAGGCGGCGTTGGGCATGATCGAGGGTGTCGATCGTCCGGCTTTGGCGGCCGTCGTGCCCAAGAGCGTTGGCCAGACGCTGATCCTCGACGTTGGTGCCAACGTCGAGTGCAAACCGCACCAACTCGTCCAGTTCGCAGTGATGGGATCGCTTTATGCGACCGGCGTTCTCGGGGTGAAATCACCCAGGGTGGGTCTGATGTCGGTGGGCGAAGAAGAGAGCAAGGGCGGACCGAGAGCGCGCGAGCGCAACCAACTTCTCAAGGCAGCCGGCATTCGTTTTGTCGGCAACGTCGAGGGCGGTGATGTTTTCAGCGACACGGTGGACGTGATCGTGTGCGATGGTTTCACCGGCAACGTGATCCTCAAAGTCGCCGAGGGATTCGGCGAGATGGTCATCGGCATGCTCATGGACGAGGCGCGGCAGAGCCCGATGTACGGCGCGGGTCTCTTGATGGCCAAGGGGGCCTTCCGAAATCTCCGCAACAAGGTCGATTATTCCGAGTACGGCGGCGCTCCATTGCTCGGTGTGAATGGCGCGTGCCTGGTCGGTCACGGACGATCGAGCGCCAAGGCGGTCCGCAACGCGATTCGATTTGCCGAGTCCTATGCGGCGAGTGGCGTCATCGAGACGATCGGCGACACGATCTTCGGTGTGCTTGAAGAATCACCCGAAGAAATGGACTGATATGGCATCAATAGCCGCGCTGTTCCCGGGTCAGGGGAGCCAGGCCGTCGGTATGGGCCGCGATCTCACCGAGAGGTGGCCGTTGGCGGCCGGGGTGTTCGACGTTGTGGACGACGTTTTGGAGAGCACGCTCTCCAAGCTCTGTTGGAACGGTCCGGAAGACGATCTCAGGCTCACGGAGAACACCCAACCGGCGCTGCTGGCGCATTCGATTGCCGCATGGTCGGTGTTGGCGGATGCCGGGCTGAAAATCGGCGCAGTCGCTGGTCACAGCCTCGGCGAGTACTCTGCGGTTGTTGCTGCGGGAGGTCTCGATGTGGCTGAAGCGGCGCGGACCGTCAGGCTTCGCGGCCGGCTGATGCAGGCGGCGGTTCCGGTCGGCGAAGGGGCGATGGCTGCAGTCATCGGGCTCGATGACGATCAGGTGGTATCGGCATGCCTCGCGGAAGAAGAAGCCGGTGGCGGCACCGTGGCGGCCGTCAACTTCAATTCCCCCGGACAGGTGGTGATTGCCGGGAGCACAACCGCCGTCGCAGGAGCCGGTGAACGTTGCAAAGAGCTCGGCGCGCGCCGGGTTCTGCCGTTGCCGGTGTCGGCGCCGTTTCACTCGCCGCTCATGGCCCCCGCTCATGAGGGGCTGGAGCCGACCCTCCTCGTGCTTCCGTTCCGCCCGCTCGAGGTGCCGCTGTATCGCAACATCGACGCGAAGGCGGTGACGGCGCCCGACGAGGTGCGCGATGGTCTGATCCGGCAGGTGGACGAGCCGGTCCTGTGGTCCGAGATCATCCGTCGGATGCTCGCCGATGGTTTCGATACCTTCGTCGAGGTTGGGACGGGGAATGTGCTTGGCGGGCTGGTACGCCGTATTGATCGCAACGCGGCGTGCTATCCGGCAGGGACCACCGAAACGGTTGAGAAAGTCCTGGCCGAGCTTGCATGATGGTCTCGGCGGCGGAGATGGAGGGCACTATGGTCGAGTTCGACGGGCAGGTTGCGGTTGTCACTGGCGGGGCGCGCGGAATCGGCGCGGAAATCGCCCGGCGTTTGGCGCGCGGTGGTGCGACGGTGGTGTGTGTCGATGTTCTCGACACGGCCGAGATCGTGGCCGAGATTACGGCTTCCGGGCATTCGGCCGAGGGAGGTCACCTCGACGTCACAAACGCCGAACAGGCGGCGGAGTGTCTCAAAGCGATTCACGACACTCACGGACGCATCGACATCCTCGTCAATAACGCAGGGATCACCCGCGACCAGCTGCTAGTGCGGATGAAGCCGGAAGACTGGGACCTGGTTCTCGGCATCAACCTCGACGGCGTGTTCAAGGTCACTCAACCGGTGGCCAAACTGATGATGCGCGCCAAGAGCGGACGAATCGTCAATGTGGCGTCGGTGGTGGGTCTTATGGGCAACGCCGGTCAGGCGAACTACGCCGCTTCGAAAGCGGGGCTGATCGGCTTCACCAAGAGCCTCGCCCGCGAGCTTGGGCCGCGCAACATTACGGTCAACGCCGTTGCGCCCGGATACATCACCACTCCGATGACCGACAAGCTCACCGAGGATCAGCGCGAAGCGCTGCTCAAGACCGTCGCCATCCCGCGCCTCGGCACCCCCGAGGACGTCGCGGAGGCGGTGGCGTTCCTGGCTGGACCCGGAGCCTCGTACATCACGGGCGTGGTCCTCAATATTTCGGGCGGGCTCTATATTTGAATTAGGAATTAGGAATTAGGAATTGGGAATTTCAACCCGATCTTCACTCAACAGATGAGGGCCGTGTGGATGGTTCGAGGATGAGACGACGACTGGGATTCGTTGTGGCCATCGGGTTGTTGGCGGGAGTCACCGCCTGCGCTCCTGGAGTGGAGGATCCCGGCGTTCCGGCCGACGTGCTCATCGTGACGATGGACACCGCTCGGGCCGACCGTTTTTCCTATGCGGGGCCATCGCCCGTAACAACCACGGCGACTGACGCTGTTGCCGCAGAAGGCGCCGCTTTCCTCACGGCTGTCGCTCCTTCGCCCATCACCCTGGTCTCCCATTCGTCGCTCTTTACCGGACAGGATCCATTCGTCCACGGGGTCCGGAACAACGGTGACTTTGCACTGGCGCCCGAGGCGCTGACCCTGGCTGAAATTTTTTCAGCCGCCGGCTGGACCACGGCCGCGTTTGTCGGGGCGGCGGTGCTCGATCGCCGCTACGGCCTCGATCAGGGTTTTGTGGCATACGACGACACGATGACTGGGATCGATGCCACCGGCATGGCTGCGTACGCACGACGGCCGGGCGACGAGGTGGTCTCGGCCGCGCTCGAGTGGTTGAGCGCTGCCCCCACGGGTCCGACCTTTGTGTGGGTTCACCTCTACGATCCCCACGCTCCCTACGAGCCTCCCGAGCCCGAGAAGAGCCGCTACTCGAACGCGCCCTACGACGGCACCATCGCCTTCACTGACCGAATGGTCGGCAGGTTGCTCGAAGGCTATCGCAGGGTCGGGCGGTACGACCGTGCCCTGGTGGTCCTCACGGCCGATCACGGCGAGAGTCTGGGGGAACACCAGGAGCGGGCACACGGGGTCTTTGTCTACGATGCGACCGTCAGAATTCCTCTCGTCATGCGGGGCCCGGGCATCGCGCCCGGGACCCGTATCGCGTCACAGGCCGCGCTGATCGACGTCATGCCGACGGTGCTCGGGTTGGCGGGCTTCGAGATCCCTCCGTCTCTTGACGGCCGCGATTTGAGCGGCGTCGTCCGCGGGGGTCCGGTGATCGAGGGCGATCGCAGCATCTATGTCGAAAGTCTGCTCCCCGAGCTCAGTTTCGGATGGAGCCCGTTGCGGGGGCTTCGCAGTGATCGGTGGAAGTTCATCCAGGGGGCGGCTGTGGAACTTTACGACCTCGAAGCCGACCCCGGCGAACTCGATGACGTGGCCGCCGAAAACACCGATGTGGCGATGGAGATGTCCCGGCAGATGGTGGGATTGGTCGAACACGAGGGCTCAACCACCGCCACGACGCTCGAGGTTGACGAGGCGGAACGCAGCCGGCTTGCGGCCCTCGGCTATATCACCCTGGTCGATCGTGATGGCGATTCGCGCGAGGCTGGTGACCTGCTGGACCCCCGGGAACGGATCGAAAGCCTCAACCGGATGTATTCGGCCATGACCCGATTCGCCGAAGGCGACGAGGAAGGTGCCATCAACGAGCTCGACCAGTTGCTGGCGGACGAGCCTGCCAACCACAGCGTCGTCGCAACGTCCGGCAGTCTCCGATTCCGCACCGGCGACTTCGCCGGAGCCGCCGACGCCTACAGCCGAGCGGCGCGGCTCGCCCCGGAGCACGCCCATTACAGCGAGCTGGAGGCGGTTTCGCTCGAACGCCTGGGCCGGTTCGAGGAGGCGCTCGACGCGTGCGTCAGGGCCCTCGCTGCGGAACCCGATCGCACGACTTCGAGAGATATCCGATGGCGCCTTCTGGGTCGAATGGGACGAAATGACGTTCTGATTCAGGAGACCCGACGCGTGGTGGAAGAGGACCCCGGAGACGGCATGGCACGGGTTCTTCTCGAGCAGGCCAGAATCGGCCCCGGGCCGTCCGAAGCCCTCGTCCGGGCGTTGGATGGAGCCCTCGCCGACCTTCCCGGTAACTTGCCTTTGACCGCCGCACTGGCGGACGCGGTTGCCGGCATGGGTGACGCGGACCGGGCCGATCAGCTGTACCGCCAGGTCCTCCAGAATCGGCCCGACAATCTCAATGCTGCCTTGGTGGTCGGGAGCCGTGCTCTTGCCGAAGGGAAGACCGATGAAGCCTCCAGGTTCATCGATGCGGGTGTGCGTCACCATCCCGACAGCGCAGCGATGCAGGTTCTAGTGGCGCGGTTGAGGGCGTCGACCGGGGATTACGTTTCCGCCCGCGAGGCCCTAGTCAGGGCCTACCGGCTGGCGCCGGGGTGGGCGGAGACCTGGCTTGCGGCCGGGGAGTTGGGGATGCTCGAAGGGCTGCCGGAGCAATCCGCGGCAAACCTTGACCGCGCGGCGGCGGCGGCCGGGGACGATCCGGAACTCTGGCGGCGTCTTGCCGAGGCCAACCGCAAGCTCGGCCGCCCGAGTGAGGCCGCCGCGGCCGATGCTCGCTCCCAACGACGTTAGTACCGAGGTCTTCGGTTCTCATGTCACAGCCGGCTGTTGGGGCGAACATTGACAACCGGTTTCTTGAGACATAGTTTAAATATAAGAACAACTGCAAGACATACCAACGACGGTCGTTTGCGTTCATTCTCGACGGCGACGAACGGGGGACATCATGAGAAACGTGTGCGGATGGAGAACCCGAGCGACGGGCGCGGCGGCGGTGCTTCTGCTGTGCGCCGTGGCCGCAACCGCGGCGATGCAGATTGCATCCACGACCATTGCGGTGCCCGAGGACGACGAGCCGGTTCTGCTTGCCGGACTGGCGTATCCCGGAGCGGGATGGACGGTCGAGTTCACATCTGTTCGGGTCCACATCGATTCCGAGCAGGACGTTGACCCGGCGATCGTGATGTGGACAATGAGCGCCACCAGTTCCCGCCCGATGGTTCAGAAGGTGATCATCGAAATTTTCGTCGAGGATAAGGCCGGCAAAAAACTGAAGTCGGTGAAGAAATACGTGGTCGTCAAGTCGAACACCGAGCAACAGGAACTCCCGATCAAGATGAAGATCAAGAGGGCTGATTGGGAACGAGCTTATAAGGTCAGGATCAAGACCACTTTTACGGTCCTCTGACGATCCCAATCACAGAGTTCTCAATTCTCAGATCATTATACTCAATGATCACACAAGGCCCCGAGAACGGGGGTAGGGTGGGAATTGAGAATTGAGAATTCAAAATTGAAAATTCATCCGGGTTACACTGTGGCTGGAGACACCTGATGCCAGGCCGAATGAAAGTCGCCGATCTCATGTCCACCGATCTGGTGACGCTGACCGAGGATGAGACCCTCGCCCACGCGCAACGGTGCATGGCGAGGGGCCGGATCCGCCACCTCCCGGTGGTACGCGACGGCAGGTTGACCGGCCTCGTCACCCACCGTGATCTGTTGGCCGCTTCCTTCTCGATCTTTGCCGAGGTGGAGCGCAACGAGCAACGGCGAATTTTCGACACCGTACCTGTCGTAGAGGCCATGCATCGCGATGTGGTCACGGTATCGCCCGATCTCGGAGTCGCCCAGGCGGCGGGCATACTCCTCGAGAACAAGTACGGTTGTCTGCCGGTGGTGGACGGCGAGGGCATCCTGATCGGGATCGTGACCGAGGCCGATTTTCTTCGGCTCACCGTTCGTCTTCTGAAATGAGCTTTCTCGACTGGGTGCTGATCGTCATCTGGATCGGTCTCACTCTGGGCGGGTTTTGGAAGGGCGCGGTGCGCCTCATTTTTGGTGGCGGTGGCCTGGTGGCCGGTGTGTGGCTGGCGATCATCGCGGGTGCCGACGCACAGGCTGCCCTCGAAGGCGTGGTGGGTATCGAGTGGATCGCAGCGATCGGCGGCCGACTGCTGCTGGTGCTGCTGTGTACCGGTCTGAGCCTGCTCGCCGGGTGGGGTATCGAGCACACCCTGACCTCTCTCAAACTCGGCTGGGTCAATCGGCTCCTGGGCGCCGCTCTCGCGGGAGCCATCGCAGCGGTCTTTCTGGGCATGGTGGTGGTGGTCGCCATCCAGTTTTCACCGGAACTCGCGGAACTGTGCCGTGAGTCAGAGGTGGCCCGCTATCTGCTGTGGGTTTCGGAGACACTCCTCGGAGCCGTCGAGTCCATCAACGTCTGAATTTGCCCCGAATCAGGCGACAACCGACGCGGCTTCGATCGGGCGATAGAGGGTGTCGCGCAGAACCGGCACACGACCGGTTTCCGTGATCAGATCCTCGATCTTCTGACGCGCCATACCGGTGCCGGCGGTTCCACCTGCGGCGTGGGTGATGCGTTCGTCGACAACGGTGCCGTCGAGATCGTTGGCGCCGAACTCGAGCGCCACCTGGGCGACCTTTTCACCGAGCATGATCCAGTACGCCTTGAGGTGCGGCACGTTGTCGAGCACCAACCGCGAAACCGCGATGGTTTGCAGGTCGAGACGGCCGCCGGTGGGCGGGAGGTGGTCGAGCTCCGTGTTTTCGGGGTGGAAGGCCAGCGGAATCAAACACTGGAAGCCGTTGGTCTCGTCCTGTAACTGCCTCAGCTGGAGCAGGTGATCGACCCGATCGGCAGCGGTCTCGACGTGTCCGTAGAGCATGGTGCAGTTCGAACGGATGCCCGCCAGATGGACGGTTCGGGCGATATCAAGCCAGCGTTGTCCATCGGTCTTGTGGTCGCAGATTTGCTCGCGAACCCGCGCTGCGAAAATCTCCGCGCCACCGCCCGGACACGAGTCGAGACCGGCATCACGGAGCCTCGAAATCGTGTCCTCGAGGCTGAGGCGCGAGGCCTTCGCCAGAAAGTCGAGTTCGACCATGGTGAGGGCCTTGAGGTGGATCCAGGGGAAACGCTTCTTGAGAGCGCGAAAGAGCTCCTCGTAGTAGTCCACCAACAGCTTCGGGTGGAGCCCGGCAACGATGTGGAGTTCCGAGACCGACTCGTCAACGTCGCGAGCGGCGATCTCCACCGCCTGCTCTACCGTGTAGGTCCAGCCGTCCTCGCGCTGCCGCCACGGAACATAGAAGGCGCACAGCTTGCAGGACGCCACGCACACGTTGGTGGGGTTGAGGTGGCGGTTGATGTTGTAGTAGGTACGATCGCCGTGCAGGCGTTCCCGGACCAGATTGGCCATACGCCCGACCCCGAGCAGATCACGGGTGGTCGCCAACAGGAGACCTTCCTCACGGTCCAAACGCTCTCGGGCGAGCACTTTTTCGGCCACCGGTTCGAGGGCCGGATCGAAGAGACGAAAATCCTCAACTGTGCGAATCACAGAGTCATTATCCTTGCGACGGGGTCTCTTTTCAATAGCAGATCTACTTGAGTTGGAGCGAGGCCAGAAACTCTTCGTTGGTGGGGAACTCCCGGACCTTCTGCAACAGAAGCTCCATCGCTGCCTCCGGTGAAAGCGTCGACAGCGCCCGCCGCATCAGATAGAGCTTTTCCACCTGTTCTTTCGGGTAGAGCTTTTCTTCCTTGCGGGTCCCCGACTGTGGGATGTTGATGCACGGGAAGATCCTCTTTTCGAACAGCCTGCGGTCGAGCACCAATTCCATGTTCCCCGTGCCCTTGAACTCCTGAAAGATCACCTCGTCCATGCGCGAGCCGGTGTCGACGAGGCAGGTGGCGACCACGGTCAGGCTGCCGCCGTCTTCGACCTTGCGCGCCGAGCCGAAGAAGCGTCGCGGTTTTTCCATGGTGCGGGCGTCGATACCGCCCGAGAGGATACGACCCGAGCCTTTTTGAAGATTGTTGAACGCGCGGGACATGCGGGTCAGAGAATCCATGAAGACCACCACATCCTCGCCCATCTCCACGAGGCGGCGTGCCCGTTCAAAGACCATCTCGGAGACCTGGATATGGGACTCGAGTGACTGGTCGGTCGAGGACGCGAACACCTCGCCCCGCACGGCTTTGCGTCTCCAGTCCGTGACCTCTTCCGGTCGTTCGTCGACCAGCAGGACAAAGATTCTGGTGTCGGGATGATTGACAGCGATTCCGTGGGCCATCTGCTGCAGGAGGGTCGTCTTGCCCGCCTTGGGTGGAGAAACGATGAGGCAGCGCTGGCCCATGCCGAGAGGCGCCACCAGCTCAGCAACCCGGGGTTCGACAATGTCAGGCTCGGTCTCGAGCTCGTATCGTTCATTTGGATCGATGCTGATCAGCTCGGTGAACGGTATGGCCTTGCTGCGATAGACCTCGGGCTCGAGCCCCTCGATGGTTTCAATGGTGGACATCCGAGGACGATCGCCTGAGACCGCCTGCCCGGTGAGCGCCAAACCACTTTCAAGATGGAGTGGGTTGATGAGCTCATTCGGTACGGTCGGGTCGGTTCGATCGGCGACGAAATTGCGTTTCGGCGACACCAACAGGGGACCTCCGTTGTCGCGTACCCAGAGGTAGCCCTCGACCTCGATTGGCGGCCCCTGCGGCCGTTTGCGGCGACGCGGTCGCCTCCGGCGGCGGCGGGATGGACTCTCGTTCCTTTGCTGGTGCTGATTATCTTTTTCGTTCATGTTCTCCCTCGTGGTGCAGAGACGCCGTACCGTTTACGGTCTGCCGAAATACAGGTGCCCCGGGGCACACTCGAGTCTTCGGACTCATCGGGCGAACCGGGTGATCTACGCGGTCTTCGAGCCTGCCTCAATCACTCGGAACTGTGTGGCCCGGGCGCCGTCGCCTCGATCATGGGCGGGCGTCATCCACGAACCACACATCAAGCCTACCCGGAAATGCCGGGATTGGCAACATGCATCAAAGCGGGTTCATACCAGACGAGTCGATTGCGTGCGGAACATCACGGTTCCGCAAAGTTGACCTTGCCGCCTCAACCGTCTCGAGAATTTCCGCGAGATCATCGGATGTGAGTCGCACGGGTGACGCGCCTCTGAGGCGTCCCCGCAAGTCCTCGCTGATCATGCGCCGATTCTCGAGGGACTCTGGGCCCACCGGCTTCAGTTGGCGGAGATCGTGAGGGACATGCCCGAGAGTTTCTGATCGGTGATCTCGAGCGCCACCCCCGGGACGTTCTTGGTGCCCTTTTTGACGGTGACGACCTTGTCGCCCTTCTTCTTCACCTTGTAGTTCGTGCCGGCCGCGAGGGAGAGCTCTTTCCAGAGGTCCTGCGCGATCTGTTTGGGTTTCATCTTTGCGACCACGTTGATGGTGAACTTTACCGGTTCCCCCTTGAGCGGTGTGAAGACCATTGTGAAGGTGCCGTTCGCCTGCGGCTTGCCGTTGATGGTGATCTTCCAGCTGTCGCGATAGATGGTCGGTATGACTGCGGTGTCGGGCTCTTCCTCGGCCAAAACCGGCAGAGCTGAGGCGACGACGCACAAAATGAGCGCGAGGCCCGCGGCTTTCACGAGAGTGCGACTCGAACGATGAGATTCAAGCATGTTTCCTCCGAAAACGACGTTGATGGCAGGAGTATACCGTGGGACGGACGTTGGGTTCTCGAGAACCCGAGCGCTCCGTCCGGTGGGCGGGTTGTTCGGCGCGGTGGCTGGATTCTCGATGTCAGGAAAAGACAATACAGATGATCATCATTCTCAATTGCTTAATGGATGATATGAACAAATAGCGAATTATGGTACAAAACGTTGGAGGAGACGACTCGTGAATCACCGACCACTGCATATTCACTCGATCATGGTGCACGGCGTTGTCGCCTTTGCGCCCCTTGCGGCGTTGAGCATGGTGCTCGAATCCATGGGATCGACGGTTGGCCCCGCCGGTCCTTTGGTGTGGGCACTGTTGCTCCGCTTGTCTCTGTTTGCCGTGCTGGTCCTTGCCGTCCCGTCGACCCTGTCTGGCATTGTCGAACGCGACCACATGTACGCGTCCTGGCCGCCCAGCCACCGTGCCAAGCTCGTGCTCTCGGTGGCGCTCATTTTGCTGGTGGCCGGCGAGCTCTGGGTCGTGGTCGGAGCATCGGGCCCGGTGGCTGTTTTTTCGCTCTGCGGCTTCGCGGTCATTGTCGGCAACTGCCTTGTCGTTTTCGGCCTTTCGTTTTTTGGTTTGAAAATCACCCTCGGTCGCCAGGGAGTCGGTGGAACGTCGTACCTCCCCGACATGGAGTGGGAGCCACCGATCGACATTCTGGCGTGCGTGGCGGACTACTCGAGTGACCCGCCCAAACTGATCGATGTCCAGAAGGAAAAGAACTGATGATGGACTTTAGCCTCAGTCATGACCAACAGGAACAGGTGGAAAAGGCCCGAGCTTTCACCAAGGAGTGGATCGCGCCAAAGGCCGTGGAGTACGACCGCTCCGGAGAGTTTCCGCTCGATATTTGCCGCGAGGCTTTCAAACAGGGACTGATGAATCCACACGTCCCGGCCGAGTACGGCGGTTCGCCGCACACGGTGCTTGACCACTGCCTGGTCCTCGAGGAGCTGGCGACGGGTTGTTCGGGCATCGCGACCGCGATCGACGCCAACGGGCTTTCACAGTACCCGGTGATCCTCGCCGGTACGGACGATCAGAAGCGGCGTTTCCTCGGGCCGATGACCGAAAGCTTGAAGTTTTCCGCCTATGCGGTGACCGAGCCGGAGGCGGGTTCGGATGTGTCGAGGGTCAAGACAACGGCCGCCAGGGTCGGCAACGACTACGTTCTCAACGGCATCAAGTGGTGGATCACCAACGGGTCCGTCGCGGATTGGTATTTCGTCCTCACTCGGGCCGACGAGAAGCCGACCGCCTTTATCGTACCGGCCGACTCGCCGGGGATCATCCGCGGACCCAAGGAGATCAATCTCGGACAGCACGCCTCCAACACCGTCAGAGTGACCTTTGAGGACGTCAAGGTCTCGGCCGACAACCGCCTCGGCGAGGAAGGTGATGGTTTTCAGATCGCCATGAAGACCTTTGACCACACCCGGCCGGGGGTTGCCAGCGGCGCCAACGGCATCACCAAGGCGGCGCTCAATATCGCCCTGTCCTACGCAAAACGCCGACGGACGTTCGACAAGAAGCTGATCTCCAACCAGGGGATCTCCTTCAAGCTCGCTGAAATGGTAACCCGTCTCGATGCCGCCAAATACCTGACCTACAAGGCGGCGTGGCTGTTCGACCGCGGCGATGACAATGCGCGCGAAGCAGCCGAAGCCAAATGGTTTGCCGCCGATGTCGCCATGCAGGCGGCCATCGAGTGCGCCCAGGTCCTCGGTGGTTACGGCTTTACAACCGAGATGCCGGCCGAAAAGCTGATCAGGGACGCCAAGATCTACCAGATCTACGAGGGCGCCACCGAGATCCAGAAGATGATCATCGTCGGCAAGCTCATGCGAATCAAAGAGGTCCACTGATGATCAGCGACGTCCGAAAACTGGTGGCCAAGGTCGCGGAACGGTTCAAGGGGAGATTCTACGGCCGTACCTTCCGTTGCCCGGTCTGCCATCTCGAACTCGCCATGGTCGACGCCGACGGCAACCGTTTGATGGTGTGTCCTTTGTGCGGTGTCGTGCTGGACGTCGAAGAGGTCTACGGTCACGCCGTGCCGGTCGTCCTCGAAGTTGAGCTCTATCGTCCCCAACCCAAGATGAGAATCCACCCCTTGGCGACCCATGTGCCGATCGGCCTTTTTCCGTTTGCCGTGCTCGGCGTGGGATTGCTGCTGGTGGCCTCGGTCCTGGCGCCGTTGCTGCCGGGATTGGCGCCTCTGCTGGCCAAGGCACCTGTAGTCGCCAGCGCGACTCTGGTGATGTTGGTTCTTTCCGTAGGTCTTTCGGTCGTCACCCTTGGATCGGGTCTGTGGGATTGGAACCATCGCTACCGGCGTCGGCCCTACCGCCAGATCAGGCTCAAAATCGTGTTTTCAGTTCTGTTTTTGGTCCTCGGTGCCGTGGCAATTGCACTGCACGCGTCGGGCGCGGTCTTCGCCGCATCCACCGGTCTCGTCGATCTCGCGTCACCGCTTGCCGTGATCTTGGCCGCTGCTGAGCTGGTGACGCTCATCGCAGGCATGGTGGTGATCTCTACGCTCGGCCACGTCGGCGGCAGCCTGGTTTTCGGGAGGTGACCGGGCTCTCCGTTCCAACCCCCACCCGTGTTGGACGGACCGCCGGGAACGATCAGGCGGTCGACGAATCGAAGAGAGCCACGACGTCGATCGAAGCGTCCCGGACTTTCAGCGGCGGGCGCGAGAGGTAGTTGTAGCGCTTTCCGTAGGTGATGAGAGCTTTTTCGACCTTGGCCCGGCCTCGATACAGCCGTGACATGACGGTGCCAACCGGGACTTCGAGCAGGTCCGCCACCTCTTGATAGGTCTGCCCCTGGAGGTCGACCAGCAGAAGGGCCATCTTGTAGTCGTGGGGGAGGGCGTTGATGGCGCGAGCGACGTCGTCGTCGATTTCATCGGTCATGGCCGCTGCCTCGGGGCTTTCCTCGACGATGCCGGAGTCGAGCCCCCAGGAGTCGTCGGAGCTGTCGCGCAGTTCATCCAGTTCCACCTGCTGCGGCTGGATCTTGCGTTTGCGGTAGCCATTGATGAAGTTGTTCTTCATGATGCGGAAGAGCCACGCCTTCAAATTGGTGCCCTCTTCAAATCCTGAGTAGTAGCGGAAGGCCTTGAGATAGGTTTCCTGGAGGAGGTCTTCCGACTCCGGAACGGATCGGGTCATCCGCAGGGCTGTCTTGTAGAGCTGGTCGTAATAAGGCAGTTTGCCCGAGCTGAAGTCCCATGCTGTGACGCTGTCGGTGTTTGCCATTGCCGTCTCCTTGATGATGAAGATAGGCTTTTGTCGGGCTTTTGTCAAGGTTTTTTATAATATTTCCTAGATTTTTAATGAAGATTCTTTCAAGATGTTGAAAAGAAGGAAGTTAATTTCTAGACGTCCGGATTCGTGAGGCTGGCGTGCGGGACGACAACCCTCCAACCTGACGGCGTCCAGGTGATGACTCTCAGCGCAGGCGACGGGGCAACGGCACGAAGGCCGGAGTGGTGGCGATGTAATCGGCGTAGGCGGGACGGCGTTCCACCATGGCGGCGTCGAGCAGGGCGACGCCGGACACCTTGAGGAGAAGAAAGGTGATCATGATAGGACCCACGAAGGACAGCCACCCGCCAGACGGCAGCGCGAGCAGTCCAACGCCCCACCACACGACCGCCTCGCCGAAGTAGTTGGGGTGGCGGGACATCGCCCACAGACCGGAACGCATGATGCGACCGGAGTTGGCGGGGTTCTTTTTGAATATTCGAAGCTGATGATCAGCGACCGCCTCGAAAACGAATCCGAAGACCCAGAGTGCGAGCCCGAGCCCGTCGATTGCGCTCACCACTCGGCCACGACCGAGCTGAGCCAATAAAAGTGGAGAGGACACGATCCACAAGAGCACCGCCTGGAGCAGAAATACCTTGAAAAAGGAAATCCACCAGAAATTGCGCCCGGCCTCGTCGCGCCATTTTCGGTAGCGGAAATCCTCACCGGCGCCGGCGTTGCGAAAACCGATGTAGAGCGCGAGCCGCAGAGCCCACGCGGTGACCAATGCCAACACCACGAGTCCCCGGGTGGTTGGGGCCCCGGGGACCGCCAGGGCGTAGTAGGCACCCATCACGACAAAGCCGGGGCCCCAGAAGATGTCGACGATGCTGGCGTTTCGAAGCATCAGACTGATGACCCACACGACCGAGAACGCCCCGGTTGCAACCGCCAAACCTCCCACAAAACCGTGGTTTCCGGTGAGCAGGAGTACGCTCGCAACAATGGTTGCAGCAGAAAAGATGAGGGCGTTGCGGTCCATCGGTGGCCTCCTCGGTGGTCGACTCGGGGAATGAAACGAGTGATTGGCGGGTCTCTTCTGTGCCAATCAAAGCCGGAGACAAAACATTCCGGTCAGTGAAGGCCGATGCGCCCTGGTTCGCCGCTCCAGTACCTCGAGATACCAGTGCCTTTGCGACTTCGAAGAGGGGCGGTGCCGCTTCGACACGAAAGTGGCCTGGAATTCTGTGCTGATGACCGACGGTTGACCGAATGTTCAAGACCGGTCTCACGGATCCACCCGCGGTCGCTGTGGGTGTGTGATCTCGGAGATCAAAACAACCTCAGAAGGGCGTGAAATGAAGATTGCGGTGGTGGGAAGTGGCATTTCTGGTCTGGCGGCGGCGTGGCTGCTCGACCGGAAGCACGAGGTGCATCTGTTTGAAAAACGGACGCGGCTCGGCGGCCACACCCACACCGTTGTTCACGATGTCGAGGGTCGGGAGCTCCCCCTCGACACCGGCTTTGTCGTTTACAACGAAACAACCTATCCGAATTTGACCCGCGCCTTCGCCGAACTCGAGGTGGAGACCCGAGCCAGCGACATGTCGTTTTCAGTCAGCTGCGCGGACCCCGATATCGAATTTGCGTCACACGGGTTGGGCGGCCTCTTCGCGCAACGATCGTTGGTGTTTTCGCCGACGTATCTGCGCTTGCTGGTCGACATCGTTCGCTTCGGCCGCCGCGGTCGCAAGGTGCTTGCTTCATCTGCGGACGCCAACGCGACCATCGCCGACTTTCTCGTCGACGGCGGTTTCAGCGACGCCTTCGCCCGCTACTATCTGCTGCCGATGACCGCCGCCATCTGGTCGTCCGGATCCGAGCTGGCCGCCGCCTATCCTCGCGATCCACTGCTGCGCTTCCTCGACAACCACGGTCTGCTGCAGGTTACGGGCCAGCCTGACTGGCGAACGGTGGTGGGGGGGAGCCGGTGTTACATCGAGCCCATGGTGCGCCGCTTGACCGACCGTATTCACCTCGGCCAGGGTGTCGCTGCAATCGCTCGCGGCGCCGAAGAAGTCGAGATTCGTCTCGAGGACAATACGAAACATCTTTTCGATCACGTGGTGATCGCGGCCCACGCGGATCAGGCTTTGGCGATGCTGCAGGAACCGACGCCGCTCGAGCGGGAGCTCCTGGGCAGCTGGCACTACTCCGTCAATGACACCTGGCTGCACACCGACGCCTCGCTGATGCCTCGGCGGCGAAACGCATGGGCGTCGTGGAACTACCGCGTCCCCGGCGGGAACGCTCCCCAGGATAGAGCCTCGATGAGCTATCACCTCAACCGCCTCCAGGGGCTGGCCGAGGACCGAGAATACCTGGTGACTCTCAACCCCGACCAAGAGCCCGCGTCCGCTGCGGTGATTCGGCGGATGAGCTATACACACCCCATCTACACCAGGGAAAGCGTCTCGTCCCAATCTGACCTTCCCAATCTCAACGGCCGCAACCGGACGCATTTCTGTGGCGCCTATTTCGGCAATGGCTTCCACGAGGACGGGCTCAACGCGGCGATCGCGGTGGCGGACGACCTCGGGGTGGTCTTCTGATGGAACATTCAGCTCTCTATGTGGGGACGGTTCGGCACCGCCGGATGGGAAGGCCGCAGCACGAGTTCACGTCGAAGGTGTGGCACGCCCTGATCGATCTCGATGAGCTGCCGCAGCTGGCGGCGCGCGTACGGGGCTTTTCGCACAATGGCTTCAATCTGGTCGGATTCGACGACCGCGACCACATGGGTCCGGCAGCCGAGCCTGTCAGGGTCAAGCTCGAGCGGTGGCTGCGCTCGCAGGGGGTGGACACTGAGCCTGCAAACGTGACGCTGCTGACCCACCTCCGGGTCTTTGGTCACGTCTTCAACCCGATTTCGTTCTTTTTCTGCCGCGACGAGGACGACTCCTTGCGCCACGTGGTGGCCGAGGTCAACAACACCTTCGGCGAGAGCTATTGCTACCTGCTGGCCGCCGCCGGCAACCTCGCGCGACACGAAGAGGACAAAGTCTTTCACGTGTCGCCGTTTCAGCCGGTGGATGGACGCTACCGGTTCCGGGTCACCACGCCGGGTCCCCGGATGACGGCTCACATCGACGTGGTTCGCGATGGAGAACGCGTTTTCGATACAACCTTGACCGAGACGCGGCGGCCGTTGACCGGATCATCACTTTTCAAGACCGTTGCCCGTCACCCCCACACCGGGTTGCGGACACTCACGCTCATCCACTTCCAGGCTCTGCGCCTGTGGCTCAAACGCGCCCCGTTCTTTCCCAAACCGGACCCGCCGGGCGGTGCCTGGAGGACCCGTAATGGCTGAATACAACTTCCGCGTCGTGAACTCCGAGGAGAACTCGGCGCTCCGGACGAACACCGCGGCCGATGGAGACGGTATCCAATCCGAAACGCGCGAGAGGTTTCAAAGGGCCCCGTTCGCCGCCCGGCTCGCCCTTTCCGGGCTCGCCCGCCTGCGCGACGGAGCGTTGACGGTGCGACTGCCCGACGGCAGCAGCCACAGCTTCGGTATGAGCGACGCTCCGCGGGCCGAGATGTCGGTCCACCGCTGGCGGTTCTTTTCGCGCCTGCTGCGCGGCGCTGATGTCGGCGCCGGCGAGGCGTTCGTCGACGGCGACTGGAGCACGCCCGACCTGGTCGCCCTGACACGGCTCTTCCTGGCCAACGAGGCCGTGCTGGCGCCGCCGCGGCTGGTGGGTCTGTTGGGCCGGTTGCGCGATCGGATCCTGCACGTGGCGCGTGCGAACACCAGGCTCCAGGCGCGCCGCAATATCCACGCTCACTACGATCTGTCGAACGACTTCTACTCACTGTTCCTCGACCCATCTATGACCTACTCGGCGGCGCTGTTTCACCGTCCGGGCATGGGCCTCGAGGCCGCACAGGCGGCCAAGTACGCGCGCCTCGCGGAATGGGCCGGCGTCCAGCAAGGAGACCGGGTCCTCGAAATTGGTTGCGGATGGGGCGGTTTCTCCGAGTATGCAGCCGGCGAGTTGGGGTGCCGGGTCACTGGACTGACCCTGTCGGAAGAACAGGCCGTGTTCGCGCGCCGCCGCTTGGAGCAAGGTGGCTTGGGCGACCGGGTGGACATCCAGTTGAAGGACTATCGCGACGTTGAAGGCGTTTTTGATGCGGTGGTTTCCATCGAGATGCTGGAGGCCGTGGGCCACCGCTATCTCGACGGTTTCTTCGAGGTCTGCGATCGCGTCCTGCGGCCGGGAGGCCGGGTTGCGCTGCAGACCATCACGATTCCCGATCAGGCCTATGACCGTTACCGCAGGGGCAGCGACTGGATTCGCAAGTACATCTTTCCCGGCGGTCACCTGCCGTCGCTGGGCGCGGTTCAGGCCTCGCTGACTCGGCGTACGGGCTTCGTGGTCGATCGATTGGACAACATCGGTGAGCACTACGCCACCACGCTGCAGCACTGGCGGCGCCGGTTCTGGATGAAGATCGACGCGGTGCGCGAGCTCGGTTTTGATGAAGAATTTGTGCGGATGTGGGATTTCTACCTCGCAACCTGTGAGGCGGCGTTCCTCCAACACCACATCGGGAATCTGCAGATCCAGCTGAGTCGTGTCGGTGAAACCGTCCGTGACCCGGGACCGGAGCCCGACCGCTCGTGAACTGGGCCATCGATCTCGCGGAGCGCCGGATCGTCCCCGATCCTCTGGTCCGGGCCGGGATGCGGCTGGTCCTGGGCCAGCGGTTGCGTTCGGAACGGGCGCCTGATGGCGAGGGCGAGCAGCGCAAGCTGCAGACATTTGTCAGCCGGATGCGCGCCGCGCCCATCGCAGTCGCCACCGATACCGCCAACCAACAGCACTATGAGCTTCCGGCGGAGTTCTTTCAGACGGTCCTCGGGCCCTTCCTCAAGTACTCCTCATGTCTGTGGCCCAACGGCGTGAACACTCTCGCCGAGGCCGAAGAGCGGATGCTGGCCGTATCGTGCGAACGTGCCGGCATCGCAGACGGCATGGAGATCCTCGACCTCGGGTGCGGTTGGGGCTCGATGTCGTTGTGGATCGCCCGGCACTTTCCCGCGTGCCGGATCCTCGCAGTTTCGAACTCGCGGATCCAGGCGCAGTTCATCCGACAACGGTGTGCCGAGCTCGGTACTGATCGTGTCGAGGTCGTCACCGCCGACATGAACGATTTCGCCACCGAGCGCCGGTTCGACAGGGTGGTGTCGGTTGAGATGTTCGAACACATGTTGAACTGGGAGCGCCTCTTCGCCCGTGTCGAGTCGTGGCTGCGGCCCCGGGGGGCATTTTTTCTGCACGTCTTCTGCCACCGGAGATATGCCTACCGCTACACCGACTCGGGTGCGAGTGACTGGATGGCGCGGCATTTTTTCACCGGCGGCATCATGCCATCTGAAGAACTTCCACGCTCGTACGACGCTGATCTCGAGGTCGAGGACCAGTGGCGGGTCAACGGCCTCCATTACAGCCGCACTCTCGAGGCGTGGCTCGAAACCATGGATGGGAACCGTGAGGCGCTGATGCCGTTGTTCCGCGCCACCTATGGTGAGGATGCTGCACGCTGGTTTGCGCGGTGGCGCATGTTCTTTATGGCGTGTTCAGAGCTCTTTCGCTACCACGGTGGTGACGAATGGTTTGTCACCCACACTTTGTTGCGTCCGCGCGCGGTTGCGAGCGGGTGATTCGTGGGCGTCGGTCGGCGAGCGATCACCGCCCTGTTCGTGATTGCGGCGCTGGGAGGCAGCGTGGAAGGAGAGGGGCCGATGACGATCGTCGACTTCGCGACTCAGAAAGATGCCTGGCCAAATATCGACGATGCCGTCATGGGCGGTGTGTCATCGAGCGCCATGGTGGTCGAAGATGGGGTCGCGACCTTTCGCGGCGTGGTCTCGTTTGACAACAACGGCGGTTTCGCCTCGGTACGGTCGCGTCCGCAGGTCCGAGACCTTTCGGCCTATGACGGGCTCATCCTCAGGGTGCGGGGCGATGGCAAGAGATACGGTTTCCGGATTCGAACCAGCGCCTCCTTCGACGGGGTCAGCTACCAGGTGCCGCTGGTCCCGCCTGCCGGAGAGTGGACCGATGTGGTCGTTCCATTTGCCGACTTCGTACCGGTGTGGCGTGGGCGCCGGGTCGAGGGTCACCCGGTTCTGGATCCCGCGAAGGTCACCACCTTCGGTCTGATCGTCAGCCGCCAGGAGGGACCGTTTCAGATCGAACTCGCCCGACTCAGCGGTTATCGGGCCGACGCCGAGGATTCCACCTCACCGTGAATGGCTCGTTCCGCAACCCGGTCAACCACCGCAAGCTGCCCAACTCGAAGTGGACAGCTGTCCGCCCCGTCAACCGGGAGAAGCACTTTCTCATCCTCGACTGGGTCCGGGACGCCGACGGCAACCCAACGGATCATGTTCAGATCGAGGCCGTCTTGACTCACGTCGTGCGCGAGATGTTCTGGAGAGAACTCGAGGATCCAAAGATCTGGCGCGTCGGCTGGAAATAGCGAACTCGCCCTAACGCGGGTGGAGCCAGCTCGGCATGAGCGAGTAGGGGTCCAGCTGAACCGCTGGGTTGTAGGCCACGCCAAGCTGACCCAGGAGCTTCTGCAGCTCGCCTTCGTTGAAGGCGTCAAAGGTCTCCGTCGCACCGCCGATGTGCTTCCCGCCGACAAAGATCTGGGGGATGGTCTTGACGTCGAAGCGTGCATTGAGCGCCGCCCTCACCTGACCACCCCAGTCGTCGTCCTGGTAGTCCACCGAATCGAGATCGATCGAGCGGTAGGGGATGCCGCACTCGGCAAAGAGCTTGCGCACCGACCAGCAGAACTCGCACCACTCGAAAGCGAACATCACGACCGGTTGTTCCGGATCGTCGACGGCCTGATTCAGAAACGCCTCTGCTTCCGGGGTCACCGGTTTGGGTTCCGGCTCCGGCGTTTTCGGCGCTGGCGGTGTCGCATCAAAGCGGAAGCTCGGCGTCGACTTCGAGATCTCTATCTCCTCGGCCGTCATGTGCTCTGCGACGTCGAAGAATAGCGGCGTCGACAGGTAGCGCTCGCCGGTGTCCGGCAGCATAGCGAGAATGGTGCTGCCCGGAGGTGCGGTCGCAGCCACCTGCAGCGCACCCGCGAGGGTGGCTCCGGCCGAGATCCCGACAAAGATGCCCTCCTTCTGCGCCAGGTCCTGCGAACACTGGATGGCGTCGTTGCCCTTGATCGGCATGAAGATGTCGAGCTGGTCTGCGACCTGCACGTCCTCAGCCAGCTTGGGGATGAAGTCCGGCGTCCAACCCTGCATCAGGTGGGCGCGGAAGGACGGGTGGCTCTCCGCGATGGAGCCGTCGGCGTTGCGCGCCTGCCCGATACCGGAGCCAAGAAGCGGCGAGTTGTCGGGCTCGCAGACGACGATCTTGGTCTCCGGCCGTTCCTTCTTGAGCACCCGCGAGACGCCTTTGAGCGTCCCACCGGTACCGAATCCGGTGACCCAGTAGTCCAGCCTCTCGTCCTTGAAGTCCTCGAGGATCTCGATTGCTGTGGTCGCCGAGTGGACATTGGCGTTGGCCTCGTTCTCGAATTGGCGGCACAGAAACCAGCCGTGGGTCTCGGCGAGCTCTTCCGCTTTGCGAAGCATCCCGGTGCCTTTCTCGGAGGCCGGCGTCAGCACCACCCTGGCGCCGAGAAAGCGCATCATCTTGCGCCGTTCCACCGAGAAGTTCTCTGCCATCGTGACTACCAGCGGATAGCCCTTCTGGGCGCACACCATAGCCAGACCGATGCCGGTGTTGCCGCTGGTCGCCTCGATGACGGTCTGACCCGGTGTGAGTGCACCGGAACGTTCGGCGTCCTCGATAATGCCCAGCGCCAGCCGATCTTTGACCGACCCCATCGGGTTGAAGGACTCGACCTTGACGTAGAGATTGACGCCTGCAGGTCCGAGCTTGTTGATGCGAACAACCGGCGTGTTGCCAACCGCACCGAGAATGCTGTCGTACTTGGCCATGTTTTTCTCCTTGAGAATCAACGTCTAATCTAACATGATTGAAATCGCGTCTCATTCCGCGAAAGAGATTGTTCAACCCCGAACATTTCAACAATTTGATCACGAGCCCCATCACACGAGTATCTGACCCGGCATCGGTGATGTTGGTACAGTCGTCGACCGTGAGAATCGAGCTGGAGATTAAGATGGAAATGGAAATCAAAACGGTGGTTGTTGTGGGCACCGGCACCATGGGGAGACAGATCGGTTTCCAGTGTGCGGTGTCCGGTTTTCAAACCGTGATGTACGACGTCAATGAAGCCTCGCTCGACGGGAGTCGGAGCAGTCACCGGAAGTTCGCAGAGGTGTTCGTTGCAAAACGGGGCTCGAGTCAGAAGACGATCGACGCCGCGATCGCGCGCCTCTCCTACACCAGCGATCTCGGCCAAGCGTGCGCGAACGTCGACCTCGTGAGTGAGTCGGTCCCTGAAGATCCGGAGATCAAACGTGAGGTGTACGGTCTGTTGAACGAGCACTGTCCGGACCACACCATCTTCACCACCAACACCTCGACCCTGCTGCCGAGCCAATTCGCCGACGCCACCGGGCGGCCGGATCGTTTTCTGGCCCTGCATTTTGCCAACCCCGTATGGGACGCCAATATCGGTGAGGTGATGCCGCACCAGGGGACCGATCCGGCGGTCTTTGAACGTGTTCTCGACTTCGCAGCGGAGATCGGCATGGTGCCCATCCGCCTCGAGAAGGAGCAGAACGGTTACGTCATCAACTCCCTACTCATGCCGTTGCTGGTCGCCGCCCAGGGGCTGGTCACCAACGAGGTGGCGACCCACGAAGATGTCGATAGGACCTGGATGGTGTCGACGAAGATGCCGGTGGGACCCTTCGGCATCATGGATCTGATCGGTCTGGAGACGATCTCCAACGTTCTCGAGTATTGGGCAGAGGCAGATGACGATGACGAGCTCCGGAAAAACGCCGCCTACGTCAAGAAGAGGTTTCTCGATCATGGCCTTCTGGGAGTCAAAACCGGCCAGGGTTACTACACTTATCCTGGCCCGGTTTTCAAAGATGACGACTTCGTCCAGTGATGAGCAGGACTCTCAAAGGTTCGAGCGAGCTACAGGTGCCAAGACACTCCGCGACTCGCAGAGAGTGCGGCGCGTGAGCATTCATTCAGCGCTTTCACTCCCCGCCTGATTCAGCAGCGTTCTGAGCGACGCGGCGATCTCGCTGACAGTCTCGTCATCTGGCTCCTGACCTGAGGCTTGGTGGACGAGGGAACCGTCCGGTGCGAAGACCAGGATGTTGGATGAATCGGCTGCAAAAGCGTAGGTCTTGGAGATCTTGCCTTTCCAGTCCAGCAGCACCCATTGATCGGGGTTTTGAGGAAATTTTCCCCGGATCATACCCTTGAGAAAAAACGGCACACCGCGAAGATCGGCGTGGGCCAGGTGGGTGATTTGATCGTACCGCAGGTGGTCCTGCAGCGAATCGTGGATCGCAGCGCTCCACGATCCATTGAACTGGACACCGTTTTTGTCGCTGCCGATCAACACGACGACGTGGCCTGAAAAATCCGAACTCCGGTGGACATTTTTGAACTGGTCTTCAAGCTCGAAATCAAGCACCTCAGCACCGGAAGCGTTTGTTGTGTGAGCAACAAATTGGACGAGGGCAGCCAGCAGGACGATTGTCATGCGAATCCTCACAAAGTCTCCCCTCGAAACCGGACGGAAAGCCCAATCGAGAGAGCCTGGTGGCCAGGGTATCTAGCTGGTGCGCCGTGGTTTTCGCTTCTGATGGCTCCAGGCCCGGTCAATTGAGGAACTGAATTGGAGCCTATCACGTTGCCCGAAGGACTATGGTTTTGAACCCGCGAGTCTTTCGTAACAGCGGCGATGGATCGTAGACCGATCTCGCCGAACGGCGCGGTTGTGGCGCAAGCTAAGCGCAGTTGGCGTAGGGCCGCCCGCCCATACCGGGATCACGACTCCCTGCGCCTGGCTCGGGTCAGACCATAGCTCTTGAGCTTCCGATACAGCGTCGCCGAGCCAATCCCGAGTTGCGCGGCAGTGCGCGTCTGGTTGCCATCGTTGAGCTTCAGTACCGCAAGGATGTACTCCTTTTCGATTTCGCTGAGCGACTGCACAGTTCCGCCGTTCACCACCGGTTTGGGGAAGGCTTCGCGGATCTCCTCAGGCAGGTCGTCGAGGTCTACTCGACGTCCACGGGCGAGCGCGACAGCGCGCTCCATGGCGTTCTCCAGTTCGCGCACATTGCCCGGCCAATCGTATCGTAGGAGCTGATCGGCAACCTGCGGGACGAGACCGGCGATCTTGCGTCCCATCCGAAGCGCTGCGTCCGCGAGCAGCACCCGAGCAAGCGGCAGGATGTCTTCGCTTCGGTCACGGAGCGGCGGAACGTCCAGCTCGACAACCTTGAGTCGATAGTAGAGGTCCTGCCGAAAGTCGCCGTCTTCGACCACGGAGGAAAGATCGCGGTTTGTAGTCGCCAGAACGCGAACATCCACCGGCCGATTCTTGTTCTCCCCGACCCGACGAATCTCCCGCTCCTGAAGCACTCGCAGGAGCTTGACCTGCATACCCGTCGAAATCTCACTGATCTCGTCCAACAGGAGTGTCCCGTGGTTGGCCGCTTCGAAAAGGCCGGGCCGGTCCGACGCCGCACCGGTGAAGGCGCCACGTTTGTGGCCGAAAAGCTCGCTCTCGAGGAGTGTCTCGGTAATGGCACCACAGTTGACGGCGACGAAGGGCCCTGCTGCGCGCGTCGATTCGTCGTGGACGAGGCGCGCGATTCTCTCTTTTCCCACACCGCTTTCCCCGGTGATGAGCACCGTGGCATCGACCTTCGCCACGCGTCGTGCCAGGTCCA
>RCNF010000089.1_pt1 | contig 38305 bp, 35 predicted proteins | sample 2041311 | NCBI WGS metagenome assembly RCNF01 (sample SAMN09708228, study PRJNA481090) | Marine sediment metagenome, whole genome shotgun sequencing project. | biome: marine sediment; feature: ocean; material: sediment; isolation source: Sewage treatment plant 2 marine sediment (STP2) ...
TACGAAGAATATTACGGTTTCAAAGAGCTTCCCTTCAATGTGACACCTGATCCGAGGTTTCTGTACAGGAGCGCGAGTCACAGGGACGCTCTCGCGTATATCACCTACGGGATATTCCAGAAGAAGGGATTCATCGCTGTGACCGGTGAGGTCGGTGTGGGGAAGACGACAGTGGTGAACGCGTTCATCGACCTTTTCCAGCCTTCGCTGGAGGTCGCGTTTGTCTTTACAACGAAATTCCCCTTCGACCAGCTCCTCTATCTCGTATGCAATGATTTCGGATTGGAAGTCGAAGGCCAGAACAAGGCCCAGATGCTGATGACCCTCAACAGGTTCCTCATCAGCCAGTACGAGAATAACAGGAACACGGTCCTGATAATTGACGAGGCCCAGAACCTCAGTCCCGATGTTCTCGAGGAACTGAGGATGCTTTCCAATCTCGAGACGCGTGACAAGAAGCTGATCCAGATCATGCTGGTCGGCCAGCCGGAGCTCGAGACGATGCTCAATCTTAACGAGATGCGTCAGCTCAGGCAGCGAATCCCCGGAATATGCAGGATACCGATTCTCAGCAGGGAGGATCTGGAGAGATACATCGAGTACAGGCTTAATATTGCCGGAAAACATAACGGCGGGCCGGTATTCACGCAGGATGCCATGGACGAGATATTTCATTATTCGGGCGGCACTCCGCGCCTTATAAACGTTCTCTGCGACAGGTCGCTGCTGCTAGGTTACGTATCGAATACAAGGACCATCGACGGCCGTATCGTTCGTGAGGGAATAAGGGATCTCGAGAACAAGGAAGCACCAGTCACCCAGAGGCGCAACAGACCGATGTGACCCTGAAGGGAGATCGCTTTGAGCAAGATCTTCGATGCGCTGAGAAAAGCCGAGAAAAAGAAATCGGGTCCTTCCCGGAAAAAGGGACAGGTGCGCGTCAGAAACGAGAATGCCGATGAATCCGACAGGCATTTTCTCCGCGGTGTAGACGAGAACTTCAGGCGAGGGCTGATGACCCTCAGGAATTCGATCGACTCTGAGCTGAAGGACAGCGATTTCAGGGTGGTCATGTTCACATCGGCTATAGCCGGTGAGGGCAAGACGACTATAGCGGCATTTCTCGCGAGGATGCTGGCTATCGGCGAGAGTGACCGCGTGCTGCTCGTAGATTGCGCAGTAACAGATCCTGAGATACACACCCTGTTCGGTATCGACAACGATAAAGGAATACTTGATTATCTTGCCGGAACAGCATCTCTCGATGAGATTATCAAGACGGCTGACGAGGGAGTCCTCGACATAGTCCCGATCGGACCGAAGAGAGGAGCCGACATCACCCAGCCTCTTTTCAACTCGGAGAAGATGTCGACATTCATCAAGGCTGCCAGAGAGATGTACGACTATGTCCTGATAGACACCTCCGCTATCCTCGAGGCTCCGGAGACACCGATAATCGGTTCCTACGCTACGGGTACAGTCATAGTGGTCCAGTCCGGGAGAACAAAGCGCGAGGTCATCAAAAGGGCCATGCTTACAATCGAGAAACTCGGTGGAAAGTTTCTCGGGACCGTGCTCAACAGGAAAAAATACTATATCCCCGAGTTCATATACAGGCGGGTATAATTGCAGGGCGACAGCCGTGAAGACTTCACCCCGTGTAGACCGACACGCGGGGTTTGCTGCTTCGAGCGCCGGTGCGCCGACAGCGCTCTCCAGTCATGGTACGTTGATTCCTTTCCAGGATTTATCGATGATTGCGGCCGGCTTATCCTCGATGAGGCGGGGAACTCAGGTATCGAGGGATTGATACTCTCGGGGAGTTTTGCCGCGTGTGAGGGGAGTGTCGTGATGTTCGGCGGCGATCCCGTATTCCTTTCCGATATCGATATGCTGCTTGTCGCCTCCTCTCCGGAATCTCATGCGGAACTTTACCGGCGAAGAGCGGTGATCGGAAAGGCCTGTGAGGAACTGCTGCCGGGAGCGAGATTCGAAGGCAGTATAGATATCGGCGTAATGGCCGCGGAAGAACTCGCACGGATGTCGTCTTCTCCCGGGGTCTTTGATATGAGAGAAAAGGGCCTGCTGCTGAACGGCAGTGATGAGATATTCGACCGGTTCCCCTCCTTTTCCGCGGACGAGATCGGAGCGGCTGAAGCGGGCAGGTTGCTCGAAAACAGGATGGCCGCCTTCCTCGGAGAGAGGCCGGGGACAGACAGGCCTGAAGGGGTCGCGTTATTCAGATTTCTCTACGGAGTATCACGTGTTTATACCGATATAATCACCGCCTCACTATGTGCCGAAAGAATGTACCTGCCCGGTTATGCGGCGAGAGCAGAATTCATCTCGACCTCAGCGGATGCCGCGAAAGTACGGGAAAGGCTGGGGAGGTCCCTTATCACTGATACTGTGAAGTGGACAGATTTCAAGGTCGACCCGGATGCGGGGAAGGTATGGAAAGATGAAAGCAGCGCCCTTAATATCTGGCTCGAAGCTGCGGGTGACCTGCTTGCTCTAAGAGACAGGATATCGTGGGATGAAGACGTGCCGTCAGAGAGCCGGCGCGGTTACAGGGATATACTCAGGTCCTGGAGGAATATCGCGGATGAAGCAGGTATTGCCGGCAGACTCAGGCTCTTTTCGTCGGCTCTCGTCTCTGGACTCGACCCGGGCGAACATATCAGGGAAGAATCGGTGAGACTGGTCCGCCAGGTGGCGGAGAAGGGTACGGAATGTGTCGCCGCAGGGGCCCCGGGCGGGTATCCTCATGGCAGGACCTCATGGGAACAGGCTGCCGCGGAAACATCTTCAGCGTGGCGAAGGCTCGTGTCAGGACGGGATAGTGATACTGTTGAGTAAGAGAACCGTCATAATCCTGATCGACGCTCTCGGATTCGAGATGTCCGAGAGGCACGGTTTCCGTCCGGCTGCCCTGCCGCACAGGACCAGGCTCAGGACGGTTCTCGGTTTCAGCCAGGCCGCTCTGACCTCGATCCTGACCGGAAGCGCTCCCGACATTCACGGCCTCTGGATGATGTATTCATTTGCTACCGGTAGATCGCCATTCGGGATCCTCGGTGGACTGAAGAGATTCGGAGGGCCGGACAGGCTATGGGTCCGCGATCTTCTCCGCTGGAAGCTCGCGAGGATGGACAGGATATCGGCATATTACAGCCTCTACGATATTCCCGGAGAAGTACTTCGCACACTCGATCTTCCCGCAAGGAAATCGACATTCGATCTCCGCGGAGGCGGGATGAGACGCACCATCATAGATCAGGCGCATGACGAGGGTGAGACATTCGTACGTGATTACAATACACCCGAGGTCCGGGCTTTCGACGAACTCGAATCGGCCCTTGAGAAGGGGGAGACCCGTTTTCATCTGCTCTATACGGCCGGGCTCGATTCGGATCTCCACAGTGTTGGTTCGATCGAGGATTCTATCGGAACCCGTCTGGCGGGTTACAGTGAGAGGATAGATTCGATCCTCTCGAGATTCCCGGATGTGAGGTGCATGGTACTGGGGGATCACGGGATGTGCGACGTGACAGATCACATCGACCTGATGGGAGCGATGGAGAATGCGGGCCTGAAGATCTGCGAAGACTATATACCGTTCTATGATTCGACGATGGCCCGCTTCAGGGTCTTCAGCGAGGAAGCTTCAAACGCCATATCAGAACTGCTGAACGATTTTCCCGGAGGACGATTTCTCGATAACGGGGAATTGAAGTCGCTCGGAGTCTTCTTCCCGGGGAGCCGTTACGGGGACCTCGTCTTTTTATGCGACCCGGGAACTATCATCCTGCCGAGCTATATGGGAAGCGACCCGGTCAAGGGTATGCACGGTTATCACCCCGATTCTCCGTGTATGGACAGCATCATGCTTTCGAACGAGGAATATGGGGGCGAGGCTCAGATTACAGATATAGCTGGATTCCTGCTCCCCGGATTCAAAGAGGGCGGAGTACAGTCATGATAGTGGAGAAGGCCGGAAGAGCTATGTCGTGGAGCGTGGTGGCAAAGGTCGCCAGGTTCCTCGCAATGCCCCTCTCTTATATCATCATCGTTCGTTCGCTTGGAGAGCACGACTGGGGCGTACTTAATGTCCTCAGGACGATTACCTCGTTTGTACTGGTCCTTGTCATGCTCGGTGGCGAGAAGGCCCTGCTGCGATATATACCCGAGGTAAGGGTAAAGGGGGGTATGAGGGCCCTCGTATCGGACATGAGGAGGCTTGCCGCGTTTCAGGTTGCGGCATGGGTGCTTCTGACATTGACCGCCTATCTCGCGGGTGACTGGCTCGCCTCGATCTTTCACCAGGATTCCTCCGTCTTCAGGAACTATCTGGTGATCGCAGTCGGACTCGTTCTCTTCGAGGCAGGGATGACACTCACTATGAACGCCCTTCAGTCCTGGTATGAGACCAAGAGACTTGCCGCAGTAATGGTCGCAGGTAATGTACTTTACATAGTTCTTATAATCTTGTTTATGAAGACGGGGATGGGTATCACCGGTGTCCTGGCCGCGGGAGGCGCCGTCAATCTCGTTATGATCCTGTTTCTCATCCCTGAACTGGTCGAATTGACGAAAAGGGCAGTGACAGATGACGCTCCCGGGCCGGGGACAGCAAGGATGCTGAAATATTCCCTTCCATTCATCGCCACCGGCATACTGAATCAGATCGTATGGAGGCATTCGGAGGTCCTTTTTCTCGGGCATTTCAGTGGGATGGAGGCAGCCGGCCATTTCGGGCTCGCCTACAGGATCCCGCAGATGGCGCTCGAGTTCATCCCCCTTTCGATATGGCCGATAATCATGGCAGGCATGTCCGAGGCCTACTCAAGGAATCCGGAGAAGTTGTCAGAATCGGTCGATGTATATTACCGGCTTCTCTTCCTGCTCGTAGTTCCGGTAGCAGCGATGGGCTTCGCTTTCTCGGGCCCGCTCGTGCCTCTCCTGTTCGGTCCGGAAATGGCCCCAGCGGCTTACATGACCAGGCTGTTTTTCGTTGTCTTCTCGTATTCCTTTCTCTATACTCCACTTAGCGTGGCCCTGTATGTCATGGAGAAAAGCTGGGTCAACATGCTCGTGTTCGCCGCCCTTGCTATAGTCAATATCGGTCTGGATCTTGCATTTATCCCCAGATTCGGACTTTGGGGGGCGTTCTTCCCCGTAGCTGCCGTCATGCTGCTCGCCATAGCGGTGTTCAGGACGGTCGCCGGAAGGTTTGATTCCGGCCTTTCGATTCCGGCAGGGTTTATTGCCAGGTGCTATCTCGCCGCTTTGCCGACCGCTCTGCTCGGATTGAGCGCTTCCAGATGGGACTCACCCATCGCGCTTGCCGCGCAGATGCTGATTGGTGTAATCTTGCTGTTCGCGGGTATAAAATTCCTGCGCTTGTTCGGTGAGAGGGAGAAAGCTCTCATGATGAGGCTTCCAATCCCGCTGAAAGAGAAGATCGTATCCATACTCTGAAGAAGGAAAAATAATGTACCGTGATAAGAAACTCTCCGTCGTTATACCGTGCTTCAACGAAGAAGAAGGTATAGCAATGGTCATCGAGTCATTGCCTCCTTCGATCGATGAGGTCGTAGTCGTCGATAACAATTCGACCGACCGGACAGCGGAAGTAGCTAGGGAGAAGGGTGCCAGGATAGTCTTCGAAAAGCGAAAAGGTTACGGAGCGGCGTACAAGGCAGGGCTTCCCGCCGTAACGGGGGATATCACAATAACGATGGACGGGGATGGAACGTACGCTGTCGAGCAGATCGAGGAATGCGTCGATTACCTGCTCGATAATGGACTCGATTTCGTAAACGCCTCGAGGTTCCCTCTTCAGGATCCGAAAGCGATGAATTTCTCGAACAAGGTCGGTAACGGGGTGCTGACCTTCGTTACCCTGATCCTGTTTATGCGCGGTATCAAGGACTCTCAGTCCGGGATGTGGATATACAAGAGCGAGATCTACCCCAAGCTCCAGTTGAAGAGTAACGGGATGCCTCTGAGCGAAGAGATAAAGATCAACGCGATCAGGCACCCGGAGATCAAGTTCGATGAATATATGGTGAACTATCACCCGCGGGTCGGCGAGGTTAAGCTCAACAAGTGGAAAGACGGCTTCGAGAACCTGATGTACCTGGTGAAGCTGCGGTTCACGCCGCTGGAGAAATAGGAAAGGGAAAAATGCTGAAGAGCCTGCTGTTGATAATCATGACCGTATTCCTGAACACCGCCGGACAGTTCATGATGAAAGCGGGGATAAACAAGATAGGGAAGATCGATCTGTCGAGGTTCTTCGAGTTCCTTCCCCGGGTCGCGACCTCCGGGTTCGTTATCGGAGGATTCTGCGCCTATGCCGTCAGTGCGGCCCTCTGGATAGTGATCCTGTCCCGGGCGGAGTTGAGCTGGGCCTTTCCTATGGTGAGCCTGTCATACGTACTCACAGCTATCTTCTCGCCGATGCTGCTTGGTGAGTCTTTCTCGATACAGAGATTCGTAGGCATCCTGGTGATCTGCCTCGGCGTATTCCTCGTGAGCCGGACCTTTTCCGGTCAATAGGGGGGCGGCGGTCCTTGACCAGACGAACCACTTTTCTCATCGTAAATAGTACGATAGTAATGCTGTCTCTGCTTACCGGCCTGAAGATCATTCCGGGACCGGACAGTATCGGGATAGCTCTCGCTTTTTATACTCTTATCATCCTGCCCGGCATCCTTCTTTCGGACCTGATGTTCGGAGGCGCCAAGGCTGATTTTGAAGGTATCACGAGGATATTTCTCACGGGGTTGTCCTGTGCGTGCCTGTTTGTCTGCATCGGCTTCATACCCGGAGTAACATATTCGTTCATCGCGATCTCATACGTGACCGCTATTGTCATTGCTCTCGCTTACCGGGGGATCGCCACAGGAAAGGAAGAGGAGGAGAGAGGCGTTGATCTGGTCGGCTCGTTCTCACGCAGGGAGGATTACTCCGCGAGGGAAAAGAAGGCTATGCTGGTCGTCTTTATATTTCTCTTCGGTATCTGCGCGGCACTTTTTGCCGGCAACGGTGAACTGGGATGGAACACCGATGCCCCTGACCATATCAGTTTCGTCAGGAGGAGTCTCGACGGCGGCGGTCTTCTTCCCGGAGATTCATTTCACATCGATGGGGACGGGGTCGCGTTCGATCCGCGAAAGGGACTGTGGCACCCTGTCGTATCGCTGTGGGCGTGGCTGGCTGACACACCGCCTCATGTCCTGTGGACCATGATGCCCGCCTTCCTTTCATTTTTCGCGATCGTGGTATTCTGGTTCTTTGCGGGAGAACTTTCGGGGTCGATCCCCGTGAAGACTCTCTCAGTTCTTTTTCTCTTTCTCTTTTTCAGAGGCGATGGATTCGCGTGGCTGACCAAGCTGTCTTACAGCCGCAATATCGCGCAGATAGTATTCTGGGGAACCTCCGGTTTTCTGATCAGGTATCTGAGATCTCAGAAGGGGAAGGACCTGGGGATCGCGGCGCTGGCGGCAGCGGCGGGGACCGCGATACATATCTCATTCGCTCCGGTCCTGGGACTCTTTCTCCTCGGTTTGATGATCTACGTCTCGATCCTTCGTATGGGGAGCGACTGGATGAGCCGGTTCTGGAAAGCTGTGCCGCTGGTCTCTGCCGCGGTAGCCTTTCCACTGGCAGTAAGACTGATCAATTTCCCCGACCACCCGAACATGATCCATACACACATGCAGGGGATGATGGAGATCGGCGCAGGGCTGAGGATGATCGACCCCGCCGAGCTTATTGCCGGTATGGGATTCCCCTTTCTATTTGCCGTCCTCATGATCCCCGTCTTTCCGGTCATTACCTCCGGTTACAGGAGATCGCGCCTCGTGTGGCTCCTCTTCACCATTCCAACACTGCTTGTCCTGGTTCCTTTTACGGCGACTCCGCTTGATATGGCGGCTGGCTACATGCACTATCGGCTTATCTATGCCGCACCCGCCATGGTCTACATGGCTCTTGCCGTATTCGGCGCGGGACGGGGCGCCTTGACGGGCAGCTGGAAAAAAGATGGCCGGCAGGGTAGCTGGAAGCAGAGGACAGCGGTTCATCTTGCGGGAGCTCTTGTATTCATTCTCTTTGCGGTTGTCTTCCTGAAGCCTTCCGCGGCGTCTCTGCCGGGCAGACTCTCCTCGGCACTGATAGACAGTAAAAACAGACAGGTAGATCGCGGGGAGGAACTGGCGGAATTCCTTTCCGTCATCCCTGAAGGTTCGGTCGTCGCGGCCGATCCGGTGTCGAGTTACTATATATCCGCGTTCACGGACCACTATGTGACCGTTGTGCTCGACCAGCACTGCTCGCCGGCTGATACATCGGCGATGACGAGGATAAAAAGAGCGAGGGATATCTTTTCCCCGGTCCTTCCCGATTCGTTGGTCCTTGAACGATTGACGGCAGGTGGGGCTGATTATCTCTTCGTCGACGCGTTGCAGGGCAACATGGATGATTTTTTCGGTGTCCTCTCCCAGGAGTCAGGGGTCCGTGCCATGATCAGGTTCGGATCCTGCGGATTTCTCAAGGAGATAAGAACGAAGGGTACGATGAAACTCTTCGCGATAGACGCTTCGATACCAGCCATTTCAAAAGAGTATGTAGCTGAAATCGATACCTGTTCAGGCTCACTCGATGTTCCTGCCTGCGAGGAGATCGTGCTTGAAGGATTCGATATAGAGAATTCCGCGCTTTCCCCGGGGGATACGGCAGTGATAGCGCTGTGCTGGACCAGTACAGGGGAAACAGAATTCGGGCTGCCGTTTTACTGGACAGTCAGATTCGAGACCGGTTTCAGCAAGGGGTCGTTCTACAGGAAATGGTACGGCAAGCAGTACCGGCGCCGACTGGAACGCAGCAGAGGGGAACTCTACAGGTATACTGTCTCGGGAAGGCTGGCAGGTGAAGGAAGGCAGCCTGACATGTGGAAGGCTGGCGAGAAGATCCGGCAGGAGATAAGGGTGCGTATCCCGGCAGGATTGGCGGACGGTGAATACAGTGTAGGGATCACTCTTGAAAGACGTACATATCTTCCGAACAGGCGCATTACTGACTATTTCCTCAATGAGGATTCGTATACAGGTTTCAAAGCTGGAAAAGTAACAATCAGAAAATAGACTGGTGATATGACAGCTGACGGCCGCAGAAGAATTGCATTCGTATCCGGAGCAGGCTATTTCGGTGGCGCGGAGAAATACATCGAGCTGCTCGCCCCAGGACTCGACAGGGAACGCTACGAGCCTGTCCTTGTCACATCCGGCTCCAAGGGACTGGAGCCGCTGCGTTCTGCGCTGTCCGGCTCGGGAATTTCCGTCGAGATCACAGAGGGCAACTCTTTTTCATCGGCGGATGGAGTGCGGAGTTTCTTCAGGTTCATACAAAGGCTGCGCCCTGATATAGTCCACATGAATATGCCGGGCCCGTTCGATTGCTCATACGGCCTGCCCGCATCACTGGCAAGGCTCGCGGGGGTCCAGAGAATAGTCACCACCGAGCATCTGCCAATGGTCGGATCCTTCACCAAGGCGAAAGTATTCAGAGCCATTCATATGCGGAACGTATCGAGGTTTATCACAGTAAGCGAGGACAACAGATCTCACATGGTGGATATCCACGGAGTAAGCGCCGCAAAGATAAGGGTCGTATACAACGGGATACCCGATCCGGGGCCTGTCGGAATTACTGTTGATGGAGTGACCGCTTCAACCGATGCTCCTGTGAATCTGCTTGTCGCCGGTGCTCTTGAAGAGAGAAAGGGGCACATGGTCGCCCTTTCCGCGATGGAGAAACTTCCAGCGAGCTTCCATCTCTCCATCGCCGGGGACGGACCGCTGCGCGGCAAGCTCGAAGCTGAACTGGCTGCCGGAAGGTTTGGTGGCAGAGTCGACCTGCTGGGCCGTGTCGATGACATGGCGAGACTCGTCGCGCGATCTGACGTACTTCTCGTTCCGTCCCTGATGGAGGCAACGCCGTACGTAATACTGGAAGCGATGGCAGCGGGCCGCCCGGTCGTTGCATCGAAGATCTACGGGATCCCCGAACAGGTCGAGGATGATGTTACCGGAATCCTCGTGCCTCCAGGCGACTCCCATGCACTCGCCGCGGCACTGATACGCTTTTCGAAGGAACCGGGACTTATGAAAAGGATGGGTGAAGCGGGCAGGAAGAGGTATGAGGACCGCTTTACACTCGAAAGATCTGTCGCGGGGACGATGTCGGTCTACGACGAGCTTTTCTGAAGGCTGGTGATCTGTTCGAACAGATCGATGTACTGATCGCCCTTCTCCCGGATATCATGATTCTTCCTCACATACTCCAGCGCACGGGCAGACATCGCGCTCCTGCGAGCGGGATCATTGATGATTGATTTTACTTCTTCCGCGAGCCTGTCAAGCGTTCCAGTGGTGACGCCGATTTCGTTATCTACGATAAGTGAATCAGGATCGATCTCAATCGTGCAGACGGGAAGGCCGTTGCGCCATGAGTGGAGGTAGGTGTTAGGGAACCCTTCCAGTGACGAAGTATTCACATAGAGGTACGCTCTGCGATAATATTGATCAATATCGTTCGGATGAACGAATCCGGCAAAGGTGAGATTATCAATATTCTCCGCTTCCTTTACGATGCCGGCCGCGTAAGTTTCCTCAAGTTTCAGTCCGCCTAGCATCGTGAAGTCCGCCTCAGGGATACGGCGCGCCAGCTCAAGAAACATTTCCGGCCTCTTCAGCCTGCGGAAGCTTCCGACCCAGAGTATCTCGGGCCTGCCCGAGGAGGGAACTCCGTCAGATAGACAGATGGAATCGTCTATCACGATGCCGTTTCTGATCACGACAGAATCTGTCCCGAAATTCTCCCTGAGAAGCATCCGCTGCTTTTCAGTCTGCGCGATTATCGCGTCTGCTTTTCTTGCGCCGTAGCGATATAGGTAGGGCATGGGCCAGGCCAGTCTGCCCATGCAGTCCGGATAACAGTTGTAGTCGCTTCCAATAGAGAAGGTGAACGCCTTGCCGAGCTTTGACGCGAACCAGGCAAGCTGCCCTGTGTAGAACGAAGTGGACCGCTGGTTATAGATGTCCGCATCGGCGATCTCCATCGCCCGTCTTATCAGCCTCATGTCAGGGAAAAACCTCAGTTTCCTGTTTCCCTTGAATGGAGCAAATGACTTGATCACCGTGATGCCCTCATGTATCTCCACATCGGCCTGACCAAAGTCACCGACGATGAAGGAGACATCGATACCCTTCGATATCATATGCCGGGCAATAAGTACCTGCTCAGTCTCCGCTCCGCCGGCCCATTTTTCGCCTTCCGGGTTGAAATACCCGTATGCGGCAGGAGAGAAGAAACAGACCTTCATCGGATTCCTTTACAGGTTGATTAGACAGGTGGAAAATCGTCAAGTTTGCTGGCGATCGATACATCAAGGAAGGAATTGACCCACCAGTAGATGTCGTTCTTGGCGACCGAAGACTGCAGTTTTTTCATGCGTGTCCGGCGCTCGCGCAGGTTCATGCTCCAAGCGTCGAATATCGCGCCCGAGACCTCTTCGATATTATATGGATTCACCAGGATAGCGCCTTTTTTCATCTGCGGCGCCGCGCCCGCGAATTCGCTGAGGATCAGTACTCCTGACTTTTCGATATTTGAAGCGCAGTATTCCTTTGCCACGAGGTTCATCCCGTCCTTCAGGGGGGTGATAAGGGCGATCTCCGCCGTTCTGTAATAGCCGAGAAGTTCGGGCCTGCTCAAGGATCTGAAGATGTAATGGATCGGAACCCAGCCGGAACGGGTGAATCTTCCATTGATATCTCCGACCATCCTCTCGATCTCTATCTTGAGATCCTCGTATACGGGGATGTTGCGTCTGCTGGGTACGACTACCTGGACAAGTGTGATCTCCCTGTGAAGTTCGGGATGCTTCCCTAGGAAGTCCTCGAAGGCTCTGAGCCTGTACGGGATGCCCTTGGTGTAGTCGAGCCTGTCAACGCCGAGGACGATCTTCCCCTTGGGAATATCCTCGTGGATGTACCATGCGGCATCGGCGACTTCGCGCGACTCCGCCATTTGAGAGAACTCATCGTAATCGATGCTTATAGGGAAATGGCCTATCCTCACTGTTCTGTCGCCTGATCTCGCGGTCAGTACCTGCCCCTTGCCCACGATCGAGATATCATCGACGAATGTGCGTAGGCACTGAAGGAAATTCCGCCTGTCCCTCAGCGTCTGGAAGCCGACGATGTCATAGGCAAGCATCGAATTGAGAATCTCGGTCCTCCAGGGGAGCTTGGCGAAGATGTCGAGAGGGGGGAAGGGGATATGAAGAAAGAGGCCTATGTTTGTATGAGTGCCGAGTTTCTTCAACTCACTCGCTGTCGCCAGAAGATGGTAGTCGTGGACCCAGATGAAGTCGTCCGGCCCCGCGTTTTCACGGATAACTCCGGCAAACCGCGCATTGATATCGATGTATGCCTGCCAGTAGGAGGGATCGAAGTTACAGAAGGACTGCAGGTCATGGAAGAGGGGCCACAGGACCTCGTTCGACAGGCCGATATAGTACTGTTTGACATCTTCCTCTTCGAGATAGACAGGTTTCATGTCGAATCCGGCATCGGTCGAGGCGACCGCCAGTTGAGCAGATATATCTTCAGTCCCGGCTATACCGGGCCATCCTATCCATATTCCGCCCCGGTCCCTCAGTACGGGAGCCATCGCGGTCACGAGCCCGCCGGAACCCGGTATGAGTTTCCATGAGTCACCATCACGCTCGAGGACGAAGGGGAGCCTGTTCGACGCGATTATCAGTTTCCTGCTTCTGTTACTCATCTTGGGCACCGCAACTTTCTATCCATCTCTCGAGAAACCAGACAAGTTCCCCGGGAGGAGTGAGCCATACATCAGCGGCCGTTTCCCTCAGAGCGGGACTGACCAGGATGCCGAGCCCCCGGCCGGATATGGCCCGGAAGGCATCCTCGTCCGTCATGTCATCGCCGAGGTAGGCAGCGGCCGTACCGCTGCCGGCGAGCAGTTTCTCCACTACCATGCCTTTATCCATACCGGCCGGCCGCAGTTCGATTCCCCCGTTAAAGGAGTGGAGTTCCATTTCCCTGCCGACGATTATCTCCCGCCACATCTTTCCGACAGTTTTCTCGAGCATCGATGCAGTTTCATCATCAAGCCCTCGCCAGTGCAGAGCGACACATGCGGCTTTGATCTCGAGCCTAGCTTCGAGTCCCTCCGCTGCGGCCCGGCGTGCCGCTTCCTCAAGAATGGATCTGATACCGGCGGCAAGTTCCGGCCCCGTGTAGGTACCGTCCGCACCGAGTCTTTCCCAGCCATGGCAGCCCCATATCTCGATCCCGTTCTCAAGTCCGAGAAGGGGGAGGAGGTCCGATATGGAACGCCCGCTTACTATGACGGTCCTGCAGTCAGCGGAAGCGAGGGCCTCGACGAGCAGTTCCCGGATACCGGGATACGGAACCGCCTCGTGCCTCTCGATATGGTAGGGAGAAAGAGTACCATCGTAATCGAGCATGAGAAGTCTTCCCTCGGAGCATTCGACCCGCTCGAGGAATGCGGAAATATTAGTTCCGGAAGTGAGTATCTTCATCAGTTGAAGGCGCCTCCCCATGGCACCGTTCCAGCGCGTCCCGGCCGGACACTATCTATTCGAGCTCTATCCTGTCACCGCTTCCGTGCAGCAACGAGACCATAAGGGTCAGGTATTCGCGAAGATGGCGGGTGAGAAGAAAGTTCTCACGAACGAAGTTCCTCGCTTTTTCACCCATATCCTGAAGCAGATCCCTGTTGAAGAGAAGGTATCTTGAGCGAAGGGCCGCTCCCTCGGGCGTGTTCACCAGGAATCCGGTCTGATGGTTCACGACCTGGATCCTGATCCCCCCGGTATCTCCTCCGATAACAGGTTTTCCCTTCCACATCGCCTCGGTGACCGTAAGCCCGAAACCTTCCTTCAACGATTTCTGGAGAACGATATCGGACGCCCGCTGAATGGCGTTTATGGTGCGGTGCGCGTCTGAAGGAAGGAGCAGAATGTGAATATCGGGATCGTCATTTGCCGCCGTCCGTACATCATCGAGAACGGTAAGGGCCTCGGGATCGTCGGTCGCTTCTCCGCCCGCGAGGACGAGCTGAAGGGAAGGTATGAATTTTTTCGTCAGCCTGTAGGCCCTGATCACACCGACCGGGTCCTTGAATATGTCGAAACGGGATACTTGTGTCATCACTGGCCGCTCGAGATCGACACCGAGACCGGATACGACCGACTGGACCTCGGATTTGTCGAGTACGATATTCTTCTCGCTCAGAGGATCGATACTCGGTGCGATGAGGAATTCGACTTGCGGCAGAGGCTGCGCGAAAGCCGCGAGGGAAAATATGCTCGCGTCGTACCCTGAAACAAAAGTGCGGAGATATTTCCACACGGGCCTGTAAGGCCTGCTTGCGTCGATGTGACATCTCCAGATCCATTTGCCCTTCCTGTCAGGACAGTAGTCCAGCAGGGGGGCAGGCTGGGGATCGTGGATGAATACGATGTCTGCCTCTTCGAGCTTCGCGCGGAGCTGCTCGGCATTGCTGCGGTTAATCTCCTCGTAATTGGTCAGCAGCGACTTGGGGATCTCGACTTTGTTGCCCTGGAGTGCATTGTGAAATCCCTTGGTGCACTTGAAGAAATCCGCATTTCCTTCGATTACTTCCCAGGAAACGTCTATACCGAGTTCCTTTTTGAGCGGGACCAGTTTGGCCAGTATCTCGGCGACGCCGCCACCTACTCGTGTCGAGTTGACATGTACGACCTTGACACCCTTCAGAGGCGCGACAAGCTGCCTGAGCTGATCGATAACATCCGGTCCGCAGATATCTGAATACTTGTCTAATGTCGACCCCATCACCGCTCCTTCCCGAAGTAGTCACTGAATACGCCAGCCAGCTGTTGTCTCAGTTCGGGCAGCGTCGAAAAGAAAGGATCGACGCTGGACAGTATGTCGCAAAGATCGCGATACCTGTCTTCGAAGCCGAAGAGCCATGCTCTGAAATCGTCGAGGTGCCCGAAGGTCCTGCGCCGCGCGTCGATGAAGTGGTAGAAGATGCTGCTCGATGTCATTTCCGGTACGATGGAAACGAGTTCGGCGGGATCTACTATAGTCTTCCGCGCGCTGAACACTACGATCTGCGATGTGATGAAATAGAACTGCTGATCCGTGCTGGCCCAGGGGATCTGTTCGCTCTCATCGAGCCGTTCCTCGATTATATCGAGCAGCTCCTGCTTCATATCCTCGAAATGGTCAAAGGAAGTCGGGTCGAGCATCCCGAGTCTCTCGGCCAGTACCTTGTCGTGCAAAGCGTGTCTTGCCCACGCGGCAAAATCATTGTTGAACTCAGGATCGTCAAAACGCGGCCTGAGCTTTCCCGCCCAGAAGTGATAGGCGATGCTGCCCGGAACGACAGTTTCTATATTGTCGCGCAGCTCCCTGAGATTCTGCGATTTCTGGCCCGTGGCGATCGCCGATAGAGCGCAATCCTTGATTTCAAAAGGCTCGTGGGTTATCTTCTTTTTCGGCATTGTGTTATATGCCCCATTTACTGTTAATGACATGTGACAAGATGTAATGGTACGGAAATTCCGCGGTAGTGTCAATTCCTTGTATCGCCGGCCATCCGCGATTATAATAGCGAAGTAACGTATAACGAGATCAAGGAGATAACAGAATGAAGGGAATCATACTCGCTGGCGGCCTTGGGTCAAGACTGCATCCGCTGACCAAGGTGACAAACAAGCATCTTCTTCCGGTTTTCGACAAGCCGATGATCTACTACCCGATCCAGGCGCTGATAAATGCCGGGATCAGGGATATCCTCATAGTGACCGGTGGAAACAACGCGGGAGATTTCCTGAAGCTCCTCGGCAACGGTTCTGATTTCGGCCTGGAACACATAAACTACACCTATCAGGTCGGAGAGGGCGGTATCGCGGAGGCTCTGGGCCTGGCGAAATATTTTGCCGGTGATGACAGGATCTGCGTTGTCCTCGGGGACAATATCATCGAGAAGAATTTCATCGCCGCGGCGAAAGCTTTTGAGAAGCAGAAGAGCGGGGCGAGAATACTCCTCAAGGAGGTTCCAGACCCGGAAAGGTTTGGAGTACCCGTTCTCGATGGTGAGAAGGTCATCAAGATCGAGGAAAAACCTTCCGATCCGAAATCAAACTACGCCGTTACCGGGATCTACATGTATGACAATTCTGTTTTCGATATCATATCGACACTGAAGCCGTCAGACAGGGGTGAGCTCGAGATCACGGATGTGAACAACGCATATATCGAGAGAGGCGATCTCGAGTGGGACGTACTGGAAGGCTGGTGGACAGACGCCGGTACATTCGAGTCCCTGATCCGCGCGCACAGCCTGGTCGCAGATACCGGAGCGAACTGCAAGGACTGACCGTTCAGATAAATGTCGAAGTGATGTAGTCCCGGAGTGCCTCGCGCCAGTCCCTCATCAGGTGAAGCCCCAGCAGGTCGAGAGCGTAATTGCTCAGCGCTTCCATATGCGGTCTCGGAGCAGGCAGGTCGAACTTCGCGGAAGAGACCGGGACGAGTTCGCAATCATCGATCCCGGCAATCGAGAATATCTCCCTGGCAAGTTCAAGACGGTTGACGCTGCCTCTGCCCGCGCAGTGGTAGCGACCGGGCCTGGCCTCCAGAGCGTCGTTTCCCAGAAAATCGAAAAGAGCCCGGGACAGGTCCACCGTATAAGTGGGGGAACCGAACGTGTCATCGACGATCTCGAGCCTGTCTCTTTCCCTGCCAAGCTCGATTATCTTCGCGACAAATTTCTTGTCCTCCGGGCCGCCGCCGAATATCCAGCAGGTGTTGAAGATATAGTAGTTCTTCAGGTGCTTCCGGACAGCAAGTTCTCCCTTGTACTTTGTGAGTCCGTACCTGTTGACGGGGGAAGGCGAGTCGTACTCGATGTACGGACCGTTTTTTTGCCCGTTGTAGATCATTCCTGTGCTGATATAGACCATCGTCGCGCCGCAGCCGGCGCAGGCGGCGGCGACATTATCTGTGCCTTGAGTGTTGATCCTGTGGGCCATTTCAGGATCGGTCTCGCAACCGTCGACATCGGTCATGGAGGCAAGGTGGATGACGACGTCCGGGGAGTAGGAGGAGATGTCGGCTTTTACCGCGGCAGAGTCGGTTACATCGATCTCGGGAAGATCCGTTCCCCTGACATCAAAGGCCGTTCTGAAAACGGGCACGAGTGCGGTGCCGAGCATCCCCTCGGCACCGGTAACGTAGATCTTCTTCATCAGATATTACCTGCCGTGGTCATCCGTCGCCGCGATCCCAGTCGTAAGGGATATCGTTGTCGTGCGGGTCGATCCTGATCTCGTCCGGATCATCATAGACGTAAGGTTCCGTAACAGTGTTGATCACGACAGCTTCGTCACCGCCTACGCATTTGAATCCGTGACAGACGCCGGGAGGGATAGTGACCCTCACGGGATTATGCGTCCCGGCGAAGATTTCATTTACTTCACCTTTGGTCGGTGAGTCGTTCCGGTTGTCATAAAGGACGATCTTCATCATCCCGTCGATGACAGTCATGTGATCTGTCTGTACCTTGTGCCAGTGCCATCCCTTGACGACGCCGAAATAGCACGTGGTCATATATACCTGTCCGAACTTCTCGAAATCTTCATCATCCGAGCGGACCATCTCCATCAGTCTTCCGCGTTCGTCCGGAATGATTTTCAGCTTCTTAACTTTGACACCGTCTATCATCGAAGACTCCTTCTCCAGGGTAGTTCCCTGACAGTAATCGCACCCGATGCCTCCTGTCAAGGCGAGGGGCCATCAGAGCGATCATCAGTGATTATACTCCTCAATGCGGTATTTTCTCCCTCGACTCCGAGGAGGGAAAGGATCGTGTCATAAAGATTGAGCGAGAGGAGGTTCTCTTTCCTGACGCTCCTGCCGTCGAGCGGTCCCGCAATGAATACGCTATTCTTTCTGTGTCCTCCGGATATCTTCCTGTGCCTCGGATTGACGGTCACGAGCGGCAGGTGTACCGACCAGCTTGTGCCTAACTCGGGTCGAAGTTCGTAGAGGATGTCGGGGTAGCGGTCGATCAGTTCACCGTTGTATACCTCTTCCCGGCGTCTGGCCCAGAGGAAGTAGGGGACGCCTTCGTCATCCTTCGTGTCTAGGAGCAGATCGATTAGCCTCGTTCGGACCTCCTCGTAGTCGAGCGAATCGGCGCGGCATCTATCCTGTGATATCTCTACTCCGCCGAAGGGGTTTGTTCCTCCGAAAGAAGAAGCTGTCGCGAGATTCGCGGTCGGCTCGGTCATGAAATCGCTTTTCTTGAGTTTCCTGGTCCAGGGAAAGATGTGCGCGAATCGGTACGCGAGGTCCTCGAGATCGAGCTTGTGCAGGGCCTCCAGTACTGCGTTCTTCGTTCTGTCCAGCAGATATCTCGGGCTGAATACTTTCGGCCCTTTTATCCTGCTCTCGAGAAATCCCGCCTCGAGCAGGAGTTGATTGAGGTTGAACAGCAACGGCGGGCGCATAGCGTGTCCGTGATCACTTATAAGCAGAAAGACGGCGTCATCGCCGGCAGCTTCTATCAGCCTGCCGACACAACGATCTATGACCTCGTGAAAGTCGGGGATGACGTCGCTGAACTCTCCTTCACCGGGCCATGTCGGATCTTCCCGGTCGAAGAAACGCCAGAAGAAATGGAATATCCTGTCCGTGGTAAGGAGTGTCAGGAAGGTCAGGTCCCATTCCTTTGTCTCCATAAGCCTGGCGGTGAATTCGGTGATCGCTATTGTCTCTTTCTTAGTTTTCTCGTAGAAGGCAGCCAGTTCCTTCTTTTCCGGGAAGTCTACTATTCCTCCGAGAGGAGGCACCTCGACATCACCCGCCGCGCCTTCGGGAGCGACAGTCGTACTGCCGGAGATGAATACCGGCCCTGAAGCCATGACTCCGTCTACGTCCCATGGAGGGAAAGCGAGAAGGGGATTGACTACGACGACTTTTTTACCCGCTTCGCTTGCCGCGTCCCAGAAGGTCCTGCCCCTGAAGGCTCCGGTGTCTACCGAGAATTGTTTCGCGCCCTTCTTGAAGTAATCGACCGACTCGAGTATTCCGTGCATGCTCGGATCAAGCCCCGTGAATATACTGATCCACGAGGGAATCGAATTGGGAGGGAAGACGGCCTCCATCTCGCCCGCCCATCCCTTGCGGGACAGGGAGGACGCGACAGGCATACGGTCCATCAGCGACTTGACCACTAGCCAGTCCAGTCCGTCCAGTCCTACCACGACAACTTTACTCATCGGGATCCTCTCGTCATCCTTTAATGAGGTTCTCTCTCCATCGGCTGCAGCCTTCCCATATCCCGGCCGCGGTCTCCTCTATAGTGCCGTTTCCGTCAACGACCGCCGCGTCGGTAAGTCTCGCTATCTCGAGATAGAAGGGACGCCGGTCAGCGAGATACTCCGGTGGAGTACCGTCGCTTTTTCTCTTCGATCCCGTTTCGGGGTCTATGTCGATCACTACAAATGACGCCGGTACAGGAAACAGGGAGAGGAGCGCGTGTGAACAAAGCGTTCCAAGATCTTCCGGTTCGAGGGAGAAATTGACCGCCATGTCGACAAGCGTGTCGTATACATACCTGTCCGATATGATCGCCCTGCGCGGGTAACCCGCACCGAGAAGACGTGAATGTACCTGGACGATATATTCGCTCCAGACCATCGCCTGCCAGAGGGAGCGCTTGAGCGGGCTGCGCATCCGTTCTCTCTTCGAGCGTGTAAAATCGGTGTACTCTTCGGTCGCCGCGTCGGGGCGGGGGTTAATACGTTTTTTCGCGGCTTTGATAAGTGGGGCAGTGAAAGCGGGCGACCATCTGTTCCAGACAGTCGAGGTTTCCATATCCTGTTCGGCGAGCCGTCCGGCAAGGATGCCGGCCTGTGTCGATTTGCCCGTTCCATCCAGTCCGCTTAGAACGAGCATCCTTCCGGAACCGCCGGGTCGGAATACTTTTCTCAATCTGCACCGTCCCCGGAGGAGATAGATGAAAGGCTCACGAGGTGGGGCGTTAGATATCTGTCGAACATCCTCTCCCAGGAGAGGTCGGCGACCTTGGCAGCCGTATCAGGCACGGAGTTTCTCAGCATATTTATCTTCCCGGGGATCTCCGCGACTCCGGAGAACCATTCGAGGCCGTTGCCGTCCTCGAGGACCTCAGGCAGAGCGCCGAACCGCGTCGTAAGCACGGGCAGGTTGCATGCGCATGCCTCTATTACGGAGAGAGGGAATTCCAGGGCTCCCGTTCTTATCGATACCGGAAAGAAATAGAGATCAGCCGCCTGGTAGACCTCGTGGATATCGTCAGTGTATTCATCGATCACAATGATCCCCGCCTGCCTGAGATGATCCCGCCATACCGGTTCGACCTCGCCGGCCTTCACCACCGGCTGGATGTCAGCACCCCAGTCTCTGTACCTGAGCAGCGCCTGCAGGTTCCTGCTTTCCTTTACATGTCCGACATGAAGGACCACGTACTTGTCCGCGGGGATACCGTATCTCTCTCTCAGTCTTATCTTCGTCTCCCTGTCGACCGGCTTGAACAGAGCCGGATCGTAGCCGGGCATAATGAAATCTGTATTGACTCTCAGGTCCTCAAGCGCCCGCCGCATCTCCCTGACAGGAGAGAGGACCAGTTCAGGGGCCGACCACAGGGATATCAACCGGTGTCCCTTTCCTGTCTCACGGGCCTGAAGGGCCACGACGATGACAGGCCTGCCTGTAATCCGCCTGAGCAGGACGCTCCTCAACATTCCGAATCCCGTCAGCCCGGAGGCGGGGGTGTATATGAGGAGATCGGGCTTCCAGTCGTCCAGGACACTCCTGAGCTTGCTTGAAAAGAGTTTTCTGCCCTTCAGAACGCGCCTCGTATCGATATCCGGGTCAGGTTCGCCTCGCTCATGCAGTACGAGCAGGTCGTGTCGGTCAGACAGATATCTGCACAAATGCATCAGGAAGACGAGAAGTCCCTCGGCCGGCCTGATAGTTATCTCTTCGGAGATGACTGAAATTCTCATAACGTATTCCATTTAAAGCAAAAAGACTGCCGAACGCCGAATTATCACCTATAGTCCGTCCCTGCCGCAATGAAAAAAGGTGCGATCGGCCTTTCACGTCATAAATGAGGGTATTTAGGGGGTAGAAAATTGGAACTGAACATGTTATAATCGGGGAACCTGGGTAAGGGTGACATAGGTTTTACCGTAAGAGGCTTGTTTAATGAGTAAGATCCCTTTTTTCAATCTAAGTGAGCAGACGAACGCCATCAGGGCGGAGGTAGATCAGGTAATAAGCGGCGTTATAGACAAGACCGCTTTTGTCCTCGGTCCCGGCCTGGAGGAGTTCGAAGAGTCATTTGCCGCATTTTGCGGCTCAAAGTATTGCGCAGGAACGAGTTCAGGTACTTCGGCCCTTCACGCCGCGATGATATCATTCGGCGTCGGGGAGGGAGACGAGGTCATCACGGTGGCTAACACATTTATAGCCACTGTAGAAGCGATCGCCATGACAGGCGCAACACCTGTCGTAGTGGACGTTTTAGAGGAAAACGGGCTTATGGACCCCTCAAAACTCGAGGGTGCCATCACAAACAAGACTAAGGTAATAATTCCGGTGCATCTGTTCGGCCAGTGCTGCGATATGGACCCGATCAACGAGATCGCGGCAAAGCACGGGCTCAAGGTCCTTGAGGATGCCTGTCAGGCTCACGGGGCGAAGTACAAGGGTCGCCGCGCAGGCTCCCTCGGCGATGCCGCTGCCTTTTCGTTCTACCCGAGCAAGAACCTCGGATCGTTCGGAGAGGGTGGAGCGGTCACGACTTCCGATGAGAAGGTAGTCGCTACGGTCAAGGGACTGAGGCACCACGGACAGATCGTCAAGAACGAGCACTCGGTTCTCGGATATAATTACAGGCTGCACGCAATGCAGGCGGGAGTGCTTGGCGTTAAGCTCAGGCACCTCGACAGCTGGAACGACAAGCGCAGGGCGCTTGCCGCGCGCTACCAGGAGAAGCTCGATGGAGCGGGATTCTGGATGGCCGCGACGCACCCTGACTGCAAGCCTGTATACCATCTTTTCCCAATAGGTTGTAAAGACAAGGAAACAGTAGGAAAGGCACTGAGCGAAGCCGGGATCGGCTGGGGACAGCATTACCCTATACCTGTCCATCTTCAGCCCGCCTTTCTCTATCTGGGATATTCGGAAGGGGATTTTCCAGTCGCGGAGAAACTCATGAAAACAAGCCTTACACTGCCGATGTTCCCGGAACTGAAACTGGAACAGGTAGATGAGGTCTGCGAGGTGCTCAAGAGCATCCCGTCTGCCTGAGGAAGCTTAACCTGGGGGGGGATTGTATAGGATAACGGCTAATGGCATACGAGACTAGGGTCCTTAGGCGGGATATTGCTGCAATGAGAAAAAACACAGCGGCCCTGGAAAATTACACCAACGCCGAGCATTACAGAACGGCGGAACCCTTGGTCGGGACAGACCGGGCCAGTGCCAGGAGGAGCAGACTAGAGCGCTTCCTGAAGAGAAGCACTGATGTCGTGATGTCCCTGGGGGTACTGTTACTGGGTTTCCCGTTCTTCCTCGCCATCGCTCTGTTGATCAAGCTCACCTCGAAAGGCCCTGTTTTCTTTAAACAGGAAAGGGTCGGAAAGGATGGGGAGGGCTTTGCCTTGTTTAAATTCCGCACAATGAGGACCGACTGTGACGATTCCCTCCATCGAGAGTTCACCCGCGACTTCATCCAGGGGCGCCTGCCCGAACCTTCGCTTGACGCAAGTGATTGCAAGGTTTATAAGATGACAGACGATCCGCGGATAACCGCTGTAGGCGGTTTGCTGCGGAAGACGAGCCTGGATGAGCTGCCCCAGTTCATAAACATCCTCAAGGGTGAGATGACGCTCGTAGGACCCAGACCACCTCTGCCCTACGAGTATGAATGCTACGAAGCGTGGGCCAGGAAGAGACTGAAGGTCAGGCCCGGACTCACAGGACTGTGGCAGGTCAGCGGACGGAGCACAGTGTCGTTCAAGGAGATGGTAGATATGGATGTCTACTATATCGAGAACTGGTCACTGAAGCTGGATTTCAAGATCGTGCTCAAGACCGTACCGGTCATGCTGGCCGGAACGGGTGGACACTAGCGCAAGCTGGTAGAATGGAGGCCCCTTGCTTACAGTCGGAGTGATCGGTTGCGGATACTGGGGACCGAACCTTATTAGAAATTTCATCAATCTCAAGGATGCCGAAGTCAAGGTCTGCAGTGACATCGACGAAAAGCGTCTCGAGCACATGAAGCAACTCTATCCGTCTCTCGCCACGACGACGGACTATAAGGAAATTATAAATGACGAGAGCATAGACGCCGTTGTTATCGCTACGCCGGTATCTACTCATTATACGCTCGCTGCCGAAGCTCTCGAGGCGGGCAAGCATGTATTCTGTGAGAAGCCCCTCACGCAGTCGGTAGAAGAGGGCGTCAAGCTCGTCGATCTCGCTGATGAAAAGGGCAGGACCCTCATGGTTGGGCACACCTTCGTCTACACGGCCGCCGTGAACAAGGTGAAGGAGCTGATCAACTCCGGAGAGCTGGGTGACATCTATTACATGTCGACGGCGAGGGTGAACCTCGGACTGTTCCAGGAAGATATAAATGTCGTCTGGGACCTCGCTCCTCACGATGTCTCCATAATGAACTACGTGCTCGGGACGAGGCCGGTCGCGGTCTCCGCTGTGGGACACTCATACATCCAGCCCGAGATCCAGGACGTGTCGTTCATTACGATGCGTTACCCCGGCTCGATACTGACAAACCTGCACGTTTCCTGGCTCAACCCGAACAAGATAAGGTCAACGACCGTGGTAGGCAGCAAGAAGATGCTTGTCTACGATGATATTTCCAGCCTCGAGAAGATACGCATCTACGACAAGGGCGTTGATGTGATCCCGCACTACGACACCTTCGGCGAGTTCCAGCTCTCGTACAGGTACGGGGACATCCATATCCCGAAGCTGAACGAAGCGGAGCCTCTCAAGATGGAGTGCCAGCATTTCATCGACTGCATCGAAGGCACCGATCCGCAGAGCAGCGGAAGGCACGGCCTCGAGGTACTGATAGTCCTCGATGCGATCGACAGGTCGATGAAGCAGAACGGCGCGGAGATCAAGATAGAGTGGCCGGAGACCCTGGGATAGGGGGACCATGGAAAAGAGAAGTGACGATGCCAGGCTGGGGCGCGTGCGCCTCGGCCCGGGCTTTGAGATAGACCCTGAGGCGCTTGTCGGCTACCTGTCGCCGAGACGGAACATCTCGGACGAACTTGTCATAGGCGATGGCGCGAGGATAAGGAGCGGGAGCGTTATATACGCCGGCTCCACTATCGGCTCAGGCCTGGAGACGGGCCACAATGTCGTGATCAGGGAACAGAGTGAGATCGGAGACGATTTCAATATCTGGAACAACTCGGTCATAGACTACGGCTGTACGATCGGTAACGGCGTCAAGGTCCACTGCAACATCTACATCGCTCAGTTCACCGTGATCGAGGACGGCGTCTTCATGGCGCCCGGCGTTACGATCGCCAATGATATCCACCCCGGATGTCCCGATTCCGGCGAGTGCATGAAGGGCCCGGTCCTGAAGAAGGGCTGCCGGCTCGGCGTCAATGTTACGGTAGTGCCTTACGTGACGATCGGGGAGGGCACCCTCGTAGGGAGCGGCTCTGTCGTCTCGAAGGACCTGCCGCCGGGTGTTCTTGCTTACGGAAACCCCGCACGTGTCCATGCCGAGCTGAAGGACCTGAAGTGCAAGACCGGCAGGCGGGAGACCCCATACCTGTAGGTGTCGCAATATGACCCTGCCAGTTGATGGAACGAGAGTCTTTATGCTCGCTTCGACTCTCGTCACGGGAGGAGCGGAAAGGGTCTTCGAGTCCCTTGCCCTGGGCCTGCCTGAACAGGGTTACGTTCCGGAGGTTTTCTGCCTCCATGCTCCCGGACGGACCGGCGAACGTCTTATAGCGGCCGGAGTGCCGGTACGGCATGGGCTTCTCGGCGCAAAGTACGATCCCTTTTCAGCTGTCAGTATCTCCCGCATGTTTTCCGGCCACAAGGACGGCATCCTTCTGTCACTCGATCATCATGACGCTATCGCTATCGGGATGGGCGCGGCGAGGCTCGCCGGACTCCATCGTAGGGTCCTGTCCCTGCATTCGACCGGACTGTGGGAGAAGGGGAGCAGCTTCACCAGGTTCGACCGTCTTTTTCTCGGCGGCTTCGGGCGCATCGTGGCGCTTGCCGGTATGCACAGGGACCATCTCATCGACGTCGAGCGGATAGATCCGCAGAAGATAAGTGTGATCAACAACGGTGTCGACACTGACAGGTTCGCTCCGGATGATGCTGTCAGGGCCTCGGTCAGAGAAGAGCTCGGAATCGGCCCGGACAGGTTCGCCGTATCGATCGTAGCTGCCCTGAGGCCAGAGAAAAATCACGGGATGTTTCTCGACGCGGCGGTTATTCTAAAGGAACGGCACGGAGAGAGATTTGTCTTTCTCATCATCGGTTCCGGCACCGGGGAAGAGAAGCTGAAGGAGAAGGCTTCGCAGCTCGGTCTGGAAGACTCCGTCAGGTTCCTCGGGGACAGAGGGGATGTCGATATGATCCTGAAGGGTGTGGACGCGTCGGCGCTCTGCTCCTTCCCCGTAGTCGAGACTTTCCCGCTCGCCGTACTCGAGGCAATGGCGACAGGGGTTCCCGTAGTATCGACAGGTGTCGGTTCGGTTCCTGAAATCATCGATGACGGGATCGATGGCATGATTATTGAGAGTGAAGATACGGCAGGTCTCGTCTCGGCTCTCGAAACGCTCGAGGGAGACGAAGAACATGCCGCAGTGATGGGAGCGAGAGCGAGGGTGAAAGCGGAGGACAGGTATTCAGTGAGGGGCATGGTAGATTCATACGCGCGGTTATTCGAGGAGATGAGATGATACCGGTCGACGCAGTTATAGCGGTGACATACAGATGCGATTCGCGATGCAATATGTGCAATATATGGCAACTTCCCCCTGGCAGGGAGATGGCGCCTGCGGACTATACGCGTATTCCCTCAAGTTTGAACGATGTCAACCTCACAGGAGGAGAGCCTTTCCTGAGGGAAGATATCGTCGAGATCGCCGGGACCATATATGACCGCTGCAAGGCTCCGAGGATCGTCATCTCGACTAACGGGTTCCAACACCGAAGGATCGTGCACGCCGCTCCTTCGCTTATGAAGATAGGAAAGAAAGTCGGTATAGCGATATCGCTCGACGGCATCGGGGAGACACACGACAAGATCAGAGGGATCGACGGCGGCTTCGACAAGGTCATAGAGACCCTCAAGCAGATCGGGAAGCTCGGGTACAGGAATGTCCGCGTCGCTTTCACCGCACAGAAAGATAACGTCAAGCATCTCGGCGCTGTGTACGATCTCTCGAGACAGTTCGGGTTCCAGTTCACGACATCGGTGGCACAGAATTCCGATTTCTATTTCTCGACCGACGAGAACCAGAAGGTCGAACCGGGCAAGCTCAGGGACGAGATGAGATATGTCATGCGGAAGGAACTTCTCAGCCTCAGCCCGAAGAGATGGCTCCGGTCGTACTTCTACTCCGGTGTGCTCCAGTACAACGAGGCTGGAAGCAGGGTGCTTGGATGTCGTGCGGGGCGCGATTCATTCTTTCTTGATCCCGAAGGTAATATCTATCCCTGCCTGAGCCTGGAGAAGGGGATGGGAAATATCCTCGAGCATTCTTTCGATGAGATATGGCAGGGCGAAGTGGCGGGCGGGGTTCGCAGGGCGGTCGATGTGTGCAGTATGCCGTGCTGGATGATCTGTACGGCCAGGACCTCGATGAAGAGGCGGCCCGACAGGGCGGCCGGATGGATAATGAAAAACTGGGGCAGGCTTCTAACGGGCCAAGGCGTTTCAGACTGAAGATCCGGTTTAACAATGAATAATCGTTCCCTCAAGATAGCGATGATCGGCTCAAAGGGAATCCCGGCTAATTTCGGCGGGATAGAGAAACATGTCGAGGAAATATCTACAAGGCTCTCGGCGCTGGGCCATGATGTCACTGTGTACGGCCGGGCTCCCTTCAGCAGCAGCGGTACCAGGGACGGAGTGAACGTGAAGGTGGTGCCTTCTGTTCCCACGAAAAACCTCGACACCGCGTCGAATTCAATGGTCGCGAGCATCTCGGCCTTCTTCGGCAATTATGACATCGTTCACTTTCACGGTATCGGCCCCTCGATCTTCTGCTGGATCCCGATGCGGCCAGGTTCCAGGGCGGTCTGCACCGTTCACGCTCTCGATTACAGGCAGAGCAAGTGGGGCGAAAGAGCGAAGAAGTTCCTGCGCCTCGGAGAACGCAAGGCTGTCACAAGAGCTGATGCGTCGATCGCTGTTTCCAGGCTCATGGCCGGGCAGCTGTCGGAAAAATACGGAAAAGATGTGAGATACATCCCTAATGGAGCTACTCTCGGGGAGAGCCCGGGATTCAGGGAAGCGGCAGAATTGGGTGTCGAGCCGGGAAGGTACATTCTCAGCGTCGGAAGATTTATAGTCGAACGCGGATTCGATACCCTGATCGAAGCGTTTGAGAGACTTGATACAGATCTCAAACTTGTTATTGCCGGAGATGCAAGATTCGAGGAAGATTGTGCGGCGCGTATCAGGGATATGGCCGGCAGTAACGTGCTGCTTCCAGGGTATGTCGCTGGCCGTAAGCTGGAGGAACTTTACGCGCATTGCGCGTTCTATGTCCTTCCCTCACTGGTCGAGGGGCTCCCGATATCACTGATTGAGGCGATGAGTCATTCACGCCCCGTGATAGTCAGCGATATCCCCGAGAATCTCGAAGTCGCCGGAGGTATCGCCGAATCTTTCAGGGCGGGCGATTCAGACGATCTGCTGAGGGCATTCAACAGGATACTTTCCCTGAGCCCGGAGGAACTCACCGGGATGGGAGAGGCTGGCCGCAGGAAAGTCGAATCGGAGTACGACTGGGACAGGATTACCGCTTCGATAGAGGCGCTGTACAGGGAACTCCTGTCATAATAGCAGGTTGCGTGATTATCATGACCGGGACTGGCACAGTCCGGACGCCAATTTGTGTTGACACTGCCCATCTCTTCTGATAGAGAAAACCGATATTACGGGGTCACACGAGAGGGTCGGGAGGTTGACGATGAGAAGAAGAATCAGGCAGTTCTACCCACTGACTGCAGCGGCGGCATTCATTATATTTATTGGTCTTCTCGCTGGCTGCGCGGGAACAAGCAAGTCTACAGGCACACCTGTAGAGCAACAGGAAACTGTGCCGCCACCGCCGCCGAAGACCGAGCAGAAGCAGGCCGAGCAGCAGGCAACGCCTGTCGCCGAGGAACCGTATGACCTCGAGAGCGAGATGCCCGAGGATGATTCGGTCGGCGAGAGCGAAACTGCGGAAGAAAGTATCGAGCCCGTAAAAGCGGATACTTTCTCTGTCGAAGAGACAGTGGAGCCTGCCGCTCCGACGGCGGCGTATGAACTCGGCTACAGGGTGCAGCTGGCCGCGTTTAATGAGTCGGCGGGAGCGAGGGATATGAAGAAAAAAGTCATGGCGGCCGCGCGTATAGCGGTATATATAGACTACGAAGATGGACTGTACAAGGTAAGGGCGGGAGATTTCGCCACACGCGCCGAGGCTGCGGAGGCGCGGACGAAACTGGCCGCTGACTATCCGGACTGCTGGATAGTGCGTACTACAGTCACGAAGGCGAAATAACGCTAGAAGGAGAACTACACCGGATGCCTGAACTTCGCAAAAGCCCGATCATGGAACGCTGGGTGATCATCTCCACCGAGAGGGGAAAGAGACCACTCGATTTCAAGACGGAGAAAAAGCCGATGGTCGGCGGATTCTGTCCCTTCTGCACCGGCAATGAGGACAAGACTCCACCGGAGGTCCTTGCGTACAGGGATCCGCTTTCGGCCCCGGACAGCCCAGGCTGGAAGGTAAGGGTAGTACCGAACAAGTTCCCCGCGCTCCAGATCGAAGGCGATCTTGACAAGCGCGGCGACGGGATCTACGACCTGATGCGGGGAGTCGGTGCCCACGAGGTCCTTATCGAATCTCCCGATCACGCGAAAAACCTTCACCATCTTCCGCAGGAACATATCGAGAGCATCTTCTGGGCGCTGAGGGACCGCTGCATAGACCTTAAAAAGGACTCGCGGTTCAGGTACATCCTGATCTTCAAGAACTGGGGTGAAGAAGCCGGCGCGTCGCTCGAGCATTCACACATGCAGGTGATCGCGACACCGATCATTCCCAAACGGGCGATCGAGGAACTCGAGGGATCGAAATTTCATTACAAGCTGAAAGAGCGATGCATCTTCTGCGACATCCTCAAGCAGGAGCAGAAGGAAGGCTCGAGAATAATCTACCGGAACGAGTATTTTACTGCGATCGCGCCGTACGCCTCGCGGTTTCCCTTCGAGACCTGGATCCTGCCGCTGGAGCATATCTCGGCCTTCGAGAAGACTCCGACCGAATGGTTCCCGGCGCTCGCTGATATTATGAAGACGGTCCTGACACGTCTCGATGTGGTTCTCGATGAACCGCCGTTCAATTTCATCATCCATTCCGCTCCCTGCAAGACTCCCGACCTGGACTACTATCACTGGCATATCGAGATAATGCCCAAGCTGACGAAAGTAGCCGGGTTTGAGTGGGGCAGCGGTTTCTATATCAATCCAACCCCGCCCGAATACGCAGCCGAAACGCTGAGGGACGTCGACATCGGCGGCGCGGATGAAGATAACATCAGCAACAAGAAGGTAGAGGACAAGGAATGGCCTCAGAAAAAATCGAAGTAGCGGTTGTAACGACAGAGATCGTGCCCTACTCGAAGGTCGGAGGACTCGCCGATGTAATGGGCGCGCTGCCGGACGAGCTCGAGAAGCTCGGAGCGGGCATCACTGTTTTCACGCCTCTTTACGCATCGATCGACCGCGCGAAGTACGATATAGAGAAGGTCGGCGGTATAGATCGACCCAGTGTCACGGTTGCGGGCACCCAGTATACATTCGGTATCTACTCAGGGACGAAACCCGGCACGAATATAGAGGTCTACTTCATAGATAACGAACACTTCTACGGACGTGAAAATATATATACGACAGCCGAGGGGGAAGGGTTCGAGGACGAGGATGAGAGGACGATCTTCTTCAACCTCGCCGTTCTCGAGGCGCTCAAGGCCCTCGATATTTACCCCGATGTGATCCACTGCAATGATTTCCACTCGGGGCTGATCCCCGTCTATATCGCCAGGGAGAAAGAGACAAACTCGAACTTCAAAAATACGGGTACGGTATTCAGTGTGCACAATCTCGCCTACCAGGGACTTTTCGAACCTGACTTTATCGAAAAGGCGGGATTCGACTCGGAGATCTTCCAGCCTATGAGCCCGTTCGAGTTCTGGGGCAGGGTCAATGTGATGAAGATGGCGCTGATGTTCACCGGAATGATCAGCACTGTCAGCAGGACCTACGCCGAGGAGATCGCCTCAACGGATGAGTATGGATATGGACTCGAGGGAGTACTCCGTTACCGGAAGGACGACCTTGTCGGTATCCTTAATGGGATAGACCCGGCCGCCTGGGACCCCGAAACCGATGAACTGATCCCGGCAAATTTCACGCGTAAGGATCTTTCGGGAAAGACGGAGAACAAGTCGGCGCTCCTCGATGAGTTCGGGCTCCCCGCGGGCGATGAGCCTGTGGTCGGGATCGTCTCGAGGCTCGTCGACCAGAAGGGTTTCGACATCCTCTCCGAGTCACTTGAGAAGATTCTCGGTATGAGAATGAAGATCGTCATCCTCGGGACCGGGCAGCAGAAATACCACGAGCTGTATACCGAACTGGCCGAAAAATATCCCGACAACCTCGGGGTAAGGCTCGAGTTCAACAACAGGCTGGCTCATCTTGTCGAGGCGGGTAGCGATTACTTCCTCATGCCTTCGAAGTACGAGCCCTGCGGACTGAACCAGATGTACAGCTTCCGCTACGGGACGATGCCTGTCGTCAGGGCTACCGGAGGACTGAAGGATACTGTTTCAGACGTCGACGCGAAGGGGAGCAGGGGTAACGGTTTTACATTCGGGCCGTACACACCCGCCGCACTGACAGGGGCCCTCAAGAAGGCCGCAACATTCTTCTCAGACAGCAAAGCTGTCGAGAAAACCCGTAAACGGATCATGGCTGAGGACCACTCCTGGAAGAACTCGGCGAAGGAATATCTCGAGATGTACGGGAGGGCGAAGGGACGCACCGGAATGAGGTTGACAACGCCGTAACCGGCTTATTATAATAAGGACTACGAATGGGACGAGCGGGAGTAGCTCAGCTGGTAGAGCGCAACCTTGCCAAGGTTGAGGTCGCGGGTTCGAACCCCGTCTCCCGCTCCATTTTTTTGAGGCGGCATAGCCAAGTGGTCTAAGGCGACGGTCTGCAAAATCGTTATCACCGGTTCGAATCCGGTTGCCGCCTCCACTTTTCACGATTTCCCTGAAACTGACATAATCCATCACAGTTTGATTTGAACGTTATACGTTTTAGGGCGTAGTATATGTCAGAAACGTAAAGTTGATTGAACTGCGTTCTGCCGAGAGACAGGGATATGAGTGCGATACCGGAAATAGCCGGACAGAATTTTGAGGCTCTCGTATCAAGATATGCGAAGCCGCTTCTGGCGGTCGCTTACCGCTACACATTCGACTGGGAGAGTGCGAAGGACGTCTGCCAGGACACCTGGCTGAGAGTCTATGAGAAGATATCGGTGTATGACGGCAGGGTACCCTTTGAGCGATGGCTCTTTGCCGTCCACAGAAACATATGCCTGAATTTCCTGAGAAAAAGAAAGAATCGAAGAGAGGTCGGGCCCGAGGAGAGCGAGGCGGCACGTGAGAGGTTTATCTCGCGGGAGACTGCACCTGATAAACGGGCCGAACTCTCCCAGACAAGAGAGAATGTCCTCGAGGCCGCGTCCAGGCTGCCTGACAGCCAGAGGACAGTGTTCGCCCTGGTGGACCTCGAGCAGAAGACTATAGATGAGGCAGCCGGAATACTCGGCATCAAGCCTGTTTCGGTACGAACGAACCTTCACTACGCGAGAAAACGTATCGCGGGTGTCCTCAGGGGATCGGAGAAGACGACATGAACGAGAAGATGACATGCGAGGAATTTAACTCGCGGCTGACAGAATTCACTCTGGGGCTGATGAGAGGAGAGGATGCGGCCTCGATGGAGGCTCACCTCTCAACATGTGACGGGTGCAGGGAGATAGTGGAATTCAAGAGAGCGCTGGCGTTCGATCCGGGTGGTCCGGAGGATGTGGTGCCCGAAGAGGTCGAAAGAGAACTTGTCGACGCCGTGATGTCGGATGTAGCGGCCGCAAGAGAAGCCGGACAGTCGCGACGCTCGTGGGCTTCGCGCTTCCTGATGCCGGCGATGGCAGCGGCAATCGTCATATTTGTCTTTCTCACCGGCTATATGCTCGGGGAGATCCGCGGTCTGCACAGGGAGGCCGGGAAGTTGCGTGAAGATGTTGCGGAGATGGAGACCGTCCTTGCCGGCCGCCACCTCTCCGATGACGGGAGCTCCGGGGGACTGTCAGTATTCGATCGCCTGTCCGGCAACCTCCAGGCGGATCCTGACGGTATGACTGTCGGAGAGGCCTCGCGTTTCCTCAGGGCTCTTCCCTCGGATACGCCGGTCCTCAGCGAGAGAGAGGCGCAGCGCCTTATAACGGGGGATCAGAGACTGAGAAGGCTTGCCGGATATATGGAAGAAAAACCGTGGGAGGAAGGTCTTACATCGGGAGAACTCCTGCTCGTGATCATAAAACTCGATATAGATCCTGAAACGAGGATACCCGATGAATGGTATGACAGCTATTGATATGCTCAGTCGATCGATTGAGCGGATGGAGGCATTATCATGAAGCGAAGAAAAATGAGATACATGGCTGCTGCAGGACTGCTGTTCCTGGCCCTGGCCGGATGCAATGAGTACAAGGTGGAGACAGTCGTCAGGGAGGATGGCGGCGGGACGAGAAAGATGATCTTTACGATAGATCCCAACCAGGAAGAGATGCTGGAGTTCGATGAGGAGGGGTATGCGAAACTGTTCGGTATCGAGCCCGGCGGGAAGTGGGATATGCAGCCCACTACGGACGGCAAGACTGCATTCAAATTCGAAAGCACTATCGCCGGAGTCGACGACTGGTCGAAGCTGGACGGGTCTATCTCCGTAAAAGGGACCCTTGAGGACAGCGACTATGCGGGGGTATTCTTTGCGAACTCGGTCAGCCTGGAGACCGGCAGGACGCCGGGTGGGAGCAGCTACACTTACAGGGAAAGCTTCCACTGGACAGGTCTTATCGAGACCGTGGTCGCTTTTCAGTCCGATGCCTACGCGAGAAGGATGAAGGAGGACTTTCCTCATCTCGATGATGAGGTGGTCGCCGAGCTGCGGGGAGTGATGGCGGGTCATCTTCTCGTGGGTGTACGTTTTCTCGATATCTGGAACGACGGTGACGATGACCTTCCACTCATCGCTCACTCGGTCGGGAAAGCGGCGGAGGCTATCGTCAGAAAGGCGGGGAGGAAGGTCGCTACAGAGCGCATATACGAGGTAGCGAGGATATATGTCAGCGATGAGGAGTCGGTCCTGGAGGGATTTCTGGAGAAGAATCTGCCGGGAGTCATGTATGCGGGGCTCACCGACGTGAAGATCCGGCTCATGATGCCGGGCAAGGTCGTCGATACAAACGGCCGGATAATGGATGATGGTTCTGTCGAATGGAAAATGGATCTTCTCGAGGCACTTGGAAAGGAGACTGTCTTCCACGTCCGTTCCGAGGTTCAGTGATAGCGGATACGGAAAGGGGAGCCTCCCTCACGGGTGGCTCCCCTGGCCGTCGCTGGTCTTCCGGTCCACGTCAAACCTGGGCAATTTCTCCTACTTTTATGTCCTTGCATGCTTCGCTGATTATATAGATCCTATCGTTGTTGCACTCCGGATCGACCGGGATGAGGAAGAACCCCTTCTTCTTCTCATTGTACCCGAGACTGATCCCCCTGATTATTTCTCCATCCTCGAAAACGACTCTCACCTTCAACCCGCGGAACCTGGACTGATCGACTTGCTCGAAGAATTTCTTCTCGATGTACTGCCGGTCACCGTTGAAGGTCTTCACGAAGAAGATAGCCTTGAGCTCCGAGATACCCACTGTCAGTATCTCGCCGCTGCCGTCTTCGAGATTAAGGTGGAACGAATCCCTCAGAGGAGTGAAATCGTGCGTGTAACCCTTTTTCAGTGATCCGTCACGAAAACGAACGACTACCTGGTTTCTGATCGCGTTTGACATCTCTTTCCCCCGCTTATCAGGTGCCTCCCGGCACCATTCCTTTGGTGCCTGGCGGCACCTTTTTGTCAATATCGGTAGAATTCCTGGCAATATCAGCCCTGTTCGCTGCGATATTTTCTACGTTCTGTATTACATTCAAGAAGCATTCCAGAGGCACAATTCCTTTTCCAGCATTTCGGCGAATATGCTATCTTGTCCTTGATAAGGGGATTGCCGGGGTGGCGGAACTGGTAGACGCAGCGGACTTAAAATCCGCTGGAGCATAGCTTCGTGCGGGTTCAACTCCCGCCCCCGGCATTTTTTTCCGGACCATCAGGCGGCCTGACAGGAACGATGAACGACAAACGTGTCATATCACTCGACAGGGACCTTTTCCCATGGGAGAAAGAGGTGATGGAGGAGTGCGGCCTCTTTCTGGTCGGGGGAGTAGTACGCGACCTGCTGCTCGGCAAGACGCACCTTACACTCGATTTCGATTATATCGTGACGGGGATCAGCGAGGAAGACCTGCTGACACTGCTCTCGAGGATAGGCCGGGCGGACTTGGTCGGGAAGTCGTTTGGTGTCGTAAAGTTCAAGACCCCTGAGGGCATCACGGTCGATATAGCACTGCCCAGGTCCGAAGTAACGACCGGGCCGGGACACAGGGATTTCGAGGTCATATCCGATCCCGATATGCCCGTGGCCTCCGACCTTGAGCGCAGGGACTTTACGGTCAACTCGATGGCGCTCGATCTGAGGGACCTTGTTCTTGTCGATCCGCTCGGAGGAGCTGAGGACCTGCGCGGGAAGGTGCTGAGGGTCAACAGGGATACATCGTTCGTCGAGGACCCTTTGAGGATAATGAGGGGGGTCCAGTTTCTCGCGAGGTTCGAGCTTGAGGTGGAGCCGGGGACGAGATCCCTTATGGAGAGGGACCGTGATCTCCTCTCGACAGTATCGAAGGAACGTATCAGGGACGAATTAAACAAGATGATGCTTCTTGCCGAGAGGCCGAGCACCGGTTTTGTCTTCATGCACGAGACAGGCATCCTGAAGCTTGTCCTGCCTGAACTCGATGTGACCTGGGGGGTCGAGCAGAACGAGTTTCATCCTGACGATGTCTTTTTCCACAGCGTCAAGAGCTGTGACATAGCGGAGAAGGAACTCCTTATACGCTGGTGCGCCCTGCTTCACGACCTCGGAAAGCCGAAGATGAAGAAGGAACTGGACGGACGGGTCGTATTTCACAGGCACGAGGAGGAAAGCACCAGGCTGGCGGGGGAGATACTGACCCGGCTGATGTTTCCAGTGTCATTCATCCATAGCGCGAAACACCTGATCTCGCACCATATGTTCATGATAACGGAGGAATGGTCTGACTCTGCGGTAAGAAGGTTTGTTGCCAAGGTCAGCCCGGAGAACCTCGATGACCTCTTCGAGATCAGAAAGGCAGATGGCGCTTCCAGGGGAGACGTGAGGATAGGCCGGGAGGTGGAGTACTCCAGGGGCCGGATCGATAAGGTGCTGGTCGATGAGGCCGCTTTCAAGAGGAGCGACCTGGCCGTTACCGGCGCAGATGTGATGACGATCTCCGGAATAGAACCGGGGCCCGAGATAGGAGAGATACTCGATGGACTGCTCGAGACGGTCCTCGATCATCCTGATTACAACACGAGGGAAAAGCTGGAGGAATTGATCAGGGAAAGAAAGAAGGCATAAAGAACGGGCGGGCTCCCGCAACCTGGTGTCAGGGGTATTGCTCGACCTGGGTTCGGGCGGGTGATCTGCCCAAAGGGGTTCGGTCGAGTAAGACCGTAGGGGCAAAGGGTAAATTACGGGAACCCTGCCCATCTGATAAAAGTATAGGGAGAAACACCTATATTGTCAACAGGAGAATAGGATCATGAAAGAACTCGAAAAATTAATAAAAGAACTTAGGAAGCAGCTTCTCCCATATCATCATGACCATGATCTGGAGAGAGGGAGGAAGCGGTGGGAGGTAGGCGAGGAGGAATACCTTACCTCCTGGCTCGCCCAGCATCTCGCCATGTGCAGGGAGAAGAACCGGTGTTCAAAGCGCGGCAGGTGTGTATATTACGAATACGGCGATCTAGCGAAACGTAATTATGAGATATGCTACGAGCTTCTTCTGAGGATGGAGAATGGCGGCATAACCTGTGGTTTTGCAAATGATTCCAGCGATGAGCCAGACAAAGACTGACACATAATGCCATCATGGCAGTCTTGTCGCGCCTGTCTGGCACTCCTGATTCCCTCGATTTAGCCCCTTCAGAGCCACGCCTGTATATCCTTGTAGTTAAATACGTTACGGAGTCGTGATTTGGGTCTTAGGTGGCACGGATATTGATATACTATGTAACTGGTTAGTAACAAATGAAATACCTTTTTAAAGGAGTGTTGTGAAATGTCAAAGATAATCGGAATCGATCTGGGAACGACAAATTCGTGTGTCGCCGTTATCGAAGGCGGCGAGCCGGTGATCATCCCCAACCCAGAGGGAGGAAGGACGACACCGTCTATCGTCGGGTTCAAGGATAATGAGAACCTCGTGGGCCTTCTTGCAAAGAGGCAGGCGGTCACCAATCCCACAAACACGGTATTCTCGATCAAGCGCTTCATGGGGCGCAAGTTCGGCGAAGTCGCTAACGAGATCTCCGAGGTCCCCTACGAAGTGATCGAAGGGCCGAAAGGCGATGCCAGGGTCATGGCGGCCGGGAAGGAGTATTCTCCTCCCGAGATTTCCGCGATGACTCTTCAGTACCTTAAGGAATCTGCCGAGAAGTATCTCGGCGAGAAGGTCACGAAGGCCGTCATAACCGTCCCTGCCTATTTTAACGACAGCCAGAGGCAGGCGACGAAAGATGCCGGTAAGATCGCCGGGCTCGAAGTCGAGCGGATAATTAATGAGCCGACGGCTGCTTCGCTGGCTTACGGCCTCGACAAGACGGGCGACCGTACGATCGCAGTATTCGATCTGGGAGGCGGCACCTTCGATGTCTCCATCCTGGAACTCGGGGACTCGGTGTTCGAGGTCAAGGCGACCAATGGCGATACGCATCTCGGTGGAGACGACTTCGACCAGAAGCTTATCGAATGGCTCGTCGCCGAATTCAAGAAGGACCAGGGGATAGACCTTTCGTCCGATCCGATGGCCCTTCAGAGACTCAAGGAAGGTGCCGAAAAGGCCAAGTGCGAGCTGTCGACAGTTCACGAGACAGACATCAACCTGCCCTTCATCACGGCGGACGCAAGCGGGCCCAAACATCTCAACGTCAAGCTTACCAGGGCAAAGTTCGAATCCCTGACGGAGGAACTCGTGGAGAGGACCGTCGCTCCCTGCCGCAACGCGATCAAGGACGCCGAGTCTTCGGGCGCCAGCAAGATAGACGAGGTGATCCTCGTCGGCGGGACGACAAGGATGCCAGCCGTTCAGGCCAAGGTGAAGGAGATATTCGGTCTCGAGCCTCACCAGGGTGTCAATCCTGACGAGGTCGTAGCGCTCGGCGCCGCGATCCAGGGCGGCGTCCTGGCAGGCGACGTACATGACGTCCTTCTGCTTGACGTTACACCGCTTTCTCTCGGTATCGAGACCCTCGGCGGTGTGATGACGAAGCTGATCGAGAGGAACTCGACGATCCCGACTCGCAAGAGCGAGACCTTCTCGACTGCCGCCGATAACCAGACGACAGTGGA
>RCNF010000090.1_pt1 | contig 38205 bp, 30 predicted proteins | sample 2041311 | NCBI WGS metagenome assembly RCNF01 (sample SAMN09708228, study PRJNA481090) | Marine sediment metagenome, whole genome shotgun sequencing project. | biome: marine sediment; feature: ocean; material: sediment; isolation source: Sewage treatment plant 2 marine sediment (STP2) ...
TGTTCCATGATCGAGCTCATATCGCCGAGGGTGGCCGACATCAGAAGGAACTGGGTTCGAGGGAGCGTGATCAGAGGCACCTGCCACGCCCAGCCGCGGTCGCGATCGGCGTAGTAGTGGAATTCGTCCATGATCACGTAGGGCGCCTCGAGGTCGGGGCCCATCCGCAGTGAGAGGTTGGCCAGCACTTCGGCGGTGCAGCAGATCACCGAGGCCTCGGCGTTGATGCTGGCGTCGCCAGTGAGCATGCCGACGTTGTCGGCGCCGAGTTCGGCGCAAAGTGAAAAGAACTTCTCGCTCGCCAGCGCCTTGATCGGAGTCGTGTAGTAGCTGCGCTGTCCTTCACACAGGCCGCGGAACTGCAAGCCGAGTGCCACCAGACTCTTCCCGGACCCGGTCGGTGTGTCGAGCACGACGTGGCGGTCGGCCATCAGCTCGAGGAGTGACTCCTCCTGGGCGGGGTAGAGTTCGAACCCGGTGTCGGCGACCCACCCCAGAAAGAGGTCGAGGATCGCGTCGGGGTCCTTGGTTCCGCCCTCGGGAATGCGCGAGCCCAAGGGTGCGACGTCGGGCCGCATCGGGGGGCTGTCGGGTTGTAGGTCGTTGTCCGTCATCGCGCCAGTGTACGGCAGCCGGTGGTCAGACTCGCATCGCTCCGAGCCTATCGTCGTTAATCTGCCGCGCCTCTTCCATGATGGTGTTCATGAGGTCGCGAACCGTCGGGATGTCGTGGACCAGACCCACCGACTGTCCCGCCGGCATTAGACCGACCTCGATCTCACCGTCCTTGAGCATCCGCAGACCGTTCTTGCCGGTGACCAGGGGAGCGAGTTCCGCGATGCCGGCGCCTTCATTTTCAAGTTTGACGACCTTTTCGGCGACCTCATTCCGCAAGACCCGTTCGGTGTTGCGGAGCGACCGCATCACGAACATGGTGTCGGTTTCGGTGGCCTCGACCAGCCAGTTCTTGACGTTGATATGGGCAGGAGCCTCCTGGGTCGCGACAAAACGGGTGCCGAGATTCATGCCTTCCGCGCCCAGCGCCAACGCAGCCACCAGGCCACGGGCGTCGGCAAAGCCTCCCGATGCGATGACCGGGATCTTGACCGCATCCACCGTCACCGGGATCAGGACCAACGACGTGACGTCGTCCTCACCGGGGTGGCCGGCACACTCGCAGCCGTCGATGCTGACGTAGTCACACCCGATCGACTCTGCCTTCTTGGCAAAGCGCACCGAGGTGCACTTGTGGATGACCTTGGCGCCGCCCGCCTTGATTCGATCCAGGTAGGGCTCGGGGTTGCGACCGGCGGTCTCGACAATGTTGATGCCCTCATCGACGACGACGTCGATCAGGCTGCCGTAGTCCTTTGGAACCAGGGTCGGCAGAAAGGTCAGGTTGACACCAAAGGGGCGGTCTGTGAGCGCCCTGGTTCTGGCGATTGCGTCGGCGAGACCTTCGGCGGTCTCGAAAGTGAGCGCGGTGAGGACGCCGAGCCCGCCGGCTTCGGAAACCGCCGCCACCAGCTCCGGTTGCGATACCCACATCATCCCACCCTGGATGACCGGGTGGTCGATCCCCAGCTCTTCGGTCACTCTGGTCTTGAATACCTGTTTCATGGTTCCCCTCGGGAGCTTTGCGCTCGTTCAGCGAAGAAGGTAGCACGGAGGCAGCAGCCCACCGGATCAGAGGAAGATATTTGATGTTGGATATTGGATATTGGATTCGGCCCCTCCCAGGCAACCGTCATCCAACATCCAACATTACTCGTGTCCAAAACAGCTTCTCAGAAAGGAAAGCCCCGGAGGGGCGACAGATGATGAAGCTCGATGTCCACGGATGGCGCTGTTGGCCGCACCTGTCGCCCCTCCGGGGCTCGATTCAAATTATTTGGCCTTGGTCCTGGGGCTCACGCCCCAGGCTATTTTCTTTCGCCCCTCCGGGGCTTATTCGGATTGCCGACTCGTGGGCAGGCAGCCCATTCACGAGATTTGAAGACCTCGACCTGAACCGGTTCGGAAGAAGGCTGTAAATTGCTTGTTTTCATGAGGGCAAACACACTGTGAGATCTGTTTTGGACAGCACTGATCCAATATCAAACATCTGAATTTGTTTGACCGGCCGGGAACTCACGGCCGCTGTTCCTGAATTCAAAACTCAAAACTAAAAACTCAAAGCTCTCAACTGACCTGAGCTGGGGCTCAGGTCAGTTGAGGTAATACTCCTGCAGCATCGTCAGCAGCACCGCCTCCCGATCTGCGGGACGAATCAAGTCGTCCTCTTCGATCTGGGCCCTGAAGCCGGCGACGATCCGCGGATCGACGTACTCCAGCACGTCTTCCGGTCGCGCGACCCCGCCTTGCAGGCGCAGGGCCGCAGCCATCCCGGAGGGGAGACCGTCGGTGTTGACGAACCACGCCCTCGCGAGCTTGCTGGGCTCGATCCGGGCGTTGGTGAAGTTGGCGCCGGTGAGATTGACGTCGTGCATGCTCTCGACATCGCCGAAGTCGGACCCAACCGCCGATGCGAGGGTGAAATCGGCGCCGTCGAAAAGGGCCGACGGAAATTTCGAGCGAAAGAGATTGGCCTGCGCGAGTTCGGCCCCGGAAAAATTGGCAAGCTCGAGATTATCGAGTTGGGTGATGGAGGCATCCACCAACACCGCGTCCTCGAATATCGTGCCTTCTCCGGAAATCCCGGTCAGGATGGCGCTCGACAACACGGCGCTGTTGAACGAGGCCCTGCTGACCTCGGCGTTCTTGAGGTTGGCTCGAGGCATTTCGGCGAGCCAAAAGTTGGCGTCTGCGAGGTTGCAGTCCGAAAAGTTCGTGCCGGTGAGCTCGGAGCCCGAAAAATCGGTGCCCCGAAGATCGAGGCCAGACAGGTCACGGTGGGCGAGGTTGTAGGTCAGGAATTGGGTGTTCCTGCGCAGTGCGTTGAAGTTGCTGATCTCACCGTTGCGCAACAGCGTATTCGCGTAGTCCATGTGATGGGCGTAGAGCCGCGGCATGTACTGGAGGGCCAGGTAGTGGCTGAGATCGAGCGGCACGCCGTCTTTCATCGCGTTGGTCGCTGCTGCCAGCTCCTCCTCCATCAACGTGGCGATCTCATCGAGCTGGTTGTTGCGGAGGCTGCGTTTGAGGTGGCTGACTCGGAGCAGACCGTTGATCTCGTTGTAGGCCATCGACACCACCGTCGTCGCTGCGATCCCCAGGATGAAGCCGAAGATCATCCCCTCCCAACGACCCAGTTTGTCGATGAATGTCATGGCGTGCCCCCTCTAGTTGATGGTAGCAGGGGGCAGAGGGGCAGGGGAGAAAGGGGGCAGGGGAGTTGTGAATGGCCATATCCCGTTGAGACCAATCGCCCCGGGCAACATGTCTGAAGGTGGGCTGAAGCCCACCCTACGTTTCCACTCGGCAATCTGGGCCCTCCGTAGGGTGGGCCTTGGCCCACCTTCAGAGGATCAGGGGGGACTCCCTCCTTGTCATGTTGGGAAGAAAGTCATTTCGACTGAACGAGTGAAACGCACTCATCAACCCAATAATCAAAATACCTCGCCACCGAGATCCCTCGATTCGGTCGCTCCTCTCCCTCACTCGGGATGACATTCTGGCTGGGCTGCCGAGGCCAGCCCGCCATCATGAGATTCGACCGAGCGTCAGGCACGGCGAAGTCCGGAGGACGAAGCCGGAAGTGAGCGGAGAAATCTCTGTGAGGGAAAAAGAAGACCGGCGCTCGAGGTTGGGATCGGCGTTACCATACGGGCAACGGAAATCGAGTCAATGAAGGATCTGACGGGTCGCACCCTCGGCCACGACCGCATCGTCGAGCAGATTGGCGCGGGTGGGATGGGCTAGTTTTGCGCCACCCGCACCCGGCAGGCGGAACGCCTGCCCCATAAATGTGAGCGCGTCTTCAGCCGTTTCCAGCGGTGTTCGGGCACGGAGACGGAGACGGGCACGGATCCAAGCCTCAAGCCTCAGGCCCCAAGCCTGCCGGTTTTCTCGTGCCGCGGCACGAAAAAACCGGACCTGGCGGCCCGGAGAGATCAGGGAAATAGATTGTGGTCGTGGGAAGCCGGAGCTTCCAGCGACATTGATTTGTACGTCTGGCGCCGCGTCGGCCTCACTCGCTTGTGACGAGGGCCGTTGCAGCAGCAGAACGTCATAGACATTATCTTGTCGCGGGCCACAAATCAACTGGTCTCGAGATGCTCCTCGAGGTGGGCATAGTCAGGGGTCAGCTTGCCGCGGTGAACGATGGTCGCCCGTTTGAGTTCGGGCGGCAGGTCGAGTTCGTCGAAGGGGACCGTGAAATCGGCCGCGGCGAGTGCCGGCAGGAATGGAGCGAGGGCCTTGGAAAACTCCTCCGAGGCTTCCCGCGGAAGCTCTGAGGGTAGGATCTCGACCGCAAGAACGACGGGCCCGTGGCCTTCGACTCCGGACGTGGTGGAACCGTCTTCCGGGTTGTAGATGTAGACCGGGTCGCCCGGTTCGGTGCTTTTGACGGTGCACTGGATCGCGCCCTCAATGTCACAGCTGATGTCGCCGATGACCCTGAGGCGTGGCGGCGTCGAGTGGGCGTAGAGCTCGCGGAGCTGATCGTTGGTGACTAAGCGCGGGTAACGCTCGTCCCAGTAGATGCAGTTCACCAACGTGGTCAGGTGGGGCAGGGCGCGATCGAAGATCGATCTGTAGTTCTCGGGGTGGTCGTAGTAGTCCTGCAGATCGAACGCAGTGGCCGCCGACGTGTGCTCGACAAGGTGTTCTTCGCGGAAGGTCGTCTGGTAGAGGCAGTGGGGGGAGGGTTCAGCATCGAGCGACTTGAGAGCGTCCGGCGCCACGTCCCGGGTGGGCAGCTCAGCCAGAATCTCGCGGGCACCGCCGGCAACGTTGCCGTAGCCCGTAATGCCGATCACGAGGGGCGGCAGTCCGTCGGGCAGACCGTTCGAAGCGATTTTCTCTCCAGCCTTGCGGACCGCAGTCTTGGCTTCATCGAGCGAGGAGTAGTTGATCGCTTGTTCAATTTGAGCCAGTGGAGTCGCGATGCCCTCCCGCCGCAACCGTTGGCCGAGGGCCCACAGGGTGTCGATCATCCCGGCGAGCCCGGCATAGCGACCAAAAAAGATGAGCCGCTGCCCGTCGTCGTTACAGATCGTCTCGTAATCGATGAGGGTGCTGCCGCGCTCCATGATCTTCGCCAGCATCGGCATGTTGTAGGGCTGGCCTTTGATAACGTGCGAAAAGAAGATGTAGGCGGTATCGGCTTGGAAGGTCTCGAGAGGCATCTCCTTGACGCCAACGACGACCTGCGCCTCAAAGATGTTTCCGGTCAAACGCGCACCCGCATGGACGTACTCGTTGTCGGGAAAAACCCGCCGGGCGGATGGCTGGACAAGAACCTCGAGGCCGGACTCCGACACCAGTTTGCGGGCGAGGGCCGGCGAAATCGCCGTTCGTCGCTCCCAAGGACTCTTCGTTTCGCGCCGGACGCCGATTGTGTGGCTCATTGACAACTCCGCCGCACAGGATATATGCGCTGCGGTCGGCCCACAAGCCGCGGTCTCGACAATCGGGAACCGAGGCGGTAAGGTGCTCTTCATGAAGAAGATTTTTCTCATTCTGCTGTGTCTTGGGGTTGTGGTGGGCTGCAAATCGACGGTGACGACACCCGAGGGGGCCTCGGCGCAATACAGCACGGCCGAAGGTGTGCTCAGGTCCTCGCTTCCAGGCGCCATGCCCGAGGTCGTCAATGCAACCAACGCCACCCTCACCGATCTCGAACTGGTGGCCATCGACAGCACGGTCGACAAGCTCAAGGGCAAGATCACGGCGCGGATGGCGGTCGGCACCAAGGTCACGATCAACCTCGAGGCGCTCGACTTTGCCAACACCTCGATCAAGATCAAAGTAGGGACATTTGGTGATCGTTCGATCTCGCTGCAGATCCTGCAGAACATCGAAAAAAGAATGAAGAAATAGATAGAACGAATTAGGAATTAGGAATTAGGAATTAGGAATGCCGCTCACCCTTTGAGCTACTCCGAAAATCCAGGGGAAGTGTGGCTGAAATTCCTCATTCCTCATTCCTAATTCCTAATTGAAAAAGCCCCCGACACCCGAGGTGCGGGGGCTTGGTGAGCTGTTCTATCAGCGTCAGGCCATCTCTATCAGGTACGCGAAGCCCATCCCGCCGCCGATGCACATCGTGACGATGCCGCGTTTGCCTCCGCGGCGCGCGAGCTCGCCGAGGATTTTGACAGTGAGTACCGCTCCTGTGGCGCCGAGAGGGTGGCCGGTCGCGATGGCGCCGCCGTTGACGTTGGTCTTGTCGGGATCGAGCCCGAGCTCGTTGACGCAGTAGACCGACTGGCTGGCAAACGCCTCGTTGATCTCGATGAGATCGATGTCCTCGAGCTTGAGCCCCGCCTTATCGAGCAGCTTCGGCACCGCTACCGTGGGACCGATGCCCATGACGTCGGGATCGACGCCGGCGACCGCCCAGTGGCGGACAAAGGCGATCGGAGGAAGTTCCATGGTGTCGGCAACGTCCTGGCCCATGATCACGACGGCGGCGGCACCATCGTTGATCTGCGATGCGTTGCCGGCTGTCACCGTACCCATGGGATCGAAGACCGGCTTGAGCCGGGCCAAACCCTCGACGGTGGTATCCGCCCGCGGGCCTTCATCGGTGTCGAAGTGGATGTCCCGCCACCCGCCGTTTTCTCGCACCCTCACATCGAGCGGCACGATCTCGTCGGCGAACTTCCCGGATTCGACCGCCGCAACCGCCTTTTTATGGGAGTTTGCCGCAAATTCGTCCTGGGCTTCACGGGTGATTCCGAAACGCCGCGCCACCACCTCGGCCGTGGTGCCCATGGCGGCGTAGGCGTTGGGCATGGTGTCCATCAGACCGGGGTAGGCGATGGGTTTGTTGCCGCCCATCGCGACCATCGACATCGACTCTACGCCGCCGGCGATGATGATATCGGCGTTTCCGGCACGGATGGTGTCGGAGGCGAGAGCGATCGTCTGTGATCCGGAGCAACAGAATCGATTGACGGTCATGGCGGGGACCGATGTCGGGAAGCCCGCGGCGAGGCCGATCAGGCGGGCCACATTCATACCCTGTTCGCCCTCGGGCATGGCACAACCGAGAACCAGATCATTCACTGTGGCGGGGTCGAGACCCGGGGTGCGTTCCACCAGGGCCTTGATCATCTCGGACGCAAAGTACTCGGGACGGGTGTCGCGCAAGCTGCCCTTCTTGGCCCTGCCGATGGCCGTGCGGGCGCTGGAAACGATGACTGCTTCTTTCATTTCCTTGCTCCTTTTCAGTTCCGCAGCGGCTTGTTGTTGACCAGCATGTAGGAGATGCGGTCCTGGGTCTTGGGTTCGCCGCACAGCGAGAGGAAGGCCTCGCGCTCGAGATCGAGGATCGTCTGTTCGTCGACCGGGTCGTTGATGGTTGTGTCGCCGCCGGTGAGAATGCGGCCGAGGTGACCGGCGATCTTCTCATCGTGCGAAGAAATCCAGTGCGTGAGTTTCATGTTGTGGAGCATCATCTCGAGCGTTGCCAGCCCCTCCCGCCCCGGAAGGTTGAGCTTCTTTGGAAGAGGCGGCGCGTAGCCCTCCTCGGACATGGCGATGGCCATCCTTTTCGCTGTCCACAGCTGCTGGTCGCGGTTGATCTCCACCTTGTCCGACGGGCGGAGGAACTTGCGGTCGCGTGCCTCCTCGCCGGATGTGGCGACTTTGGCCATGCCGATGTTTTCGAAGGCGATTCGGATGAATGGGAGATTCGAAAGCACCGGTTCGTCGATGCCCTCGAGCACGCGCTCGAGCATTCCCCAACATCCGCCGCCGGCGGGGATGAGGCCGACGCCGACCTCGACCAGACCCATGTAGGTCTCGGCTGCTGCGCACACGCGGTCGCCGCCCATGGTGATCTCGGTGCCGCCGCCGAAGGTGAAGGCGAAGGGAGAGGTGATGACAGGAATCCTTGCCTTGAGGAGGTTTCTCGTCATGGCCTGGAATTGCTGGATCATCTCGTCGATGGCCAACCACTGGTTGGCCTGGATGCCTTCGAGGACCATCAGCAGATTGGCGCCGACGGAGAAATTCTCGCCCTGGTGGTGGATCACCAGGCCGCGGAAATCCTTTTCCGCGATCTCGAGACCCTTGTGCATGACATCCATGACCTTGTCTTCGATCGGGTTCATTCGAGGCTGCAGCGCCGAGTGGAACTCGATGCAGGCGACACCGTCGCCGATGTCGACCATCGAGGCGCTCTTGTTGCCGTAGACGATCTTCTTGGGGTCGCGCTTGATATCGGCGAGAACCAGGAAGGTGTCTGGTTTGGGCTCCTTGAGGTAGGCATTGGAAGCCGGATCGTAATATTGCCGTCCGTCGGCCGAGTCGATGTAGAACGTCTCGTGTCCGGCGGCCAACATCTCGGTGACCCAGGGCGCCGGTTTGACGCCCTCGGCTTCCATTTTTTCCACCACCTGGGCGACGCCGAGCACGTCCCAGGCCTCGAAGGGCCCGAGGTCCCAGTTGTAGCCCCAACGCAGAGCGTTGTCGATATCCACGATCGAGTCCGAGATCTCGCCGAACCGGATCGAACTGTAGGCAAAGGTGTCGCGCATGAGACGCCAGGCAAAGGCGCCGGCGCGGTCATCGGCAAAGACCACGTCGCGAAGACGCTGCTTGACATCGTGGGTCGCTTTGGCTTTCTTGAGCGACGGGATATTCGGTCGTTCTTTTGGCCGGTACTCACCGGTTTTCCAGTCGATGACCAGCTTGGTTTTCTTACCCGCCTCGTCTTTCTGCATGCGGTAGAAGCCGCCCTGTTTCTTGGTCTTGCGGCCAAGTGATCCGGCCTCGATCATCGTCTGGATGAAATCCGGTACCTGGAAAATGTCTCGCTGCTCGTCGTCGGCGCAGCCCTCGAAGATGGTGTTGGTGACGTGAGCGAGGACATCGATGCCGACCAGGTCGACGGTGCCGAAGGACGCGCTGCTGGGGTGTCCCATGGCCGGACCGGTGATGGCGTCGACTTCGTCCACCTGGTAGTCCATCTCGATCATCGCCTTGAAGGTGGCGGCAATCCCGTAGGTGCCGATCCGGTTGCCGATGAAGTTGGGCGTGTCTTTGCCGAAGACGATGCCCTTGCCGAGGCGGAAACGCCCGAAGTTCGTAAAGAACTCGAGGATCTCGGGCTTTGTCTGCTCGCCGGCCACCAGTTCGAGGAGCCGCATGTAGCGCACTGGGTTGAAGAAGTGGGTGACGAGGAAGTGTTGCTTGAAGTCCTCGGATCGACCCTCGGTCATACCGGCGATCGACAGCCCCGATGTGTTGGAGGAGATGATGCTCCCCGACTTGCGGACCTCGTCGACCCGGGCAAAGACCTGTTGTTTGATATCGAGACGCTCGACCACCACCTCGACGATCCAGTCACAATCGGCAAGGCGGTGCCAGTCGTCCTCGAAGTTGCCGATCTCGATCAGCGGCAGATAGCGCTTCGAGTACAACGCTGCGGGCTTGGACTTTTTGATGCCCTCGAGCCCCGCGAGCGCGAACTTGTTGCGGAAGCGCGGGTCGTCGACGGTGAGACCCTTCTTCTCGTCCTCTTCGCTGAGCTTTGGCGGCACAATGTCGAGCAGCAGGACGGGGATGCCGGCGTTGGCGAGGTGGGCTGCAATGCCGGAGCCCATGACGCCGGCGCCGAGCACCGCGGCCCTTCGAATATCAGTGCCCATGGATCAACCTCCCGGTTCGTTCAGGGACATGAGTGCCGGACTCCGCAAAACGGAGTCGTTTGGCGATATGGTGAATGAACACTCATTCATTCTGCACAAAACGCCGCAGGATGGCAAGAACTTTCGGGGTGGCGGCGAACCTGGCATGAAGTTTTTGGACACCATTCGATCAAACGCCTGTGAATAAGGGAGTTGGGGCGCTTGGTTTCGAGGCGGCGGATTGGCTGCCGGGCAGATGCCGAAATGCGGCATGTGACCTTTTTCAGCCAATCCGGGTCCGACAATGCGTCAGAAGGAAAAGCGAGTCGAAAATGCACCACATGTTGAGGTCGGACTTTGATGCCCACGATACCGAGTTCAGCTCCAATGGCTTCAGGGATTCCGTATCCAACGAATTTACCCTGGGTCTTGAGGGCCAGCTGAGCCCGGTGATCGGGACGGGGATCCGGCTCGGCTATCTCGGAATCGAGTACGATCTCCAGCCCGGCGATCCCCCGATCAGCGACTTCAAGGGCTTTATCGTCAACGGCTTTATTGACTGGTCACTCGGCCACGGTTCGGTTATTCGTCTCGATTTGTTGCGTTCGCCATACCCATCCAACTACTCCGACAACGCGAACTACCTGGCGATCGGTACCGCCCTTCGGTACAACATCGATCGGGGAGCGATTTATGCGTCGGCAAGCGGGGGCTTCCAAAACAACGACTATGAACTGCCTGATCCCCAAACCGGCCAGTTCAGATCGGATGACATCCTGACGTTCGGGCTTGGGATGGGCTACCGAATCACCCGCCATTTTTCGCTGTGGGGCTCCTATGTGTTCGAGGATCGTGATTCGCTCTACCAGTACTCCTACACCACGAATATCTACACGCTCGGGTTGGTCCTCGGATTCTGATTCCCGACCGACGCCGAAGCGCACGAAGACAGAGGGCCGCGTGTGGTACGGTTCGGTGATGAAGGTGAAATTTACTTTCTTTGCTCTCGCCGTGGCGCTCATCGCCGGCCCACCGGGCGGCATCTGCCAGGAGGCGATCTCAAACGACTCCGATTATCAGGTCGGTATTGGCGACGTCATCGATGTCGAGACGTTTAGTCACGAAGATATTTCTGGAGAATTCACCGTTCAACCCTCTGGAGTGATCGTCTTTCCCCTGCTGGGCGGGGTCTCCGTCGCCGGGAAGACGCCTGCAGACGTCGGCGCCCTGCTTGAAAGCCTGCTCGAAAAGGACTACTACGTCGACGTCCAACTCAAAGTCGAAATGAAGGTCTTCGCATCCCAGCCGGTCACAGTGCTCGGCGAGATCCAGAAGCCCGGTACGTATTATCTCGAAGGGCGGACCTCACTTACCGATTTGCTGGCGAAGGCGGGGGGGCTGAAACCGACTGCGGGGCCCACCCTTGAATTGCGCCGGGTCACACGAGTCAACGGTGAAGGTCCTCCTCCGCCGATGATTTTTGCGACCTCCGAGATCCTCACCGGCGAGCGGGGCAGGGATGTTTTTCTGGAGGCTGGTGACGTGCTGTCGGTGGCCGCGAAGAAGTTGTACTTCATTACCGGCGAGGTTGCGAGACCGGGTCAATACGAAATCACACTCGGCATGACCCTCATGCAGGCTCTGTCCCAGGCCGGTGGTGTCGGAAAGTTCGCATCTCAGTCGCTCGAGGTTCATCGCCTGGTGAACGGAGAGAAAGAGATTCTCAGTTTCGACCTGGCTCACATCAGAAAGGGCCGTGTCGAGGACCCGCCGATCGAGGCGGGTGACGTGATCTACGTCAAGCGCCGGTTTTTCTGAGTTCGGGAGAATATTCGATCGCGGTGCGCCCGACTGCGCCGCCGATTCCTTGAGTGGGTGGCCGATCCATTGTGTTGACAATGCTTCTGTCTATGCGACGGTGGCCAACAACCAGCCGGACACATTTACACGGCTTTTTTTAAGAAGGATGAACGACGTCGTCGAAGACCTCTACTACGTCGACATGTATCCGGAAGGTGGCGGTCGCTACTGGGCCGTCATGCCCAAGGCCGAAAAGCGCAAGCTCGATCGCCATGAGATCGAACAACGCCGGGATGCGAGCGCAAGCAACAGCCCGGAGGCCATTTGGTGGAGAGAAAAGGAAGCTTCGGACGATCGCAACCCGAACAAGGACCTCGATCCTGACGAGATCCGGGAACGCGCCAGCGTCGGCAAGAGCGAACAGCGCGACTGGATGAACACTCTGAGCGACCAGGAATTCGAGCAATGGCTCGACACCCTGGAGTACGAACCCGTCGAGTATTTCGCGGCCGTTTTCGGGCCTTCGGGGAACCTGATCGCGAAATCGCCGATGATGATCGGGGAGGTGCGGGCAGAATCTGACTGCGATGTCGTGCTCACCCCTGCCCAACTGGGCGAGTCCCAGAATCTGATTGTTGGCGAGACCGCGACCTGACAACGCGGCAAGCCGGTCTACCACTGGCTCTGTGATGGCGTGGTGGCGAGAGTCAATCCCGAGGGTGTCAAGAGGCCGGATGAGACCTGTCGCACCTGTGTGCCGTGTATCAATCAAGCCACCGTCCTCAACTACACCGTCGGCGGTGCAGTCTCACCGTCCGATTTCTAGACGATTTTTAGCTGTGCGGGTCGGGTATCGGCGAAGCCCTCCGGCCGGAGGCTCGGGATGCCTCTGTGACGGGACGGAGTAGACTGCCAGTCAGCGGACAGGGAGGTCTCCATGAGTTATGACAATTTGTTGACTGAGGACACACAGGGAGTGCGCTGGATCACTCTCAACCGACCCGACAAACTCAACGCGCTGAACAGGGCCACGTTGGCCGAACTGGATCACGCGGTTGCGGCCGCGGGGAACGACGAATCGGTCCACGCCGTGGTGGTCACCGGCGCCGGTGAGAAGGCTTTTGTCGCGGGTGCCGATATTTCTGAGCTCAACACACTCGGACCGGTGGAGGCCAAGGAATTCGCCCTGAAAGGGCAGGCCGTATTCAACCGGATCGAGCGGCTGACCAAGCCGGCGATCGCGGCAGTCAATGGTTTCGCTCTTGGTGGGGGCTGTGAACTCGCAATGGCCTGCCATCTGCGGGTTGCGTCGGCGAACGCGATTCTCGGCCAGCCCGAGGTCACCTTGGGCTTGATTCCGGGTTACGCGGGCACCCAGCGACTGCCGCGATTGGTGGGCAAGGGTCGAGCGCTCGAATTGCTGCTCACCGGGCGCAACGTCGGTGCTGAAGAAGCTGAGAGAATCGGCCTGGTCAATTCGGTGTGTCAGCCGGAGGAACTGACGGAAACGGTGGCCGGTCTCCTCGGGAAGATCCTTGCCAACGGCCCGCTCGCGGTCGCACACTGCATCGAAGCCGTCAACCACGGCCTCGACATGCCGTTTGACGACGGCTGCCTGCTCGAGGCCACTCTTTTCGGTATCGGTGCAGCAAGCGATCAGATGCGCGAGGGAACGGCGGCCTTCCTCGAAAAACGAAAGGCGGACTTCCGATCCTGATGTGTGTCGCGACCTCCGACCCCAGTTTTTGGGGACTGTCGAGTGGAGTGCGCGGGTCGCTTGTGTGATGATGCTGGGCTGCGTAGTATTCTTAGAACGGGAAAGTTGTGTCCGTGGAGGTTTTTGGTGGTCGAAGAGAAGGTGTCGCCGCGCACAATGAGGGTCGTCGATCGACGCAGGTTCACCACCGAGGGTGAACCGCGACAGGACGTGCCGAACAAAACGGGATCGACTCCTGAAAAAGGGCCGTCGCTCGATACTGACGCATCTCAAAAGGTTGCATCCGCCCCGGTGCCAACCCAGGCCCCCGAAAGCTCTCCTGATCGCGAAAATCCACCGACTCCTTCGCCGAACAACGCCGTCGTGACCTCACCGGAGTTTGTCGAGCTGATCGCCTCGCTCGCGCAGCAGGCGGAGATGCTGTTGGTCGGTGCAGAGGGTCTGCCCGCTGAGCCTGATCACGCTCGACGAATCATTGACTACGTCGCCGTTCTCGAGTCTAAGACCGCTGGAAATGTATCGCCGGAGGAGCAGCAAATGCTCTCGAATGTCGTCTTTCAACTGCGTTCCCTCTACCTCCAGGGACAGTGATGCGGCGACTGGTCCTCCTCGGAACGATCCTGGTTGCTGTGATTGCGACGGTAGCCGACGCGAGTTTGCTCGATACCTGGCAAGAGGTCCAGGAGAATCTTGCTGCAGGTGACGCTGGTGCTGCTGAAGAGTCAATCCAGGTTCTCCAAGAGCAGGCGGCCGAACTCGAGGTGTGGCGGATGCCGGCCTTCGCGGCCGCTTTGGTTTCGTGGGCTGAGTCCAACCCGGGAGCCGCCGGCGAGGCGATGGTGCGCGCCGCTCGCCAGTTGGATCCGGATTACCCGTCCAGCTATTTCTTAGAGGCGAGATGGCATCGCGGGCGCGGGGCGACAATGGACGCGATCAAGTCGTATGCGGCGGGATGGAAGGCGTTCGCTCTTTACGAGCCGACACGACGCGACGTTGGAGCGATGCTGCTTCTGTGGGTGGCCTTTACCATCGCTCTCTCGTACCTGGTCATGATGGTGGCTATTACCCTTCGTCACCTTCGCGCCATGGCCCATGACGCGCGGGAGTTGGGAGGGGTGCTCTTTCGGCCCGCCAACGCCTGGGTTTTCACTTTCGTCGTGCTGTTGCTCCCCGTTTTCGCGGGCCTCGGCCCGCTGTGGTTGCTGGTCTACCTCTTTTGTGCGAGCTGGATCTATTTGAGCATTCCGCTGAGGATCTGGGCCGTCATCGCCTGCGTGACCCTGATGTTCCTGGTACCGACGCTGTCATGGGTGCAGAATCGGTTGCTGCAGACACCATCTCTGGCGGATCGCGTTGCTGTCATGCTGGATGAGCGCACGATCGACTATTCGACGTTGCGCGACGTCGTCGAACTCGAACCGACCTTTTCCGAAATCTACTCGTTTCACATGATTCTCGGAGAGCTGTACCGCATGCACGGCGAGCCAGGCCTGGCAAAGACACAGTTTCAAAAAGCCGGCGTCGCGGACCCGGACGAGGTGCAGGCGACGATCTTCGTTGCCAATCTCGCCCTCGAGGAGGGCGATGCGCAGCGCGCGGTACAGCTTCTCAACGCGGCCCTGGAACGCGATGCCCAGAATGCCTACATCTATCACAATCTCTCCCTGGCCTTTGATCTGATTCGGCGATTTGAAGAAGGGGATGTGGCGCGGACGCGGGCCCGTGAGTTCAAGGGCAACACGAGTGCGGAAAAGGGGTTGCGGGGCCTCGATCCGAGAATTCGTTTTCCACGGCTCGGCACGGCCGAAGTCTCGAGTCTCGCGGCCGATCTCGAGGTCCAGGAGGGGACTATCGGATCAGAACAGCTCCCGCGGATGAATCAGCCGCAGCATCTGCTGGCGCCATTGTCTTTGGTGTTTGCGATCGGCATCGTCTTTGGTTCCATGATGCTCATTCTTCGTCGGCGGTCATATCCCCCCGGCAAGGAGTGCACGAAGTGCGGCAAGGTGTACCGCCTCGAGTCGGGATTTGGTGAGAGCTCGGTCTTTTGCCCGCAGTGCGTTTCGGTCTTTCACAAGCGTGACGTGGTGTCGATTGAACAGCAGACGGCAAAGCTGCGAGGCATCCGAATCTGGGAGCGGTTGACTATCCTCGGTCGACTTCTCGGTGGGTTGCTCTTTCCGGGGAGCCCCGACTATCTCGGTGAGCGAGTGATCCGCGGTGCCGTATTCTCCTTGATAACGTGGTTTTTGATCACCGGTGCGTTGTATTGGATACCGACCTTTCTTCCGATGATCGAACCTCTCGCGGAATTCAAAAAACTCCAAATAGGTTTTTCGGTTCTCGCTGGCCTGATGGTTCTGCGCTCCGCCACAGTGGCGTGGGACAGGGGTTGAGATGGCGTTGGAAGGAACTCTCCGGGACTTCTCGTTCGCCGATATTCTTCAGCTCATCTCGCTGCAGAGAAAGACCGGGGTCCTGACTCTTCGTGCCGATGAAAACCTGGTGACGGTCTCGTTTCAGGACGGGTGTATTGTTGGGGCTTCCACCCTGAATCAGCACACTGAAGACATGATTGGTCTCATCCTGCTGAAACGCGGAGAGGTGTCGGAGGCGGAGCTCGAGGGGGCCCTTCGGCGCCAGGAGGAAACGCTCCAGCGCCTGGGGCGGATCCTGATCGACCACCACGTGGCTCCGATCGAAACGGTACGCATCGCGTTGCAGCAGCAGATCCTGCAGATTGTCTATCGGGTGTTCCGATGGTCCGACGGCGAGTACCACTTCTCGCAAGAGACCGACATCGACTACGACCGCGATCTGCTGCAGCCCATGGCCGCTGACTCCATCATCATGGAAGGCGCTCGAATGACCGATGAGTGGCCGTTTATCGACCAGCGGATCCCCGATCGAAACGTGGTTTTCCGCAAAGTCGATGGGTCGCAACAGCTGGAGGTCGTGAACTCGGGCGACGACTATTTCGGAGACATGGATTTCAGCTTTTCCTCGGATGATAAGGGTTCCGGCAGCGACGCTCTCGCCGACGATCAGATCACCGACAGCCAGATGTTGTTGTATCCCCTCGTCAACGGCACCAGTTCCGTCAACGAGATCATCCTCGAAAGCACGTTGATTGAATTCGAGACGTGCAAGGCGCTCGCGGAACTCCTGGATCGCGGACTGATTCGAGAGGCGACCCAGGAAGAGATCGCCCGCGAGCTTCGACGTGAAACAACGACCACCGTCTCGAGTCAGTTCAGTCTCGCCTCGTTGCCCTGGCTCGCGATTCCGTTCCTCATCCTGCTCGGCTTTTCGCTGACGGTGATCCCCCACAACTCGATCAACCCCACGTTCGATCTCGAGGAGAAAGTCTGGGAACGATGGGTCGGTCAGAGCTTGTCATGGATCGGTCTCGATCGAGTGGCGCGAGAGGCTGAGACCCACTACTACCTCAACGGCATCTATCCTTTGTCGGTTGCTGAGCTCGCGGTGGATTCGGACGGTGGGGAGTTCCTCGATCCGTGGGGTGTCCCATACCGGCTGGTGACCCGTGGAAACAAACTTCTTGTGACCGGCGCAGACGTCAATGGTCGCCCCATGCCAAATCTCATTCTGAGTCACAGCTTGGCGTGGGAGGTGGGGATGGGACGGGTTGAGAGGTCTCAGGGGCCGGGCGTCCAGCTCCTCGACTGAAGAGACCCCAAACGGGCGTCCCCTGACAATAGTCTCCAATCGTTCGGAAGATCAGACCTCGCGCGCGATCGAACCCCTTGAGCCATTTCCCACCCAGGCAGCGTCTTGCTGGTGTAAATCATTGTGATGTAAGAAGTTTCTGTCGCCATCAGGCGAGGCGGCGAAGGCTGAGGCAGAAAAACTCTAATGGCTCGATTAAATACTTGACAAAGGTGCACTCAAGTCTTATATTGATTTCTGGATCTGAAAGTTGAGGAGGATTCAAGCATGTCTCGAGTTATTGGAATTGATCTCGGCACAACCAACTCGGTTGTAGCCGTCATGGAGGGTGGCAAGCCGGTTGTCATCCCCAACCAAGAGGGAAATCGTACGACTGCTTCGGTGGTCGGTTTTGCAAATAACGGAGAACGTCTGGTGGGTCAGGTGGCCAAACGACAGGCCGTCACCAACCCCGAAAAGACCGTTTCATCGGTCAAGCGTTTTATGGGACGTCGATTCGAGGAGGTCGAGGGAGAGATCAAAACGATCTCCTACCACGTTGTCAAAGGGGACAACGATACTGCCCGGATCGAAATCGATGACAAGTTGTACTCGCCGCCGGAGATTTCGGCGATGATCCTGCAAAAGCTCAAGGCCGCGGCCGAGGACTATCTTGGTGGCAAAATCGAAAAGGCGGTCATCACCGTTCCTGCGTACTACAACGATGCGCAACGTCAGGCCACCAAGGATGCCGGCCAGATCGCCGGTCTCGAGGTTCTGCGACTGGTCAACGAGCCGACGGCCGCAGCGCTTGCGTATGGTCTCGACAAGAAAGACGACGAGACCATCGCGGTGTTCGACTTCGGCGGTGGCACATTCGATATATCGATCCTCGACGTCGGGACCGGGGTTGTCGAGGTGAAGTCGACGAATGGTGACACCCACCTCGGCGGCGACGACATCGATCAATTGATCATCGACTGGTTGGTTGACGAGTTCAAAAAAGACCAGGGTGTGGACCTGTCGAAGGACCGCATGGCCATTCAGCGCCTCAAGGAAGCGGCAGAAAAGGCGAAGATGGAGCTGTCCTCCACCATGGAGACCGATATCAATCTGCCATTCATCACCGCGGATGCGTCGGGGCCGAAACACCTCAACCTGAGGTTGTCGCGTTCGAAGTTCGAGCAGATGATCGAACCGCTCGTTCAGAGAACCCTGGAGCCGTGCCGCCAGGCCCTCAAAGATGCGGGCCTCGAGGCCAAGAATGTGGACGAGGTCGTGTTGGTCGGCGGATCAACCCGCATACCAATGGTGCAAAAAGTCGTGAGTGACTTCTTCGGCAAGGAAGCCAGCAAGGGCGTCAACCCCGACGAGGTGGTCGCGATCGGCGCTGCGGTACAGGCCGGCGTGTTGGCCGGTGAGGTTACCGACGTGCTGTTGCTCGACGTCACCCCGTTGTCCCTGGGTGTGGAAACACTGGGCGGTGTGGCCGATTTCGTAATCGAACGTAATACCACCATCCCGGTGCGGAAGTCCAAGGTCTATTCGACCGCCGACGACAACCAGAACCAGGTCGAGATTCACGTTCTTCAAGGCGAGCGCACGATGGCTGCGGACAACCGGACACTGGGGAGGTTTCACCTCATCGGAATTCCACCGGCGCCGCGCGGCGTGCCTCAGGTCGAAGTGTCGTTCGATATCGACGCCAACGGTATTCTCCACGTCTCCGCCAAGGACCGTGGCACCGGACAGGAGCAGAAGATCCAGATCACCTCTTCTTCCGGGATCTCCGATGAAGAGATCAAGAACATGGTCGATCAGGCTCAGGCTCATGCCAGTGACGACGATGAAAAGCGCAAGCAGATCGAGACCAGGAACAAACTCGACAGCCTGGTCTACTCGACGGAGAAACTGGTCACCGAGAACCGTGACAAGCTCCCCGAGTCGGAGGCATCCGGCATCGACACCGCGATCGATGCGGCAAAGAAGGCCCTGGAAGAGGGTTCGGCGGAGGACATGGAGTCTGCGTATGAAGCTCTCACCCAGGCCAGCCATCAGGTTGCTGCGGTGCTCTACCAGAGCGCTTCGGCAGAAGGCGGTGGGGCTCCAGGCGGCGACGCCGGGGCAGCGTCCGGCGACCAACCGTCCGCTGATGATGATGAGGTGATTGACGCCGAGTACGTCGACGTGGACGCCGAGGAACAGAGCTGAGACTTCGGCGGCGTCGTTCGGAGTGAAGAAACTGGCGGGGCGACCTCGAAAGCGGGTCGCCCCGGACCATTCACGGATGAGATGTTAGAGTAAACGTGTCAGATCGGCCGATACAACGAAAAGGCCCAGGAGGGCAGGCGCCTGAACGAGTTGCTGGTCGCCACCCCGCCCGGGATCGCCGAACGGCAACGGCCGCGGGCTCTGGAACGGAAGGACCATGAAATCGAAACCGAGATATCGAATGATCTCCTGGGTGGCTGAGAAGTACCAGGTTCACCCACAGACCCTCCGCCTGTGGGAGCGCGAGGGCCTGCTTCAACCGACCCGGTCGCGGGGCAACACGAGGTTGTATGACGAGGGGACCTGTGATCAGCTGGAGATGGTTCTCACTCTGACCAGGGATCTGGGGGTAAATCTCGCCGGGGTCGAGATCATCCTCAATCTCAAGAATCAGATCAAGCGTCTGCAGAACGAAAACGAGATGTTGACCAAAATGATCCGTCGTACCGTCCAGAAACACGGCGAGGTGCCGAGGTATCACTCGCTTGTGAAGGTCGAATCCACGACCTTGAAGGTCGTGGACGAGGAATGACCCGGCGCGGCGGATCAGCGCCGGACGCAGAGGTGGCGACTCTTCGCCGCTACCTCAAGGAAATTGGCCGCTACCCGCCGATCGATCATGCTCGTGAAATCGAGCTTGCGAGGCGCATCCATGACGGGGACGAGGATTCTCTGAGGGACCTCGTGGAGGCCAATCTTCGCTTCGTTGTGGCGTATGCCAAACGCTACAGGAACCCCAACGTCTCGTTTCTCGATCTGATCCACGAAGGCAATCTCGGTCTCATCCAGGCGGCCAAGAAGTACGATCCCTCCCAGGAGGGACACGACGTCAAGTTCATCACTTACGCGGTTTGGTGGGTCCGCCAGGCCATTCTGCATGCCCTTGCAGAGCACGCCGGTTCGTTCCGATTGCCCCAGAAACAGGCCAACAACCTCTATCGACTGGAACGCATTCGTTCGCTGTTGGGCGAGCGTTTTGGCAGAGCGCCGACCGAAGAGGAGCTCTCCGAGGAGGTTGGCATTTCGATCGATGACGTCCGTGTCTTGACCAGAGCCTCGAGGGGCTCCCTTTCTCTGAACGAGCCCGTCGCGTCCGAAGGGGATTCAGAGCTTGGCGACCTGCTCGAACAGACCGGGATCCCCGACACCGACGAGCTGTTGTTGAGAAAGAGCTTTACCCGTGCGATCGACGATGCGCTGACCGAGTTGCCGGAGCGGGAACGGCGAGTGCTGGAGCTGCGTTTCGGTCTCAGCGACGATCAGCCAAAGACGCTGCGCGAGATCGGCGAAATCATGGATCTCTCTCGAGAGAGAGTTCGGCAGATCGAAAGTCGCGCCCTCAACAAGCTGCGGCGGTCCCACAAGAAACACTCGTTGCAGGGCTTTCTACGCTGATTCTGATGGCATTGGGATGGGCGATTCGACAGGGGTAGGTAGAGGTCACGAGAAGGAGTGGAGAGACCAAAGAGTGGTCATTCCTCAGTCTTCTCTTCCGGTTCTTCGTTCCCGATATCGTCGGCCGAGGGTGTCTCTCCGTTTTCCGGCCGGTCAGGCAACGGCCGGCCCGATCGCCGGACAACACGGGTGCCTGCGAGGATATCGTGCAGCGCACGTCGGTCGTTCCTGACCAGGATCATGAGATGTCCCCACTCAAACGTTATCGAACTCACGCAGTAGGCCGCGAGGCGGAGGACGGCGCGACTCGGACCGATGGGGCATCGTTGCCTGTAATCCACGATGCGAAGCCCCATCGCCCATTTCCCGGGGGTCGCACCGAGGAGGCCCCAACCGACGATGAAGTAGCACCACCACAAGGCGATGCATAGACCGAGAATGCTGCTTGCGTGTCCGAGCCACGCCTGATCGGAGGTGGCACGGGCGATGTCATCAAAACCACCCCACAGTGTGCTCCAGTCAAACGTCCGTTCGATGGGGATCGCGAGCAACATGCAGAGCCCACAGTAAATGGCCAAATCCAAGAGAGTCGCAAAGAGACGACAGAGTGCTCCTGCCGGCCGCCAGCCTTCATCGGCATACAGGGTCCTGGTCACTGTGGAATTCCGGCGCAGAGAGATGTTGGTTCAGGACGCGCAACGGCACTCGGCTTTGGACGGGGAGGCTGAAAAACGACCTGCGTTCTCGATTGACTGTTCACCTCACGCTCCGTCTACAGTGGTGTCAATCCGCCGCATCGTTGATGATCGAGCCACAAACCCGAATAGGTGTGGAGAAACCGGAAACGGGACCTGTAAACCTGTTCGAGCTTGTGGGTGTGGCCGCGAAACACCATGTCGTCGATAAACCAGCGGAAACGGTGGTCTGCGTCGCGAGCCCTCTCGAGGCTCTGCGCGGATTTCTCAAGGATTTCGAAGAGGCGTTCCTCATTCTCCGTGTTTTGAAGGCGATTGATCTCGGCGGCCTCCTCCTCCATTTTCACCCGTAAAGCGGCGGACGCAAGGAAGAAGTGAGAAAGCTCCCAGTCTGAGGTTCCCTTCTCAATGCTCTCGTCCGCCAGATTTCGATAACTCTCTACCTCCCATGCTTCGAGCTTGAGGTTCCGGATCTCCGCGGCCTCGATCACTTGCGCCGGCGGGCGATCCCAAACCACCATTTCGAGGGCGAACATGATTTTGTGCAAGGCCTCATTGAGCAGGGGGTCTGGTGGAAACAACGCGCTGATCGACGTGCCGTCTGAGTTGGCGTTTTCGGCCGTCCTGCCGACCGGAAGATCCGATCCCGATTCGGCGTCGAGCTTCGAGATCGACGCCTGGGGGGCGCGATCCGGCGGCGCTGTGAAAGGGCCGGCATCCGGGCGCGGCTGGTCGGGACCTTCCAAGCGACTCGTCGCAGGATCGAACCGGTCGAGGACAGCCTGCATGGCGCGGTTCATTTCGGTGATGTCATCCCGCTTGACGTTTTCCTTGCGACGACCCGATTCGTATCGAATCCGAAAATGGCGAAAATCTTCGAGCTGCTGCCGGAGTTCGTTGTTGGCGAGCTCGGGATGTTGGGAGAGATAACGTTCGATCTCGTGAATTCGATTGGTCTTTTCGACCACCTTCTTCTCTTCGGTCTCGAAGAGCTCTCGAAAGCGGTTTTTGGCGGCAATATTGGTCGTGGTGATTTCCACCAGCAGGGTCGGATGAAGGGCGTTTCTGCCGAGCCGTTGTTTGAGGCGCCGGTATCTGTCGTACACCTTGGACTCAACAAGTTCCGCGTAACCATCTATCTCCTGAAGTTCCTTGCGGATCGAAAGTACGGCTTCCACCAACGGTGCGAGCTCGGCCGCCGGCAGGTCGGGCACGCTCGTGAATTCGCTGAGGTTTTGAAACGTGCTTTGAAGATCGTCGGGGTCCCGTGGCACGGCCTGCCCTTCCTCCGTCGGCGCCTCGGCGAGACGCGTGAAGAGAATGTCGAGCTTGTCCATGGTGTCTTGTTCGAAGTGCGTGTACAGCAGGTAAAACTTGATCAGTGCGTAGAGAACCTTTTCGTCCTGATGTTTGATGTGGTCGAAGAACTTTCTGAGCACCGAGGGGGCTTGCTCACCTTCGATTCGTGAGAGTTCGCGGTGAATCCTGGCAAGCTCTCGTTCCACCTGATCGAGCTCGGTGGAAGCCCGGGCGTTGTTTTCGATACCTACCGTGTGCACGAGGTCCTGAAGATGCCGGTGGAGCCCCTGAAAATCGTAGCTATAGGGCATCGGACCTTCGTCCAGATGCTTGAGGACACCACTGAGAAACTGATAAAACGTCCAAAGTGAACGGAAGCGGTCGGACAGTGTGGTATACCGAACGCTGGATGATGTCGCCCCTGAGGTCTTCATATCAATTCAGGATACAACGCCAGTTGGCGCCAAACAATCGGGAGGATTGAAATGCTCGGACGAATCGTGGTGAGCCGGGATGAGATCGACGAAATGGTCGCTCGTCTGGCGACTGAAATCGAGACCGACCTCGATGGTGGCTCTGCAGTCTTTATCGGAGTGCTCAAGGGGTGTGTCTACTTCTTTACCGATCTGACCCGCCGTATTGACTGCCCTCTCGAGATGGACTTCATCCAGGTCTCCAGTTACGGAGCGAGCACCACCTCATCGGGCTCGGTGGTGTTGGTCAAGGACATCACGGTTGATGTTCGGGATCGCGATGTGTATCTGGTCGAGGACATTGTCGATACGGGCACGACCTTGACCGATGTCATCCGTCTCATCGAAGCCAGGCACCCTCGGTCGATTCAGGTGGTATCACTCCTGTCCAAACCGTCGCGGCGCCAGGTCGAAGTCGATGTGGCCTTCCTCGGGACGGAGATCGAAGACCTGTTCGTGGTCGGCTATGGTCTTGACTATGGAGAGCGCTATCGCAACGTCCCGGATATCCGAGTGCTGGAGAATCCGTGACGAACTGATATTGCGATTGTCTCGGCAAGAAATAGACAGCATCAAAAGCGCAGGCTAGAATGTGCCATCACTTGCAACCGGGTTTCCAGGTTGAGATGGGGGAGGGATGAAGCCGAGCGACTATCGGGTGCTGATTCGGGGCGCCGGAGAGCTGGCGTCAGGCACTGCCCAACACTTATATAACCAGGGCTTTGTCAATATTCTCATGCTCGAACGGCGGTATCCAAAAGCGGTCCGTCGTCAGGTGTGTTATTCGGAAGCCATCCTCGACGGCACCCAGACGATCCAGGGTGTTCGCGGTCGCTATGTGCGCAATGTTGATGAAACAGTCCAGGCCAACACAGAAGGTGACATTGCGGTTGCCGCCCTCGGTCTCGAGGATGTGCTGCACGACTGGCAGCCCAAGATTTTCATCGAAGCGGCCATGCTGCGCAAAAACTGGGGACTCAAGGCCGGGATCGCTCCGGTCGTGATTGCGCTCGGTCCCGGCTATGTGGTCCGTAAGGACTGTGACGCTGTGATCGACACTGTCCGTGGCCCCGGCGTTGGAGCGGTTCTTGAAGACACCGGTGAACGGCTTGTTGATGAACCGCCGGCCCAGATACTGGGATACGCCGGTGAACGATCGGTCAAGGCTGTTCGCGACGGGATCTTCTTCACCCATCACAAAATCGGTGGTGAGGTCGGACAGGGAGAGCGGATCGGCACGGTGGTTTCGGTTTACGGTGTCGAAGACTTCCGCCAGGGCGTTCCGGTTGATGCGTCCTACCCGGTGACGGCAAGGATTGCCGGCGTGGTGCGAGGATTGCTCCGCGATGGTGTCCCCGTCAAGAAGGGCGACCGCATTGCCGACATCGACCCGCGAGGCCAGACCGATGATCTCGACCAGATCTCCGACAAGGCGCACAGGGTCGCGGAGGGCGTTCACGAGGCGTTGATGGGTCTCCTTGACGAGGTCGCCAAGCGCCACCCCGGGCCGAAGCAGAAAAAGAGCCGAGGTTCGCGTCCCAAGAAACCGATCAAGGCGGGGTCTTCGAAGAAGAAACTCCCGGCAACTGGCAGGTCGACCGGGGGCGGCCGCGTAAAAGCGACAGCCTCGAAGTCAGGGAAACGCGGGAAGGGTTCAGCCAAGGGCTGACGGAGCGGCGGCGGATCCAGTGGCGACAGTCCGGTATTCCATGAAAAAGATGCTCTGGCGTTTGCGGCCGCCGGTTTTGGCGCTTGGCGGGGGCGGTGCGCGGGGCTTTGCCCATTTGGGTGTCCTGCACGTCCTCGAAGAGGCCGGTCTTCCAACGCGGTCGATCGTCGGAACCAGCATGGGTGCGGTGGCCGGTGGGATGGTCCTGGCCCACGGGTCCGCGAGTCGTGCGATTGATCTCTGGCGGGAAGCGCTCGAAAAGGGGCTGATTCCGACGGTGCGGCCGATCGGGCGGGTGCCCGACGCGCAGGAGAAAGAGCACCCGCTGATTCAGGTGGCCCGCCGCATCCACAATCGCGTGGTGATCTCGTTTGCTATGAACCGGAGCACGATCCTCGAGAGTTCGGCCCTCGAAGAGGCGCTGGAATTTCTGGTGCCTGATATCTCGTTCAGCGATCTGCCCGAAAAGCTGGTTGTGGTGGCGACGGACCTCGAGACCGGCGAGGCGGTGTGTATACGCGACGGGTCTCTGAGGCAGGCTCTTGTCGCTTCGAGCGCGATACCGGGAATGGTACCGGCGGTGGAGATCGGGGGCCGACAACTGGTCGATGGCGGTGTCGTTGCGGAAGTGCCGACCATGGCGGCGAGGAATGAGGGTTGGCCGGTGGTCGCCGTCGATGTCTCCCTTGACGTTCCGCCGATCGGCGAAGACGACCTGGTTCTCGATACCATGATGCGGACACAGATGATGACCGCCCGGCTTTTGCGCTACCGTCAGCTCAGGTCGGCCTCTTCCGTGATTCGACCCGAGGTTGGTGCGGCTCGATGGGCGGAATGGGAGCGCTTTGACGAATTCGTCGAAATGGGCCGAGCCGCCGCGCGGCTTTCCCTGGGGCTTGAACCGGGCTGACGCCGCAACACTGCGACTTTCGATCGTTCAAGGCTCAAACGTTTCCCGGTGTCTTGTTTGAGCGCGGAGCAGCCACGGCCGCCATTTTGCTGACGACTCCAAAAGCCCGATGACCGTCGTCGGTGTGACGTCGCGTTCCCGGAGCGATTCGACAAATGTCGGGAGCGCCTCCCACGGAGGCTCGTCGCGATCGGTGGCCAGGTGCATGAGCACGATGCCGCCGCGAAGCTCGGGAAAGCTCAGGAGACGCTCCATCATAGTGGACGAGTTCTGGAACAATGAGGAGTGTTCGTCGGCCACCCAATCCCGTGAATCCAGAGACGCTCCTTCCAGGGAACTCCAGCGAATGTGCAGGTACCCCATCTCGAGAGCCCATCCACGGAGAGTCCGGTTTTCCTCGCCGTAAGGCGCCCTCCAGAGGGGCATCATGGCCCGGCCTGTCGCTTTTCGGAATGCCATCTCGGTCCTGCGAAGCTCGTTTTGAAAACGCTCTCGGGTCACACCATTCCTCATGGAGTGACGTCGGTTCTGTTCGTATGTCGTGAGGTGTGGGTGTGAGTAAGTGTGGTTGCCGACTTCGTGCCCGGAGAGCACCGCCCGCCGGATAATCCCTGGGTATTTGTCGATGAACTGTCCGGTGACGAAGAGGGTGACCTCGAGATCGAGGTCGTGCAGGAGGTCGAGGAGCTCCCCGGTTCCGTTGGAAGAGGCGTTGCCGTCGAAGGTGAGTGCGATGCGCGGGCCCGCATCGGTGACCAGTTGGAGAACGGGGGGCGACAAGATTGGAGTCGGTCCGGCTGCCACAACCGGTCTGACCGTCGCAGTGCGAGCGATCACCGTTGGCCGAGGCACGTTGGTCGGTGAAGGAGTCGGTGTCGGGCTCGGGGGCGGCACCTTCGACAGGTCGAGATCGACTGTGGATTCAGACAACGTGATGAGGCGGACCGACTGACTGTCGCCAACCGCATCTGCAAGTTGCCCTTCGAAGGCGCCCTGGTCTCCAACCGTCATGACTTCGATCGGTTGCTCGTTGTCGAGCATCACGACCCGGGTGCCTGGAGTTCCTTCGATCCGCAAGATCCGCCCTTGATCTCCGTAGAACACTTCGGCCGCGACCAACTGTGCCCGCTCTATTTCGAATTCGTGCGTTAATTGAAGGTCACTCACAGAGATCAGTTTGGCGACGTGGAGAGCAACGGCTGTCACCATCACCGCCGTGGCGGCTGCGGTGATGGCGAGAACCCACGCGGGGTGAAGAGGTTTGCGGGCGAGGACCAAGCCACTCCGTAAGACATCCCTGGAAACGCCTGTCAGATGGCAGTTTTGTCCGCAGTACACGTGGGTGCCGAAGCGCTGGACACACGCCTCGCAGAGCCACTTGCGACAGCTGTAACAGCGTTGGCCGGCGTCCTTGGAGGGATGATTGGCGCAGTGAGAAATGACCCGCATTACGGTCGACAGACTCTTGTGGCGGGGTGACGTGCCGATTGGGCCGAGCTAGAATCATCCGACCCGGTCTGGCCCTGCAACCGCAGTCGCTGTAGATTACGGCAGGGCATGCGCCGGGACAAGAAGGAGACTGAGATGTGGAACATACCCAACATGTTGACCTTGTTTCGCATCTTTCTCGTGCCGCTCCTTGTGGTGGTGTTGCTGACCGAGGTTCCCGACAAGGAGTACTGGGGTCTGGGCATCTTTCTGTTGGCTGCCTTGACCGATGCCCTTGATGGAATTATAGCTCGCCGGACTGATCGGGTTACGACAACCGGCGCCATGCTCGATCCGATCGCCGACAAGCTCCTGATGAGCGCGGCGTTCATTTCCCTGGTCGAGCTGCAGCAGGCCCCGGCCTGGATGGTGACATTGATCGTAGGCCGTGAGTTCGCGGTGACAGCGCTGAGGCTGATAGCTCTGGAACACGGAGTCGCCATCTCGGCAAACTGGCTCGGAAAGGCGAAGACCACAGCTCAAATCATCACCGTGTCGATTCTCATCTTCAGCATCAACTCCGATAAGTGGCACATCATCGCCTCGATCGCCTTGTGGATCACAGTTGCACTGACGGTGGCTTCGATGGCGGTTTACTTCTGGCAGAATCGGGGTGTGTTGATGGAGGACTCGACGTGAGTCGAGGGTTGCTGCCCCGGCAACTGCCTCTCTTTCTCGTACGAATCGGACGCCGCTGGCCGTGGCAGATCGCGGCATTGGCTGTCCTCTCGTGGATCGTCGCCGGCCTTCTCGCCTCCCAGGTGCGCGTCGAGACCGACATCCTTTCGCTGGTGCCGCGGGAGAACCCGGTGGTCAAGGGCTTCAGAACCACCGTCGAACGCTTCGGATCTGTGGACACACTCCTCGTGGTGGTTCACATCCAACCCGAAATGGCGCTCGAGACCACGATCGATTTTGCGGATCGGCTGGCCGGCGTACTTCGTGAGTGGGACAGCATTGACTGGGTCGAGTACCGGGTGGACAGTACCGCGGAGGCTGCGGTGCCGCTGCTCGATCGAGCGACCTTGTTCCTCGAACCCGAGGAGTTGAACGAAGTGATCGCTGCGCTCGATGACGACGGGTTGCGGGAAACAGCCCAGCGGCTGCGGGCTCAGCTGATGGCCCCCCAGGGTCTCGTCACCAAGGACCTCCTCCGGCTCGATCCGGTCGGTCTCCTGCCGCGGATTCTGAAACGGGTCAAGTTCGGCGGCGTGGGGGTCAGTGTCGACCCCGACACCGGTTGTCTGATCGACCCCGGTGGGCGCTTTCTGCTGCTCATGGCCAAACCGGTACGACCGGCTCAAGACCTGGATTTTGATCGCGAACTGGTGGAGGGCCTCGAGACTCGGGTTGCGGATCTTGCCGTCCGGTGGACGGAAGAGACTGGCGCGAGCCCGGCGCCGCGAGTCGAGTTCACCGGCGGATACGTGGTGGCCCTCGACGACGCGCAGCTCATCACGTCGGATGTGGTCGTGGGTTTGGTGTCGTCCCTGGCCGGCGTCATGGTGCTCTTCCTACTGGCTTTTCGCAGCCGCGCATCGCTGGTGTACGCCTTCTTCCCTTTGGTCACCGGAATCGCGCTGACGTTTTCGTTCGGTGCCCTGGCCCTCGGCCGCATCAACTCGCTGACCTCCGCCTTCGGTGGCCTGGTGATCGGGTTGGGAATCGACTTCGTCATCGTCCTGTATGCCCGCTACGTCGAGGAGCGACGGCGCGGCGCGTCGAATAGTGAAGCCATCGACGCCATGGGTCGCCACACTGGTGTCGGCGTACTGCTGGGTGCGGTGACAACGGCTGCCACGTTTTACTCATTCCTGGTCACGGACTTTGCGGGTCTGTGGGAACTCGGGTTGCTGACCGGGACCGGGATCCTGCTCCTTGTCGTGACCGTCTACACGCTGTTGCCCGCTCTCCTGACGCTTGTCAATCGGCGCCGACGGGTTGACAAGCGGCTGTCTCTCCATTCTTTCGGATCCGACCTTGTGTGCCGTGGTGCTATCCGGCGTCCCGTGCTGACCATCGTCGTTGCGTCCCTGGTCACGATTGTTCTCGGCATGGCCGCGCGGTCGCTGCAGTGGGACGACGATTTCCGCAACATGCGATCGGGTGACAATCGGGCGATCCAGTTGCGGCAGGACGTGATGGACGCGTTCGATCTGCGGTTTTCGCCGATGGTCCTGCGGGTGGACGGTGCAACCGAGTCGGAGGCTCTCGACAGGGCTCGTGCGATCCTGCCCCAGTTGGAGGCTCTGGTCGATGGAGAAAACCTGGTTGGGGTTGACACCATCGCCGGCGTGATTCCGTCACAGGAGGCGCAGGCGGTCGTGATCGCCCGCCTCGAAGAGGCAGCCCCCGAATTTGAGGGTCTGAGGAGCCGGTTCGAATTGGCGTTGCGCTCCAGCGGCCTCAACCCGATCGCCTTCGAGACCGGGATCGACCACCTGGTGACGGCATTGGATCGTCGGCAGCCGTTGTCGCTCGTGGACCTCGAAGGGACGCCGCTGGCTCGGGTCGTCGACCGCTACGTCGCTGCCGCAGACGGCGAGGTATCGGCCGCAATTTATCTTTACCCACCGGTGGGGCAATGGCGGCGTGGCGCGTCACCGGCACTTGCCGAGGTTGTCAGCTCGCACCCTGGTGCGGTGCTGGCGGGAGCCAACGTGATCTCGGCTGAGCTTCGAAACATCGTGTGGGACGACGCCATCAAGGCATCGATCATCGGCTTCGTCGTGGTATTCCTGCTGATGTGGGCCGATCTCGGAGGGCCGTTGCGGGCTCTCCTCGCCCTGCTGCCGCTGATCATCGGCATGGTGTGGATGCTGGGAGGCATGGCTCTCCTCGGATTCAGGCTCAATTTCTTCAATATTTTTGTCATCACCATGATCATCGGCATCGGGGTCGACTACGGGGTTCACTTGCTCCACAGGTGGTATGAGTCTGGTGGGGATCGGACTCAACTATTCGAAACAGCCAAGGCCATCGGGGTCGCGGCGCTGACCACCGTTGTGGGATTCGGGTCGCTGGTTCTGTCACACTATCCTGGCCTGCGCTCGGTGGGGGCTGCCGCTATCCTTGGTGCGGTTGCCACGGCCGTGCTCAGCATCACCCTGTTGCCCGCGTTGCTTTCGATGAGGGAGAAATCATGATTCGCGAACTCAAGCCCAAAAACCTGAGGTGGCGGTGTCCCAAGAGTTGGGTGCCGAAAAACGGATCGGCCTCGGTCAAACCCGCCACCACGATCGTCGCCCAGGATCGTGCGGTCGAGGCGATCGCCTTTGGTCTCGGGATTCACAGCCTCGGATTCAATGTCTTTGTCACCGGGATGTCCGGCACCGGAAGACTGACCACCATCAAGTCTTTTGTCGAGCGGCTTGCCGAGGGGAAAGAGCGGCCCGACGATATTTGTTTCGTCTTCAATTTCCGCATGCCGGATGAGCCCTGCGAGCTCTTCCTGAAGGCGGGATCGGGTGCAAAACTGAGGAAGGGGATGAACGACCTCGTCGAAGGACTGTCCGACAATCTTCCCGGTATCCTCTCCGACCGCGAGTTCCGATCAAGGATCGAGCGCGCCGTTGAGCCGCTGCAGCGCCAGGAAAAGGAACTCATCACGGCGTTTGAAGAAGAAGTTACCGCCGCAGGTTTTTTGTTGGTGCAGGTTCAATCCGGGGTGGTAACGCGCCCGGAGATTCTGCCCGTCATCAAAGAGCAACCGGTGCCCCTCGAAAAGCTCGGGGAGCTGCCCGAGGAGGATGCTCTCGAGGCGGACGAGGTGAAGAGACTGACCGAAGAGCACGGCAGGCTCACCGAAAAGTTCCGCGATGTCTTTCAGCAGGTCTCCGAGATCCGGGGAATTGTTCAGAGTCGAGTCGAGGACGTCCGGCGAAAACTCCTCCAACCGGCGTTTGATACCGCGGTCGATCGGGTTCGCAAGATGGTCAAGGACCCCCGCGTGGACGTATACCTCGATGCGGTTGCGGAGGACCTCGGTGAAAACCTCGAGTTGTTCATGGTTTCCGATGACGATGTGCCCGGAGATGTGGACCAGTTTCTGAGGTGGCGCGTCAATCTGGTGGTCGACAACAGCGACGTGAGCGGGCGCCCCGTTGTCATGGAGACCGAGCCCACCTACACAAACCTGTTTGGCACTATTGAACGCAACATGACGTCGTCGGGAGAAACCACGACCTCGTTCATGCGGATTCGAGCGGGCTCTCTGTTGCGGGCCAACGGTGGGTTCCTGGTGCTCAATGCCGACGATGTCCTCTTGGAACCGCGAGTGTGGCCGGGTCTCAAACGCGCCCTCAAGTACCGGCGAGTTCAGATCCAGTCCATGGAAAGCCTGATGTTGGGCGCAACCATCCTCAATCCGGAACCGGTGCCGATCGATGTCAAGGTCGTGATTATCGGCAGCCGCAACATCTACGATCTGCTCTTCCGACACGATCGGGATTTTCCAAAGATCTTCAAGGTGTTGGCGGATTTCGACAATCTGCTGGCCAACTCCAAGAATCACGCCAAAGACCTCCTTTCGGTGTTCCGCAAGGTGATTCTCGAGGAGGGGCTATTGGAGCTCGACGGAAGTGGCGCCGCGGCGCTGCTCGAAGAGGCAGTTCGTCTCGGCGGTTGGCGCCACTGGTTTTCGAGCCGGTTTTCTGACCTGTCCGATCTCCTGCGGGAGTCGTCTTACGTGGCCCAGCAGGGCGGTTCGAAGGCTATCTCGAGGCTCCACGTTGAACAGGCCCACGCTGCGCACCGCCGCCGCCACTCGCTCAGTGAAGACCGTTCTCTTCTGTTCATCAGCGAAGGCGTGATCACAATCGCAACCTCTGGCGTGGTGGTTGGGCAGGTCAACGCGCTCGCGGTGTATGACCTCGGTCACCATAAGTTTGGCAAACCTTCCCGTATCACCGCCCAGGTGGGCCTCGGTCGTGAGGGCGTGATCAATGTCGAGCGGCAGGCTGGCCTCTCGGGACCGACGTATGACAAGGGTGTGAGCATCCTTACCGGTTTCCTCCGCGGCACCTTCGCCAGACGATTCCCCCTCACCATGTCGTGTTCGGTGACTTTCGAACAGTCCTACGGCGGCATCGATGGTGATTCGGCATCCTCCACCGAGGTCTATGCCATTCTGTCGGCGCTCTCTGGCATCGGTCTCCGTCAGGACATCGCCGTTACAGGGTCGGTCGACCAATTCGGCCGGGTGCAGGCTATTGGCGGCGTCAACGAGAAGATCGAGGGCTTTTTCAGAGTGTGTGAAGCCTCTGGATTAACGGGCAGCCAGGGTGTGCTGATTCCCTCGAGCAACTTCGGCGACCTCGATCTCGCGGCCGAGGTGGTGAGCGCGGTGGAGGAGGGGCGATTCCACGTCTGGGCGGTGGATTCCATCGCTCAGGGGATCGAGATTCTCACCGGCACTCCGGCGGGCCGATGGAGGAAAAAACAGGGATGGACCACCGGCAGCGTGTTTGAAGCCTGTCAGAACCGCCTTGATGATATGGTTGTTCTGATGCGCGCGGCCACCAAGGGCGGCGGCAAAAACGCAGAAGTTACTTCGCCAGAGTGAATTGACGCAAATGTGCGGGGTGTTGAGAAGAGTCGCTTGTGATTTTGGTCACGTTGATTTGACACCCTGGAACGTGGATGGGACAATCTGGTTGCGATACCCGTGAGAACGTGTTCGCTATGTCCCATTGAAGGAGGGGCGGCATGCCGGGGCGACTGAACACGATCATCATCGTGCCCCACAGCAAAGCGCGATTCGTCAAGTTCTCGTTTTCCACGAGGACGGCGATCGCAGTGGCGTGCGCGGCGACGGTCGGTCTGATCCTTTCGATTGTTGCGATCACCTATACGGGGAGTGCCGTGAATCGGCGCCTCGAGGTGGATCGTCTGCGAACCGACAATATCGAGCTCGTCGATGTGAACCAGGAACTCGAGGCGACGATCGCCGAGGTTCAGGGCCGTCTGGATGAGTTTGAAGAGCGGACCTCCCGCCTCGCTCTAGCTGCGGGGATGGAGGCCCAGGCCGTCGGGTTCTCTGGAACGGGGGACAACGGGACCAGAGTTGGTGCCGGCGGTCCCTATGACCGTTTGCCGGAGTCACCCGAGGCGTTGGCCGCCCAGGGTCGGTGGGTTGAACGGCAGCTTGAACTGGTCGAGGGGCATCTCTCCGAGCAGGAGAGGGTCCTCGCCTCGACGCCGACGATCGCACCCTCGCTGGGGCTCATCACCGACGGTTTTGGGCGTCGCAAGGACCCGTTCACTGGTCGCCTGGCCTTCCACCGCGGGCTCGATCTCTCGGCCCGCCGCGGCACGCCGATCAAGGCGCCCGCGGATGGCATCGTCGTATTTGCGGGCCGCAACGGCGGTCTCGGACGGACGGTCCGGATTTCGCACGACTTCGGCTTTACCACTGTCTACGGCCACCTCGACAAGATCTCGGTCGAGCCTGGGGACGAGGTTCACCGCGGCCAGGAGTTGGGTCTCATGGGCAACTCCGGGCGCTCGACGGGCCCGCACCTGCATTACGAGGTTCACGTCGAAGGCAAGGCGGTCAACCCGCTGTATTACATCCTTGACGCGTTCTGAGCTGTTTCATCGATCCTGAAATCCGACGCGCCCGCGAGGGGCGCGTTTTTGTGCGCCAATGCCCCGTGTGGCGTTGCAATCGCGATCTGTCTGATTTAGTCTGCGGGGAACCGGCGGCGACGCTGGTCAACACACCGATTGCGCCGGGGCACGCCCCGGCATTTTGCAATCCGGCGAGGTGAGTGGATGAACCTGTTCGAAAAAGCCATAGGCGCCGTTTTCGGCACCAAGGACGAACGCGAGCTCAAGCGAATGAAGCCAATGGCGGCCGCTATCAACGCGCATGAGGCCGAGGTTGAAGGCCTCTCCGATGATGCTTTGGTAGCTCGGTTCAACGCCATCAAGGAGAGGGTCCTGGCGGCGACCTCCGACCTGTCTGATGACCCCCGTGAACGCGCCACTTTTGTCCAGAAGGTTCTGGATCCGGAGCTCTTTGAAGTGTTCGCCCTGGTCCGGGAAGCCAGTAAACGGTCGGTGGGGATGCGGCACTTCGATGTTCAGATGATGGGAGGCATCGTTCTCCACGAAGGGCGGATCGCCGAGATGCGCACCGGCGAAGGCAAGACGTTGGTGGCGACGCTGGCGGTGTGCCTCAACGCTCTCACCGGACGCGGTGTCCACGTCGTCACCGTCAACGACTACCTGGCCCGACGAGACGCGGACTGGATGGGTCAGATCTATCGCTTTCTCGGTCTGACGGTCGGCTGCATTCAGAACCAGATGGACGATGTCGAGCGCAAAGAGGCGTATGCCTCAGACATCACCTACGGAACCAACAACGAGTTCGGCTTCGACTATCTGCGCGACAATATGAAGTTCGAGCTCGACCGCATGGTGCAGCGCGGTCACACCTACGCCATTGTCGACGAGGTCGACTCGATCCTCGTTGACGAGGCCCGAACTCCGCTCATCATCTCGGGCCCCTCCGAGGTCTCGGTCGATCTCTACTACAAGGTCGACACGATCATTCCGCGTTTGAAAAAGGGTGAGGAGATCGAGGACAAGCACGGCAATAAAGAAGAGACTGGCGACTTCCTGGTCGACGAGAAGGCGCAGACGGCGTCGCTCACGGATGACGGCATGGTGACGGCAGAAAAACTGCTCTCGGTCGAAAACCTCTACGATCCATCCAACATCGAGATCCTTCACGCCGTCAACCAGGCGCTGAGGGCGCACGCCCTGTTCCGCCGCGACAAGGAGTACATCGTCAAGGACGGCGAGGTAACGATCGTCGATGAGTTCACCGGTCGACTCATGTCGGGGCGCCGCTGGTCGGATGGGCTGCACCAGGCGGTCGAGGCCAAGGAAAAGGTCAAGATCCAGTCCGAGAACCAGACCCTCGCCACCGTCACCCTGCAGAACTACTTCCGCATGTACGACAAGCTGGCCGGGATGACTGGTACCGCCGAGACCGAAGCGGAGGAGTTCGAGAAGATCTACGGCCTCGACGTCGCCGTGGTGTCTACCAACATGCCGATGGTTCGCGCCGACCACGCGGATGTCGTCTACAAGACCGAGAAGGAGAAGTTCCGGGCGGCGATCGAGGAGATCGCCGACCGCCACCAGCGCGGCCAGCCGGTCCTGGTCGGCACGGTTTCCATCGAAAACTCCGAGCGCCTTGACAGGTTGCTGCAAAAACGCAAGGTCAAGCATGTTGTCCTGAACGCCAAGTACCATGAACGCGAGGCCGACATCGTGGCCCAGGCCGGGCGGATGGGCGCGGTCACCATTGCGACCAACATGGCGGGGCGCGGCACCGACATCGTGCTCGGTGGCAGCCCCGAGGGCCTTGCCAAGATGGAGGCGACCGCGGAGACGACGCCCGAAGAGTATGAGGTTCTGCTCGAGAAATATGAGGCGCAGTGCGCGGCGGAAAAACAGCAGGTTCTCGAAGCCGGAGGGCTCCACATCCTCGGCACCGAACGCCACGAATCGCGTCGGATCGACAACCAGTTACGCGGCCGCAGTGGCCGCCAGGGCGACCCGGGTTCGTCGCGGTTCTTTCTTTCGCTCGAGGACGATCTCATGCGCATCTTCGCCTCCGATTGGGTGCGCAAGATTATGGATCGTCTGGGGATGGAAGAGGACGTCCCGATCGAATCAAAAATGGTCTCGAAGTCCATCGAACGCGCCCAGACACAGGTCGAGGGACGAAACTTCGAGATCCGCAAGCACCTCCTCGAGTACGACGACGTCATGAACAAGCAGAGGGTCGCGGTCTACAAGCTGCGCCGTCAGATCCTCGAAGGCTCCGAAGGCCGCAACTACATCCTACGGGTGATCGATGAGGTTGTCGGTTCGTTGATCGACGAGTTCTGCCCTGAAGAGGCGGAACCCGAGGATTGGGATCGCGATGCGTTGGCCCGTGAGTACCGATTGTATTTCGGCCTCACCACCGAGCAGATCGGAGTGGACTGGGATTCCATCAACCGGCCCGACCTCGAAGAGTTGATCAAGCAAGCGGCCGTCGACCACTACGAGACGAGGGTCGAAGAGTTTGGTGACGCCGAGTTTTCGCGACTCGAGAAGTTTCTTCTGCTCGACACCGTCGACCGGCAGTGGAAGGACCACCTGCTGGCTCTCGACCACCTGCGCGAGGGCATCGGTCTCAGGGCGTACGGCCAGCGCAACCCCCTGGTGGAGTACAAGCGGGAGTCCTTTGCCCTCTTCCAGGACATGTGGGAGCGCATCGAGGACCACGTGGTCAAGTTCCTGTTCCACGCCGAACCGGTGGAGGACCTGCAGCACAGGCGCCAGGGCGTCAGCACAACGCTGTCCCACCCCGAGGCACGGGGCCTGGCCGCATCTCATGCGCAACAGGAACGTGCGGCCAACACTCCGGTGTCGGCCCCCGACGCACGGCCGGTGACGATCCGTCGCGACCAGCCGAAGGTGGGGCGAAATGATCCCTGCCCATGCGGCTCCGGCAAGAAGTACAAACGTTGCCACGGCGCCGCGGGCGCGGCGGAAGGGTAGAAGATGAGCGGAGATATTCCCGTCGGACTGACCTTTGACGATGTTCTTTTGGTGCCGTGGCGCTCGGAAGTCCATCCGAACGAACTCGACGTGAGCACCAAGCTGACCCGCAACGGCATCCGGTTGGATCTGCCGATCGTCTCGGCGGCCATGGACACCGTGACCGAAGCCAACATGGCCATCGCCATGGCGCAGTTCGGCGGGCTCGGCGTGATTCACAAGAACATGAGCATCGAGCGACAAGCGGAAGAAGTGGACAGGGTCAAGCGGTCGGAATCGGGCATGATCGTCGACCCGGTGACCGTCCATCCGGAACAGTCCGTTCGCGAGGCCCTCGATGTGATGGCGAGATATCGGATCTCGGGCCTCCCTGTGGTTGATGCCCAGGGCCAGCTCGAGGGCATCCTGACCAATCGCGATCTGCGTTTCTGCTCCGAGTTCGAACGGCCCATCGCCGACTTCATGACCAAGGACGGCCTGGTGACAGCGCCGGTCGGGACGACTCTCGAAAAGGCCAAGAGCCTGCTGCACAAGAATCGTATCGAAAAGCTCCTGGTCGTCGACGACGCCGGGAACCTCAAGGGTCTGATCACGGTCAAGGACATCAAAAAGGCCCACGATTACCCGCACGCCTGCAAGGATGAGCTCGGACGGTTGCGAGTCGCGGCCGGTGTCGGCGTGACCGGTGATGTCCTCGACCGGTGCGCGGCCCTCATTGCCAGTCACGTCGACGTGCTCTGTCTCGACAGCTCCCACGCACACTCCCGTGGCGTGATGGAAGCCACCGGGCAGATCAAAAAGGCCTTCCCGGAGACGCCGCTGATCGTCGGCAATATCGCTACCGAGCAGGCGGCGCGGGACCTCATCGGCCTTGGCGCCGACGCCCTCAAGGTCGGCATCGGGCCCGGGTCGATCTGTACGACGCGGGTCGTGACGGGAGCCGGGATGCCCCAGATCACGGCCGTGATGGACTGCGCCCGCGTCGCCAAGGACGCCGGTGTGCCGATTATCGCCGACGGAGGCATTCGCTTTTCAGGCGATATCACCAAGGCCCTCGCGGCGGGTGCCGATGTGATCATGATCGGTTCGTTGTTTGCCGGTGTCGAGGAATCGCCGGGCGAGCAGATCCTGTACCAGGGCAGGACCTTCAAGGCATACCGCGGTATGGGTTCGATTGGGGCGATGAAGAGCAGTGAGGGATCGAGTGACCGATATTTCCAGGAGGGCGGCGAGCAAACAAAACTCGTTCCCGAAGGCATCGAGGGCATGGTTCCATTCAAGGGGCCCGTATCGGACCAACTGACACAACTCGTCGGCGGGCTTCGTGCAGGAATGGGGCTTTCCGGGTGCTCCTCGATCTCAGATCTTCACGAACATGCGCGTTTTATTCGGGTCACCGGCGCCGGTCTCAAGGAGTCCCACGCTCACGACGTGGTGGTCACGAAGGAAGCTCCAAATTACAGGATTGATTAGTTTTGAGTTCTTGGTTTTGAGTTTTGAGTTATCCCCGCC
>RCNF010000240.1_pt1 | contig 38180 bp, 36 predicted proteins | sample 2041311 | NCBI WGS metagenome assembly RCNF01 (sample SAMN09708228, study PRJNA481090) | Marine sediment metagenome, whole genome shotgun sequencing project. | biome: marine sediment; feature: ocean; material: sediment; isolation source: Sewage treatment plant 2 marine sediment (STP2) ...
TCTTCAGTTAAGGATTCTTTATTATCTTTTAACAAATTGATATACTTTGCTCCTTCAAATAGTTGTGCAATTAAAATAGGGCTATTAAAGTCATCATTCATGGCATCATAACAACTTTGTTTCCAACTTTTAATATCTAATGTAGAAGTTTTACTTACAACTATATTATCTAATTCATTAACTGCACTCATCAATCGATAGTAACCTTTTTCTGAAGCTAATAATGCATCGTCAGAAAAATCTAACATACTTCTATAATTAGCTTGCAGCATAAAAAAACGTACCACTGGCGGCACATAGGCTTTACTTAAATGCTTACTCTCGCCCGTAAAAAAATCATTAGGTAATATATAGTTTCCAGTTGACTTAGCCATTTTTTGTCCATTCAAAGTCAGCATATTGGTATGCATCCAATAATTTACCGGCGCTTTTTGATTGCTAACTTGTGCCTGAGCAATTTCACATTCGTGATGCGGAAATTTTAAATCCATCCCACCGCCATGAATATCAAACTGTTCACCTAAATATTTTGTACTCATCGCTGTACATTCTAAATGCCAACCCGGAAAACCATCACTCCACGGTGAAGGCCACCTCATAATATGTTCTGGTTGCGCTTTTTTCCATAAAGCAAAATCTTGTGGGTTCTTCTTTTCAGACTGACCATCCAGCTCACGAGTATTATGTATAGAATCTTCGATATTTCTACCACTTAGGATTCCGTAATTCTCCTTTTCGTTATATTTCAAAACATCAAAATATACCGAACCATTTACTTCATATGCCAATCCTTTTTCTAAAATATCTTTAATGATCTCAATTTGCTCTATAATATGTCCGGTAGCTGTAGGTTCAATACTTGGTGGTAATAAATTAAAATGATTTATTACATCATGAAAATCGACCGTATATCTTTGTACCACTTCCATGGGTTCTATTTCTTCTAAACGTGCTTTTTTTGCAATTCTATCTTCACCAACATCTGCATCATTTTCTAAATGACCTGCATCAGTTATATTACGCACATAACGAACTTTATAACCCAAATGTTTAAAGTATCTGTATATCAAATCGAAAGACATAAAGGTTCTAACATTTCCTAAATGCACATTGCTATAAACCGTAGGACCACAAACATACATACCAACATAACCTTCTATAATTGGTTTAAAATCTTCCTTTTTATTAGATAAGGAGTTGTATATCTTAAGGTGATGCTGTTTGTAAAGCTCCATATAAAAATTATTTTTTTGAAGCCATAAAGGTAACAACTATTTGTAAAGAAAAAAACCACTCAAAAAGTGGTTTTCAAACAATTTATTCATTACAATATTAGTTTGGATAACTTACTGAACCATAACTAACATTCATTGTAAATTTAGCACCTTTAGGAGCTTTAATTTTAACTACTCTCTTTATTTTTATTTTATCTCGGTCAGCCAATATATTTTTAATCTCGACACGTCTTTCAGCTAAATCTCTTTTACGGCTCTCTTGAAGGTCTCTCCTCACAGCTTCTTGCTTCTTTTTTCTATGTGTTAATGCTTCCCTACGCATTTCTTCATGAAGTTGCCTTTGTTTTGCAGCTTCTTTACGCTGTTCTACATGTTCTTTTAGCTGTATTTTTCTTTCTTCTTGAGCTGCTTTCAGCTCTTCCTTAAGTTGTGCAGTATTTTCTTTCATTCTAACAGAATTCTCTTTCAATTCAATACGCATTTTTGCTAAATTTTTTTTCATGTCTTCTTGCCACTGTTTTAGGTAATTTTCGTCATTTTTATATTTTTCATAGTCAAATGACAAAGAATCAAAGGAAAAATTAAAATCATTCATCTCAGGAATAACCATAAGTTCATTAAAATGTACAGCGTCAGGCATAACAATGTGTAATGAATCTAATATAGCCAAATTTCCTATAGAAACCTCCGGTACCACAAAATCAAAGTCCGTGTCATTAATGTGTATCAGATCGTTATCATCACTAACAATAATTCTTTTACCATATAAACCAATTGTTTTCGAAATAATTTCAATTTCATTAGTATTACCCAATGCTTTAAACCGCCAGTTATCAATAATTTCTTTTGCTCTTTCTTCAGAAGCACCTACAATTTCTATAGTAGCCTCAATAACTACTTTATTTTTATTCCAGGTTTCAATTTCAATATCTGTATGACGCGTATTAAGATCAATTGTAACATTGTCCTTAGTATTGAATTCTTCGGAGTATTTTTTATCAAATTTTTGAGCATTTGCTGCAATACCAATACTAAGCAATGCTACTATAATTTTATACTGTAATGTTTTCATTTTTAATTGTTTTAGATGTGTTCATTTCGTTTATTGTGTCTTTTAAGTCCAGCAATAGTTGCAATCTCAATTGCAAATTATTTATTAGGGCATTCACTGATTTTTCATTTATTTCTTTTTCAGTCAAATCAATACTTAATTGCTTATATTCAGCTGTTAATTCAGCAATTTTCTTTAAATAAGTGTCCAATACAACTTTATTTTCATCGTTCGGTTCTATACTTGCCATTTCATAATTTATGGCCGTTAGATAGTAATTTTCTATTTGTTTCATTTCAGGAGAAACACTTCCGAGATCTACAACTTTAACCTCTTGAATTTGTGGTTTCCCGTCTTCTTGCTGACTAAAGAAATAACCAAGGCTAATCAACAAAACTATACTGGCTGCTATCTTAATGAAATAATAATTATGCTGTTTTGGTTTTTGAAATTGCTGTAATTTACTTTCAAATTTTTCTCTGTGATTGCTAGACAGCTTCAATGAGCTCTTCAAATCACTTTTTAATATTTCTCTTATATCTTTAGGCATAATTATATTTTTTTAGCAATTCTTTTAATTTATTTTTTCCTCTGAATACTTGTGACCTCGATGAAACTTCAGTAATGTTTAATATTTGTGCAATTTCTTGATGGTCATACCCTTCTAATAAAAATAATTTTAACACTATTTTAAATTTATCTGGTAACTGTTCAATCGTTTCGTGTATTTGGTTTACCGTTATACTATCTTCTACTTTCCAATCATCTTCCTCAGCTATTTGAACATGTTCGTTTTCAATAGAAACTATTCTTAACTTCCTTTTCTTTAACCAGTCCAAACATTGGTTGATGACAATTTTTTTTAACCAGGCCCCAAATGAAACTTCACCATTAAAACTATCAATCTTTTGAAAGGCTTTTAAAAAGGCTTCTTGCATCAAATCTTCTGCAATATCTTTTTGTTTAATAAAATTATATGCTGTAGCATACATAGCACGACAATACTTATCATATAATTGCATTTGCGCTCTTTGATCATTTTGTTTACATTTTGCGACTAAATCTAGCTGCAAGTATTTGGTTTGGATCATTTTATTCCTTTGCTTCTATTATAAATACGACTAAATAATGTTGGTGTTGCAGTTTTCTATAAATAATTATTTTAAATTTACAATTATTATGTTTTCTCAGATAATGAATACAAAAGATAAACATAAAAGTGCACTTGAAGAGATTAAAGGTATATCTCAACCAGCATCAACTGACAAGCTATCGGTTCAAAAAATAAAACTGAACAGGGGCATATTACCTTCAACTAAAATTTTCATTGAAAATATCCGAAAAAGTGACATTACGTATTTAAGTAGAGCGATAACTTTAGTAGAAAGCACCAATGCTGTTCATCAAAAAAAAGCTTCTAAAATATTACAAGGGTGTTTGCCTTTTGCCAATAAATCAATTAGAATTGGTATTACAGGAGTACCTGGTGTCGGTAAAAGTACTTTTATTGAAGCATTTGGTCGTTATTTAACAAACCAAGGTAAAAAAGTGGCTGTATTAGCTATTGACCCAAGTAGTTCACTGAATAAAGGGAGTATTTTGGGTGATAAAACTAGAATGGAAGAATTGGTTAAAGATGCTAACGCATATATTCGTCCTTCACCTTCTGGTGATTCATTAGGTGGGGTTGCTAGAAAAACACGTGAAACCATTATTTTATGTGAGGCTGCGGGATTTGATATTATTTTTATAGAAACAGTTGGTGTTGGGCAATCAGAAACTGCCGTACATTCAATGGTTGATTTCTTTTTATTATTAAAGTTAGCTGGTGCAGGAGATGAATTACAAGGTATTAAACGGGGTATAATTGAAATGGCGGATGCTATTATAATAAACAAGGCCGATAGAGATAATATTAAACAGGCAAATTTGGCCAAAATTGAATTTTCAAGAGCTTTGCATCTGTATCCCATTAAAAAAAGTACATGGCAACCTAAAGTAACAACTTGTAGTTCGATAGATAATATCGGTATCGATAAAGTTTGGGAAATAATTGAGGAGTATATAGCGCTGACTAAAAGCAATAAATATTTTGATGATCAAAGGAATCAACAAAATAAATTTTGGGTTTTAGAAACAATAAACGAACAATTAAAAAATTACTTTTACAAGGACAACAGAGTTAAAAAAGTTTTATCCAAAGTGCTGCAAAAAGTACAGAATCAAAAACTTACTCCATTTGAAGCTGCTAAAATGGTATTAGATATTTATCATAAAAAAAGTGAGAAATAAATTCTCACTTTTTAATTATTGGACAATATTAATTATTTCCAGCTCAAAAATTAGGTCAGTATCTGGAGGAATAGGCCCATATCCTTGAGGGCCATAAGCCAAATGAGATGGTAAAAATAACATGGCCTTATCACCTACTTTCATTTGTTTTAATCCCTCTTTGAATCCAGGAATTAATCTAGCATCAGGACTATAATCCATGGCAACAGGATTGTAACCTCCTCCAACATCTCTTCTGTTATCATATTTATTAAATAATATATTTAAATCTTTAATGTTAGAATCAAATAGATCTCCGGTGGTAAAATAACCGGCGTAGATCACATTTACCTTATTTCCAATATTGGGTTTCTCACCTTCTCCTTTTTTAATAAAATATATTTTTAATCCAGAAGCCAAAATCTCAGCTTTTGCTTCATTTTCGTTTTTCAATTTTAAAAAATCAGCTTTTGCTTTTTGTTTAATCTCAAGTTTCTCTTTCGCCACTTCCTCCAATTTCTTAAAATAATTACTAAAGACTTGGCGTGCATCAAATTTTTTGGCTTCACTACCTACTCTAACAATTTTAATGGTATTCATTACATCATCTTTGACAATACTATCCACGATTGCCTGCCCTTCTATGACATGGCCAAATACGGTATGACGACCGTCCAAATTCATAGTTTGCCTATGTGTAATAAAAAACTGACTTCCGTTCGCGTCAGGTCCCGAGTTTGCCATTGATAAAATACCCGCTTTATTGTGTGATAACAATAAATTGCCATCATCATTAGTGGGAAATTCATCTTCAAATTGATATCCCGGCCCACCGGTACCAACTCCTAACGGGTCACCACCTTGTACTATAAAATTTTCAACAACTCTATGGAATTTTAATCCATCATAAAAAGGTTTCCCTTTATGCTTCTCTGCAACATATACGTTATTTCCTTCGGCTAAGGAAACAAAGCTCGCTACAGTAATAGGAGTATTTTCATATTCAAGATGTAACAAGATACTTCCCTTATCCGTTTGGATATCAGCATATATACCATCATTTAAATTTGGATAATTCGTGGATTTACATGAACTTATAACAACAAAAACTAATAGTAAAACTATTTTGATTAGATTTTTCATATTTATTGATTATCGAAAACTATTTTATTAACCGTAACTGAATATATTAATGGTTGGTTTGAACCTATTTTTTTATAACCCGAATATCCATATGCCTTATGGGAAGGGAATAAAAAAGTAACTATTTCTCCTTCTTTCATCAGTTTTAATCCATCTTGTAATCCGGTAATCAATTCTTGTTTATCAACTAAATAGCTTCTGTCACCCAATTCATCCATAGTATACAGTACCTCACCATTGATATTTTTTATATCATAACTATAAAATACTTCATCTCCTGATTCTGGAAGTTTAGTTGAAGTTGAATCTTTACTTATATAATAATACCAAAAACCATTAGCTGAGCTTAAATAATGACGTGAAGAATCTCTTGTCATCAACTGTAAAAGCGCTTCCTCTTCAAGCTTATTGATCACTTTATTCCTTTGAATAGATTCTTTTAAAAATGTTGATGATTTTCTAACCACAGGTTTACGCGGTGTTGGATTATCACATGATACGAAAAATACTATTACTATTAGTAGTAGAAAGATTAATTTACTCTTCATATGAGCTTTGTAATTCATTTTTATAAGTAGGTACAATTTTTATGAAATTTAATATGGTATTCTTTAATGAATCTTCACTCCTGCCACCTGCAGCATTTAAATGACCTCCACCATTAAAATGATTTCTAGCAAATTCATTCACTGAAAATTGACCTTTTGATCTTAAAGACATTTTAACAATTCCCTGTTTTTGATCTTCAATAAAAATAACAGCGAAGACAACTCCCTTCAAGGATAAACCATAATTGACAAAACCCTCAGTATCACCTTTTTTAAAATTAAATGAATTCATCTCATTTTGTGATAATGAAATGTATGCAGTTTTGTATTCATCCAATACCTTTAAATTTCTTAATGCCTTCCCTAATAATTGTAATCGATCGAAGGAATTTGTATCGTATAAGTTGATGTGAATTTTTGTGTGATCTATACCAGTATCGATAAGATCAGCAATTATTCTATGGGTTGCGCTTGACGTTGAGGAATATTTAAATGAGCCCGTATCCGTTACAATACCAGTGTATAAACAAGCAGCGATTGTTTCGTCAATACTATTTAATGCGCCCATAAATTCAATAAAATGATATAACATTTGACTGGTAGAAGAAATAGATGCATCTGAATACATATAACGGGCATAATCATCAGGTTGTTTATGATGATCGATCATAATAAATGTTGCGGAGACGTTTTTTAATACTTCTTCCATAGCCTTACCAGCTCTATTCAAGGCATTAAAATCTAAGGTGAAAATAAGCTCCGCTTCATTTAATAATTTAGAACCCTTTGTAAGTTCTTCTTCAAACACAACTATTTTATCTTGAGATGGTAACCATTTTAAAAAATCAGGACAATCATTAGGTGAAACTACGCTAACATCATGTTGAAACTTTAACAAATAATGATATAAGGCCAGACTAGATCCATACGCATCTCCATCAGGGTTTCTGTGAGATACAATTGCAATTTTTTTTGGAGATGATAAAAGCGCTTTTAAATCTGTAATATCCTTTTTATTCATTGATTGCGAATATACAATAAAATACTATTTTGTATAAATGAATTAACTAATTTTAGAACTTCTAAACTATTAAATATGAAAAGTGTTATAACTCTAATAATTATCACGCTTCTATTATCTTGTAATCATGGAAAAACTTCTCATGATATTCGTATTGATAAAGTTGATGCTGATTTTACCATTGCATTTGGTTCTTGTAATAATCAAAGATTACCTAATGATCTTTGGAATGAAATACTAAAAAATAATCCTGATGTTTGGATTTGGGGTGGTGATAATATTTATGCCGATACTGATGATATGAAAATCATGCAGTCATATTATAATGAAGTTAAAAACAACGATGATTATAAAAATTTTCTAAGTAAAGTTGATGTTCAAGGCACTTGGGATGATCATGATTTTGGAATAAATGACGGTGGTACCGAGTTTATTAAAAAAGATAGTTCTCAACAATTATTTTTAGACTTTTTTGATGTACCCCTTAACGATTCCCGAAGAAATAGGAAAGGCGTATATTATTCTAAAACATTCAAAATTGGAGATAAAAGTATAAAAATAATCATTTTAGATACACGATATTTTAGAACAGCATTAACTACAGACCCTTCGAGGAAGAAGAGGTATATTCCTTCTGTCAATAACGAAGGAAAAATTTTAGGTAGTAGCCAATGGACATGGTTGGAAAAAGAGCTCAATAATAGTAACGAAGACTTTACTATCATTATGAGTAGCATACAATTCCTGTCATATGAACATGGTTTTGAAACTTGGGGAAATATGCCACATGAAGTAGAAAAATTGAAATCGTTAATAGTTAATTCTAAGGCTAAAAGGATTATATTATTATCTGGTGACAGACATATATCAGAAATTTCAGCTGTAGATCTAGAAGGTTTAGATTACCCGTTATATGACTTTACATCAAGTGGATTAACACATACCTATACATCTTATACTTTTGAGCCAAATGAATACAGAAAGTCAAAGGTTGTTACGGTTAAAAACTTTGGTCTATTAAAATTTGATTTACAATCTAACACTGTGTCCATGGAATTAAGAGGTCTTGAAAATAATCTATTGGAAAGTATGATTCAAAAATATTAATCATAGGATAATGTTGATTTTCCACAAAAACTTCTATTTTTGCATCAATTTTTAAGAAAAACATAACATGACAACAAATAAAACATTTACAATGTTAAAACCTGATTCTGTAGAAAAAGGTAATATTGGAGCAATTTTAGAAAAAATCAATGCAGCTGGATTTAGAATAGTTGCAATGAAGTTAACTCACATGACTAAAAGGGATGCGAAAGCTTTTTATGCTATTCACAACGAAAGACCTTTTTTTAATGACTTAGTTCAATACATGACTCGTGGACCGGTAGTAGCCGCAATTTTAGAAAAAGATAATGCAGTTGAAGATTTTAGAGCATTAATTGGTGCAACAAACCCTGAAGAAGCGGCCGATGGTACTATTAGAAAACTCTTTGCCACTTCAATAAGCGAGAATGCGGTTCATGGTTCAGATAGTGATGAAAATGCCGCGATAGAAAGTGCATTCCATTTTTCAGGTCGTGAAATGTTTTAGTTATTCAGACTAATATTATATAAAAAAAGGCCTCGATAAATCGAGGCCTTTTTTATTTTTCTATGTTCTGCTTATTAATACCTTATTGCTTTTTTACTAACCACAGCTCCATTGTCAAAAGTCGCATTGAGAATTAAAACTGTGCCTTGACCAATCTTTTGAGTATTAATATTATATTCATTATCGTTGGGTTTATCATCAACTAATAATCTACCCGTAATATCGTAAACTTTAATATTTGTTATTACCGAATTAGACCTTAACCTTAGGCCATTATCTTCATTGATCACAACAAAATTATTATCTAATTCTAAATCACCGACACCTAATGTAGACTTCGTGAACTGTAACGTAAATCTATCTTCAAAATATCCAACCCCATCAACGTCAAATTCATAATCCGCTTGTTTTAGATCATGTGTAATATTTAATAGATTGTCTACTAAATATATGTCATTGCTGTTTAAAACACCTTCTATATTATGAATACTGATCTTATAACTCAATGGGTCACTAATATAGGTATCAAAACCAAGCGATACCCTTTTATCCATACTAAAACTACTTAACCCTTGTATGGCATATCTAAGCGTATCTATATTAGAATAAAAACTAATCCAGGAAGCACCATTCTTTATACCATCATAACCTCTGTCATGACCATCGGTAGCACCCTCAAAGAATCCTATCAGAATTTGATTAAAAGCGCCGCCATCACTACTTTCTACATTTAACCAGATTCTATCTTTTTCTTCGGCAGTTGCACTTTTTGTTTCGGTACCTCTAAAAAATTGTGTATTCTGATCTCTTAAACGCATCGTGTTATTAAATACTACTTGTCCATTAGAAATTGCCCTGACCATAAAACCTTGTCCTGAACCTATATTACTGGTTGGCACGGCTCCACCTGTACCAGCGGCAACACCACCTGATAAATTATAAGTGGCATAATCGTCAGTAGTATATTGATAAATAGGATTACCATTATTTTGTGTATTATGTGTCCACAAATAAATAGTACCATCAATGGAACTATTATCTGAAGAATTTATAAATGCATCTGCATCAATTGCTGAAGGATATGGATTTCCTACCAAATTATAATCACTGAAAGCGTTACCATCATTATTCCAAACTAAACCTAACCCTAAAGTTCCATTATTTGGAGTTCCTGTAAATAAAACGGTATGTTCCTGAGGATAAGAACCACTTATTGGCCCTTCAGAAATATAACCCCTTACTCGTGTCATGGTTCCAGAAGCAGGCAACCATTCTCCAAAAACAATTGTAGGGTCACCTACATCACCACCATCAAATAAGCTAGTGGCCGCTTGATCCCAGTAATATACTCTGTTTAAATTGGCATTTGAAAATACACTTGCTATAGTTGCTCCCTGCACAGGTGATGACCAATATGTAAAATCGTTTATATTCACCAATGATGTTGAACTCTCAATTTTTGTAATTGATCCTATTATATCCCCTGTTTGGAATGGGAATAAGGCATTAACAGTAAATAAAGACTCTGAATCACCTAAGGTAAATGTTCCACCAATAATCAGATCTTCATTAACTGTTACAAAATTTGAAGTACCATTATCAAAATCTAAAGTACCGGCAACTGTTAAATTACATGATTCTAAAGATCCAGCACTACCATTATAATTTCCATTTATGATTACATCTCTTGTTCTATCTGGAGATTCATTATCCCATGATGTAGTCCACGTAGTCGGTCCAACACCTTGAGATCCTAAAGCAATGTTTGTTGTAGGATCAGCATTATCAACTTCGGCTAATGCCAATTCAATATAATCGTTTACAAATAATGTTCCCTGAACAAGCTGAGTATCAAATACCAGGCTTGGTTGTTCATTCGTTCCACAACCCTTAATAAAACTAAGATCCTGTCCCCAATTTGGAGGAAAGCTACCAGCCAACTCAACTACTCCCATGATGTCAGTTCGGTTATCATAACATGTTGCGTCTGACGTTTTGGATATTAAAATCACATCAGCCCCGTTAAAAGTACATACATTAGTAGGCGTTATAGCTGCACTTCCTAAATTTACCGGATTGACTGCCGAGGGATTTCTAAAAAGTCTAACATCGCCCGGCAACATAGTACCAATTGGAGTTGATTGTTGAGGAGCGGTTGTGTTTATAGTCCCTTGTAAAGTAAAAGAACCTGTATATAAGGCTAAAACATATTCACCATTAATTACAATAGTACCTACAGATATATTTTTTACTTCTATCCATTTATCATTTCCTACACCTTCATAATATTGAGTTATTAACAAGGGTGAATCTGCATTAGCATCAGTACCTTCCCCTTGAATAACAAAGGTATATGGATCTTCATCACTATCATTATTTCCAATTGAAACCGTAACTGTTCTGATTCCAACGGTAGTTGGGTTGAATTCTATTACAAAATCAGATGATCCAGCAGGTGCTATTGGAAAAGGAGGTCTAGCATTTACAGAAAAGTCACTCACATCACCAGATAAAGTAACAAATGGATCAGGGTCAGTTAGATTTAAGTCACTACTTCCATTATTTTCAATAGTAAATGTATGGGATGCACTACCTGTAACAACATCAACTTGACCGTAATCAGTATCATCAGTTAGGAGTAACATCGCCATCTGCAATTTCATTTCCGAGACCGAATACATCCATTTCAGGTCCTGCTGCTGCTATACCTTCTCCACCAATAACAAAAGTAAAAGGATTCTCGTCAGGATCATTACTTGCCAATGATATTTCAACGGTTTGAATACCTAAAGTACTTGGATTAAAGGTAACATCAAAAGTAGTTGTACCTAGTGCCGGAACTTGGAAGGCCGGATCTGTTGTTGAAAAATCAGATGTTCCAGTACCCAAATCGTTTATTGAAGGTGGTATACTGATAAATAAATCACTAGTTCCTGTATTATTTATTGTAAATTGATGAACAACGGGTGTTCCAATAGGAGTTTGACCATAATCAGTATCATCAGTTGTACTAATCACTGTTTGACCATCTACAATTATAGCTCCATTACCAACAACCTCAATATCAGGTTCAACAGGCAATGTTCCCGTTCCTCCAACATTAAAGGTAAAAGGGTTCTCGTCTGGATCACTACTTATAAGGGAAATCTCAACAGTTTGCAAACCTGAAGAACTTGGATTAAAAGTTATATCGAAAGTAGATGAACCTCCTGCTGCTACTAAAAAAGGAGGAGTAGGGTTTGTAGAGGACCAATCTGAAGTACCAGTACCTAAATCATTAAATGTAGGTATGCCAATAAATAAATCCGAAGTCCCCGTATTATTTATAGTAAACTGATGTAAAACAGGTGTACCAACTGGTGTTGACCCAAAATCGGTGTCATCAGAAATATTGATTACCGTTTGACCATCAACTATTATTGTACCATTTCCAACAATCTCTACATCAGGACCGGATGGCACAATACCAGTTCCTCCAATATTATAAGTAAAAGGATTTTCATCAACATCATTACTTACTATAAAAATCTCAACCGTTTGTGCACCGGCAGAACTTGGATTAAACGTAACATCAAAAGTAGTCGAACTTAAAGCTGGAACTTGAAAGGCAGGATCTGTAGTCGAAAAATCTGCTGTACCAGTTCCTAAATCATTTATTGATAACGGTATATTAATGAATAAATCAGTAGTCCCGGTATTATTTATTGTAAACTGACGTAAAACAGGTGTGCCAACTGGTGTTGATCCAAAATCTGTATCATCAGTAGTGCTTATTGCTGTTTGACCATCGACAATTATTGTGCTATTTCCAACTATTTCAATTTCTGGACCAGAAGGGACCGTACCGATACCTCCTACATTAAATGTATAAGGGCTTTCATCTGAATCGCTACTCAAAAGGGAAATTTCAACCGTTTGAGCACCTCCAACACTTGGATTAAACGTAACATCAAATGTAGATGAACCTCCTGCTCCTATTAAAAAAGGAGGGTTAGGGTTTGTTGATGACCAATCTGAAGTGCCCGTGCCTAAGTCGTTAAATGCAGGTAAACCGACAAATAAAAGAGCATCTCCTGTATTATTTATTGTAAATTGATGAATAACCGGTATCCCAATTGGTGTTGAACCAAAATCGGTGTCATCAGAAGTATTGATTGCCGTTTGACCATCAACAATTATTGTACTATTTCCAACTATTTCAATGTCAGCTTGAGCTCTAACAAATCCAACAGTAGTAATTAGTAAAATGAGCGTACATAGTAATTTTTTCATCATAATCTCATTAAAGTTAGCGACTTTTTATCTTTTTCTCAATTAGCAAATATAATAAATAAATGCATTCTTATTGAAGCTTAACGCTTTTTATCAGCGTTTTATGCAAATTTTCATTCAATAAGTGAATAATTTTATCTTTCCCATAACTCAATTCTTCTCTTAAAACAGAAGATGTTAGTTTCACTAATAACATACCATTTTTGAATTGAATATCTTTTGTATAACTATTTACACCCTTGCCCATCACTTCAACCCAAGCCTCTTTGATGGCCACTAAGTCCATTCCTTTCTGCAATTTGTTTTCTTGTAAAACATCTTGCATGATGTCTTTAATTGAGGCAAATTCACTATTTCTTTTGGTCTTCATATTTTATTTTAATACAAACATTTTATAGGGTTGTTTCGTTTTTTTTATCACATTCTCTGTTCGTTCAGCGTGCGTATCAGAAATAAAAAGTTGTCCAAAATTTCCATCATTTACAAGTGCAATAATTTTAGCAACTCTATTTTCATCTAATTTATCAAAAATATCGTCCAAAAGCAAAATTGGAGTTAATTTAGATTGTGATTTTACAAAATCGAACTCAGCGAGCTTTAAAGCTATTAAATATGATTTCTGTTGCCCCTGCGATCCAAATTTTTTAATAGGAAAGTTATCTATAGAAAATAACAAATCATCTCGATGAATCCCAACAGATGTGTATTGCAACAATCTGTCTTTTTCTATATTAGATATCAACAGCTCTTCAAAAGAACTGATGTCTAAGTTCGTTTTATAAGAAAAGGTTACATTTTCATTCTCAGAACTTATGTGCTTATATCTATCAATAAAAATTGGTTCAAATTTTTTAGAAAACTCTTTTCTCTTCTGATAAATTGGCTCTCCAAATTCAATTAGTTGCTTATTATAAATTTCGATGTTCAACGCATCAAACGTATGGTTAAGGGCAAAGTATTTCAGTAAAGAATTTCTCTGGGAAAGTACCTTATTATAAGCTATTAAATGTTGCAAATATACTTTATCAGATTGTGCTATTACACTATCCATAAATTTTCGTCTCACATCACTCCCTTCAGAAATTAGATTCGTATCATTGGGTGAAATGATAACCAACGGTATTAAACCAATATGTTCAGAAAGTTTTTCATATTCCTTCCCATTACGTTTTACAACCTTTTTAAGACCTTTTTTAATACTACAACTAATTAATTCTTCTTTTTCGTTTAGATCAAAGGTTCCTTCTATTAAAAAAAAATCTTTATCATGTTGTATATTTTGTACAGCAATGCTGTTAAAATATCCTTTAGTGAAGGCCAACTGATAAATAGCATCTAAAGCATTTGTTTTGCCCACACCATTAAAACCAACGAAACAGTTGATTTTAGCATTAAATTCAAATGCAACTGAATCAAAATTTTTATAATTTAATAAGGCAATTTTCTTTAGATACATCACGGAATAGTCTAACTCTGCAAAAAAACAAAATATTACATTAATATTAAGGATATTTTTTCAATAAAAAATTATATTTTTGCGGACACAAATTTTGATATAGAAATGGCAACATATAAGAAAAAAGGTGGAGTAAAAAAAAGTGGGAGTTCAAAAATTGAAGATCAGAGTACTACTGCAGAAGTATTTAAAACCTTAGATGAAACAGCTTCAAAATCAGAACAGTGGGTTGAGAAAAATAGTAAGCCCCTTTTTGCTGGTTTATTTATTATAGCGGCATTGATCCTGGGATATTTAGGGTATAACAAATATATTCAAGAGCCTAACGAAAAAGAAGCTGCTGATGAGTTAGCTTATCCAAAAAGTTTTTTTGACCAGGCACAGAACGCACCTTCAGCCGTTGATTCATTGTATAATTTAGCATTAAATGGAGCTGATGGCAAATATGGTCTATTAGATATTATTGATAACTATGGCAGTACTAATGCTGGAAATCTAGCCAAATATATGGCCGGTATTTCATACTTGAAAATGAATGACTACGAAAATGCCATTACACATTTGGGTAATTTTTCTACCGATGATGAAATTTTAGGAGCACTTGCTAAAGGCAATATTGGTGATGCTTTTTCTGAAATTAATCAAACTGAAGAAGCCCTAGAATATTATGTAAAGGCCGCAAATTTTAAAAGTAATGACTTTACCTCACCTATGTATTTGTTTAAGGCCGGTAATTTAGCAATGGATCTAGGTAATTATAAAAAAGCGGAAGAATTATTCTCAAAAATAAAAGAAGAATATCCTAAATCTGATGAAGGTTTAAAAATTGATATTTATATTAATAGAGCCCAACTTGCTCGTCAAAACTAGACAAAATGTCTTCCACTAATTTATCAGATTACGATAAAACAATAGTGCCAAACGCCAAACATCTTCGATTTGGGATTGTCGTTTCTGAGTGGAATACTAGCATTACTGAAAATCTATTTACTGGTGCAAAAGAGACTTTAATGAAAAATGGTGCAAAAGAAAACAATATTGCCCGCCTCGATGTTCCAGGCAGTTTTGAGCTAATTTACGGTTGCAAATACTTATTACAAAAACAAAAATATGACGCCATAATTGCGATAGGTTGTGTTATACAAGGTGAAACCAAGCATTTTGACTTTGTTTGCGAAGCCGTTTCTCAAGGGATAAAGAGCCTAAACTTACAGTTTAATGCACCCACTATTTTTTGCGTATTGACAGATGATACTTTACAACAATCTAAAGAACGATCCGGTGGAAAGTTAGGTAATAAAGGTGTAGAATGTGCCATAGCTGCAATTAAAATGGCAACTTTAGGATAGTTTTAACTATCTTGTTATAAACAAAATTTGCCACTTCCCGTTAATTATTTAACTTTGACAGGGCAGTAAATTTGGTTCGATTATTGCTTTACATATTTTGACTATTTTACCTTAAAGAATGAAAATTTTTAGACGAGAACATAAAGAGTTTGACTATAAGCCTAGATATTACGGTGGAGAAGGAAATCCATATAAAATAAAGCATAAGTTTGACGGATTTAGAACTACTACTGGCAAAAATAAAAATCTAAAGAAAAAATTTACAGATGCTATAAATGAATTGAAAAATTCAGAAAGCAAGGGTACTAACAAAAGAATATTGATAATAATTGCGATTCTGGTTTTAATTTTCTTGTACATCATAGATTTTGATCTATCAATTTTCGTACAATAATAATGTCAGATATCATTCAACTACTTCCTGATAATGTTGCCAATCAAATTGCTGCCGGCGAAGTAGTACAACGGCCTGCTTCTATAGTAAAAGAATTACTTGAAAACGCAATTGACGCTGGTGCATCAGAAATAAAACTATTGATCAAAGAGGCAGGTAAAACACTTGTTCAAGTTATCGATGATGGTCACGGAATGAGTACAACTGATGCCCGACTTTCTTTTGAGCGTCATGCTACATCAAAAATAAAAACTGCTAAAGATCTGTTTAACCTCCATACTATAGGGTTCAGAGGTGAAGCATTAGCATCTATTGCGGCAGTTTCTCACGTTGAATTAAAGACTAAACAAGAAAATCAAGAATTAGGGACTCATATTAAAATTGAAGGTAGTGTTATACAATCACAAGACGTAATTTCCATTCCGACAGGGACAAGTGTTGCGGTCAAAAATTTATTTTTCAATATTCCAGCTAGGAGAAATTTTTTAAAATCTAATTCGATCGAAACTCGCCATATAATAGATGAATTTAACCGTATTGCATTGGCACATCCATCTGTTAACTTTACTTTATACAATAATAACAGCGAATCATTAAATTTAAGAAAAGGTAATTTAAAGCAACGGATTGTAGCTATTTTTGGAAGTAAAACGAATGAAAAATTAGTGCCAATTGAAGAAACTACTGATATTATAAACATTAATGGTTTTGTTTCAAAACCAAAGTTTACGAAGAAAAAAAGAGGTGAACAGTTCTTTTTTGTGAATGACCGATATATTAAAAACGGTTATTTGCATCATGCGGTTGTAAATGCCTTTGACGGATTATTGGCACCTGGTTATCATCCTTCGTATTTTTTATATTTGACTGTTCCACCACATAGTATTGACATCAATATACATCCGACCAAAACGGAAATAAAGTTTGAAAATGAACATGCATTGTACGCTATCATACGTTCTACGATTAAACATAGTTTAGGACAATACAATGTGACACCCATATTAGATTTTGACAGGGATGCTACAATGGATGTACCTTATCATTTTAAGGATAAAAAAACAATAACAAATCCACAAATAGAGGTTGATCCAAATTTTAATCCTTTTGAATTAGAAAAAGGCTCAAATTCATCCAATTCTTTTGAAAAACAAAAATCTGCGCAATGGGAATCACTTTATGCAGGAACAAATAGTCAAGAAGTTAATATTCAAAATATTGAAGTTGAAGCACAAATAGTTTCTAAAGAATTGTTTGATGAGTCTGATAATGAAATAAAAAATAAGACCTATCAAGTTCATCAAAAATATATTATAAGTATTATCAAATCAGGAGTAGTTTTTATCAATCAAAATTTAGCACATCAGCGTGTTTTATATGAAGACTTGTTAACTAAAATGACCATTGAAGATACATCGTGTCAGCAATTATTATTTCCATTAGAATTAGTTTTTAATAAAGCGGATATTAAATTATGTAAAGAGATTCAACTGGAATTGGAGAGTGCGGGGTTTCAGTTTTCATCAATAAAAAATGATACAATTACGCTAGATGGTATTCCGGCAAATGTAAATCAGGATAATCTTCAAGTACTATTTGAAGAATTGTTTGAAACTATTAAAAATGAAGTGCCTGAATCCAGTTTTAGTCAATTAGACACCATAGCGAAAAGCCTTGCAAAAAGTTTAGCACTAAAAAATGGAACAAAACTTACTAGTCGAGAACAAGAAGAATTACTAGGGAAACTCTTTACTTGTAAAGAACCCAATCATTCTCCATTTGGAAAAAAAACATTTATTAATCTCTCATTGGAGGAGATTCAACTAAAATTTGATAACTAAATACTTTTGAAGAAATAAATAGCTATGGGAAGACTCACCGAAACTGTTAAACATTTAATCATATTAAATGCACTTTTTTTTGCTGCCAGCTCATTACTAGGTCTTGATTTAAACAATTTTTTAGCTTTATATTTTCCGGAAAATGAAAATTTTGGAATATGGCAATTTGTATCACACATGTTCATGCATGGTGGTTTTATGCATATTCTATTTAACATGTATGCACTATGGGCATTTGGTTCGCCTTTAGAACAAATGTGGGGTAGAAATAAATTCATTTTTTTCTATTTTTCTGCCGGATTAGGTGCAGGGTTAATATATACTGCAGTTAATTATTTTCAATTCAATAGCATACACAATGATCTTATTAACATTGGTTTACGAACTTCAGACATACAAAGTTTATTAACCAGTGGAAAATATAATTCAGATATTTTGAGTCAAATCCCTGAACAAAAACTGATGGAGATCTATCAAATTTATAATACTCCTGCAGTTGGAGCATCAGGAGCAATATATGGTGTTTTAGTCGCTTTTGGAATGACATTTCCAAATGCGAAATTGGCTTTGATATTTTTGCCAGTACCTATTTCTGCGAAATATTTTATTCCGGTTTTAATTGCGTTAGATCTATTTTCAGGAGTAACAGGATTTTCTATTTTTGGTGGAGGAATAGCTCATTTTGCACATGTGGGTGGTGCAATCATAGGATTTATAATTATGTGGTATTGGAAAACAAATCAATTCAAACGGTGGGATAAATGATGCCAAGTTCAAAATAAGAAGCCTTAAATTAGCAGTGATCCAATAATGAATAATTTATTAAATATAATACAGCGAAAATTTAAATCAGCTACTATAGTTGAAAAGATCATTTATATTAATATAGCTGTATTTGCAATCGCCTATTTAACTAAAGCGTTGTTTTCTTTAATGCAATGGGGGGAAGATCCATTTTTTAATTGGTTTGCCTTGCCTGCCAATTTTAGCAACTTTTTTTCAAGACCGTGGTCCATAATTTCTTATGGTTTTTTGCATGGCGATTTTTGGCATATACTATTCAATTTAATTATTCTCTTTTATTTTGGTAACTTGTTCTTAGATTTCTTTTCGAAAAGAGATTTTTTAACCTATTATTTTTTGGGGATTATTTTTGGAGGTGTAATTTATATGTTAAGCTATAATTACTTTCCAGCACTCAAAACAAATACTGCTTATTTAGTTGGAGCGTCAGCTGGCGTAACCGCTATCTTGGTAGGATTAGCCACCAAAATACCTAATTATGCTATGAATTTCAGATTTATAGGAAGCATTAAGCTATGGTATATTGCCGTAGGGGTTATTTTGTTGGATGTCATTCAGATCCCAGTAAGTAATACCGGGGGGCATTTAGCACATTTAGGAGGAGCTTTGATTGGATTTTTATTAACCAATCAAACAAATAAGGGTAAAAACATTTCTAATTTATTTTCTAGCATTTTTAAAACTAAAAAACAAAATCCTTTAAAAACAGTTTATAAAAAACCGAAACCTAAAAAGCCTATTAAAAATTCGAATGCTCATCAACGAAAAATTGATGAAATTTTGGATAAGATCAGTAAATCCGGTTATGAAACTTTAACTAAAGAAGAAAAAGATTTTTTATTTTCTGTTGGAAAAAAATAATATTGATAAGTCATTACATCTATGAAAAAGTTGTCCTCTATTAACAAATTCATTTTTCTAATAAACAATGTGTTTGCGATATTATTGATAATTTCTTTTTTTATTCCAAGCCTTATGCCGGAGAAGTTTGGGCTAATTGCTTTGTTAAGTTTAATAACACCAGCTTTAATAATTATAAATCTTGTTTTCGTCATATTCTGGATTATTGCCGGTTTTAAAAAGCAAGTTATCTTGTCATTTTTTGTGTTGTTGTTAAGTTTATTATTTATTCCAAAACTTTATAAATTCAATAATGAAAAGTATCCTGTAAATAAAGATCATATAAGAATTATGACTTATAATGTCAGAAAATTCAATATGTTTAATTGGTTGAAAATAAAAAATATAGATTCCGAAATAAAAGAACTTATTATTAATGAAGATCCAGATATTTTAATGCTTCAAGAGTTCAAAAGTGTAGAAAGTTTTAAATTAAACTACCCATATTTTTACAACCACCTATCAAACAAAAATGTTCAGTCAGGTTTAGCCATTTATTCTAAATATCCAGTTATTAATAAAGGTGCTATTGGATTTAATCGATCAGGCAAGGATGCAATTTATGTTGATATTGTAAGAGAAAATGATACCCTACGCATCTACAATTTTCGTTTGGAATCTACAGGCGTGGTTCCAGATGAAGATTTTTTTGGACATAAAGATTCTGAAAAACTTATTAAAAGATTACGAAATTCATTTAAAACTCATCAAAAGCAAGTTGACACACTAAACGTTCACATTAAGGATTGTCAATACAAAGTTATTTTAGCTGGTGATTTAAACAATACCGCATACTCCTGGGATTATAAAAATATTAAAAATGAGCTCAAAGATACTTTTTTAGAAGCAGGTAAAGGGTTTGGAAAGACTTACGAGTTTAAAAAATTTCCTTTGCGGATAGATTTTATTTTTGTTGATGAAAATATCAAAGTAATTGATCATAAAAACTTAAAACAACGATTTTCTGATCATTATCCTATTATAGCTACTCTTGATCTTTAGAAACTTTCTTTAGATTTAATAAATTAATAGGATTAGTAGTTAATCCTCTTATGTTCTTTTGAGTAAATCGTACAAATTGATCATAATACAATGGTACAATCGGCGCGTCTTCAATAATTAAACTATCCATTTGTTGATATAATTTATACCTCTCGTCTTTGTTAGTTGTCATAAATACTTTTTCGTATAATTTATCAAATTCCTCATTTTTATAGTGCATATAATTAGGCCCATTAGGTGCAAAATTTTTACTATAAAATAATGATAAGTAGTTTTCAGCATCAGGATAATCAGCCACCCAACTCGCTCTAAATATTGGCAGTTTACCACTTGCTTTTGATTGTCGCAAGGTAGATGGAGGCACAACATCTATATGGACAATTAAACCAATTTTTTCAAGTTCTCGTTGTATATATTCGCATAAATCTACATATTGACTATTTGTAGTTATTGTTATTTCAGGATTTAGGTTTCCAGTTTCGCTTTTGTATAAATTTATGTACTCTATTGCTTTATCTGGTTGATAAGAATAACCTTCAAAATTGTAAAACGAGGGTAATCCTTTTGGAATAAATCCACTAACTGCCGGCGTTCCAATACCATTTCGCAAATACTGAATCATTTTTTTTCTATCAAACCCATAATTTATTGCCTTGCGTATATTAAGAGATGAAACTTCAGAATTATCCGCATCCATTAAAATGCCCAAATATTCTGTGTTCAAATAATCACCTGATTCCATCGTGAGTATAGCTGCATAGCGTTCATTTAAATTACCATCTGGACTTATAATATCATCTTTAAATGAAGGGTCTAAGCCTGATAAAAAATCAACATTCCCTTGCACCAATTGTAAAAATTCGCTTTGTTTATCTGGCAAAAAAGTAATGGAGACAGCTTCTAAATAAGGTAGTTGCCTTCCTTCGGAATCTTTTTCATAATAACGATTGTTCTTTCGTAAAACTAACTTGGTGTTCTCTACCCATAGTTTAAACTTGAATGGACCCGTACCTATAGGGTTTGATCTAAATGAATTTCCAAAATAATCAACGATCTCCTTCGGTACAACGGAACAATATTTCATAGTTAATAAGCCTAGAAATGGTGGAAAAGGTTTTTCAAGATTAACCACAAATGTTGTATCGCTTGTTGCTTCAAAATTCGTTACATTTTGCAACACCCAACGTCCTGGAGAAGCAATATCCTCATTTAATAATCTTTTAAAACTATAATCAAAATCATGGGCATTTACAATTCTTGTTGAGTCAATTCCGAATAATTTATGTTTGTGAAAATAAACATCATTTCGCAGGGTGAACATATATGATTTCCCATTTTCAGAAATTGACCATTTTTTCGCGATATCGGGTTTTACGTTTAATTTATCATCTAATTGGACCAGACCATTAAACAACTGGTTTATTGCCCATATATCCGATAATTGCTTAGCAAAGGCAGGATCTAAAGAAGAAATATTGGAATGCTCGTTATAACGAAAAACTTGATTATCATCTTGTTCTTTATTTTTATTTGAACAGGCCAATAAAAGTAAAATTATAATTAAACCACTTAGGTTATTGAATAAAAACCTACTTCTACTTTTCATAGCCATAATCACGTTCAACTTTACAAATTCTCAATTGATATTTATGATACCACAACGCCCTTCCATTCTCTCTTGCTTCCTCATGTTCAATGTTATTTTTCCATTTAGTAATTGCGTCTAAACTTTCCCAATAGGATACTGTTATTCCTATCACACTTCTAGCAGATTCTATACCTAAATAGCCTCCTTGTTGTTTTGCTAATTCTTCCATTCTATAGGCGGTTTCTTCATAACCCTCATCCATATCGGTACGTATGGTTGAAAAAATTACAGCATAATATGGAGGTCTCGGTGTACTTGCTATCATATTTCTAAATTATGTTTTCCTTGCAGTCCATGAAACAGCACAAAATTCTCCATAGTAAGCTCAATAGATAAAAGCCATTTTGTTTCAAAAATTATACATACAAAGGAAACAATTGTAATATTATTGTAAATTTGCCAACCGTAAATATACAGTAATGAGTGCACAAAAAAAAGTTGCTTTTTATACCTTGGGCTGCAAATTAAATTTTTCTGAAACTTCAACAATTGCCAGAAGTTTTGAGAATAAAAATTTTATGCATGTAGACTTTAGCGAAAAAGCAGATATTTATGTAATTAATACGTGCTCTGTTACTGACAATGCCGATAAGCGTTTTAAAACTATAGTCAAATCGGCCTTGAGACAAAATGAAAATGCATTTTTAATTGCTGTAGGTTGTTACGCACAATTAAAACCGGAAGAATTAGCCGTTATTGATGGTGTTGACATGGTATTAGGTGCCACAGAAAAGTTTAAGGTAACCGACTATATAAATGACCTATCAAAAAATATAAATGGTGAAGTACATTCGTGTGAAATAGAAGATGCAAATTTTTATGAAGGCTCCTACTCTATTGGTGAACGTACAAGGGCATTTTTAAAGGTGCAAGATGGTTGTGATTATAAATGTACTTATTGTACTATTCCTCTTGCTCGCGGTATTTCAAGAAGTGATACTTTAGAAAATGTACTTAAAAATGCAAAAGAAATCTCTGAGAAAGGAATTAAAGAAATAGTTCTTACCGGGGTAAATATTGGCGACTACGGGAAGGGAGAATTTGGCAATAAAAATCATGAACATACTTTTTTTGAGTTGGTAGAAGCTTTAGATAAAATAAAAGGAATACATCGTTTACGGATTTCATCGATTGAACCAAATTTATTAAAAAATAAAACTATTGAATTTGTAGCAAACTCAAATAGTTTCGTCCCACATTTTCATATTCCTGTACAAAGTGGAAGCGACATCATGCTTAAAAAAATGAAGCGTCGTTATTTGCAAAAAACATATACAGATAGGGTCAAAAAAATAAAAAAGATCATGCCAAATGCTTGTATTGGTGTAGATGTAATTGTAGGGTTTCCTGGAGAAACAGACGAGCTATTTTTAGAAACATACAACTATTTAAATGACCTAAATATATCCTATTTACATGTCTTTACTTATTCTGAAAGACCAAATACTGAAGCCGTTTTATTGAGTGGAGTTATCCCAAAAAATATACGTCAAAAAAGGAGTAAAATGTTACGAGGATTGTCTGTTAAAAAGCGTAGGGCATTCTATGAAAGCCAATTAGGCAAAGAATTAACAGTGCTTTTTGAAAGTGAAAATAAAGAAGGTTATATTACTGGTTTCACGGAAAATTATGTGAAAGTAAAAACCCCGTGGAATCCTGAACTGATTAATACACTTCACGATATTCAACTGACTAAAATTGATGAAGATGGCATAGTTCGCTTTGAATGGAAAGAAGAACCTGTTTTCAGCATATGAAAATAAAATCTCATATCTATTTTGTTCCCGGATTGGCTGCTAGTTCTTCAATTTTTGAAAATTTAGATTTACCCAATGAGAAATTTGAAATTCATTATCTGGATTGGCTGGTACCACTATCTTTAAACGAAAGCATCACTGAATATGCCAGGCGTATGTGTGAGAATGTTTTACATAAAAACCCTATTTTGATAGGCGTCTCTTTTGGTGGCGTTATGGTGCAGGAAATAGGCAAGTTCATTTCTACAAAGAAAATAGTTATTATTTCGAGTGTTAAATCAACAAATGAACTGCCTAAACGACTGAGAGTTGCAAAAGCTACTAAAGCATATAAACTTTTCCCTACAAAGGTTGTTACAAATATTGAAGAATATGCTAAATACACCTTTGGTGATACTATAAAAAAGAGGGTAGATCTTTACCGTAAATATCTATCTATGAGAGATGAAAATTACTTGCCATGGGCCATTCATACTATTTTAAATTGGCAACAAGAAGAAGCGAACCCAGAAATAATACATATCCATGGAAATAATGATGGCATTTTTCCAATAAAACATATCAAAAAATGTATTATTATTGAGGGAGGAACGCATGTTATGATTTTAAACAAAGCCAAAGAAATTTCTAAAATATTAATTGAAGTTATTTAGTATCTTGCGTCCCATATTTTAAATTTTATAAAATTTAGCCTGTGCATGTTGAAAAAACTTTCATAAAAGATTTATTGATAATATCTCCTAATATATTTAAGGATAATCGTGGTTATTTTTTAGAGAGTTATAATAAAAAGGATCTGGCAACTATTTTGAATGTTGAGTTTGTTCAGGATAATGAATCTATGTCCCAAAAAAACGTTTTAAGAGGGTTGCATTTTCAAAAACCTACATATGCTCAAGGAAAGTTAGTTAGAGTTATTACTGGCAGTGTTTTAGATGTGGCCGTCGATCTTAGAAAACGATCAGCCACTTATGGCCATCATTTCAAACATGTTTTATCTGCGGAAAATAAAAATCAGCTCTATATTCCTGAAGGATTTGCACATGGTTTTCTCGTTTTAGAAAATAATACTATTTTTAGTTATAAATGCACTAACTACTATCATATGGAATCTGAAGATTCTATATTATGGGATGATCCAAGTTTAAAAATTAATTGGGGTATTAAAGATCCAATTATTTCAGAAAAAGATAAAAATGCTCAACTTTTTGCTAATTTTAAATCACCATTTTAATAAAACTCCTCGCTATGAATAATTCTTTTAGAATATTAATTGTACTAAGTATCATTGTTATTAGCGGTGTTTTGATAAACGCTACGCAACAAGATCCCAAAGAAAATAATGAATTGAAACAAACAGTTCAATTTAAGAGTACTAGTAATTCATATACAATTAAGGCCATAAAAATTCCTGATAATTTAGAATTTGCAGGAGAAAAAGTACCTTTATACAAACCCGATATTAAGGAGCGTATTGATAGAGAATTGTTGGTAAATACCTATTGGCAATCTAACGGATTATTATGGATCAAACGCACTCATAAATATTTTCCTGTTATAGAGCCTATCTTAAAAGAAAAAGGAATTCCTGATGATTTTAAGTATTTAGCTGTGATCGAAAGTAATTTACAAAATGTTACATCGCCCGCAGGAGCTAAGGGTATGTGGCAATTACTAATAGGTGCGGCTAAAGATAATGGTTTAGAAGTGAATGACAATGTTGATGAGAGATATCATTTAGAAAAAGCAACTAGGGCAGCCTGTGACTATCTATTAGCAGCAAAGAAGAAATTTGGTACATGGACAATGGCTGCAGCAGCTTATCATGATGGTAATGGCGGATTAGCAAAAAAACTCAGTCAACAAAAAGTTACTAGTTATTATGAAGTCCTCGCTGGTGAGAACACGCAACGTTATGTGCCTAGGATTTTAGCGGCCAAAGAAATTTTGAGTAATCCAAAAAAATATGGTTTTCAGTTTGATCAGGAAGATCTGTACCAATTACCATCTAGCTATCCTGTAAAAGTTGATACAGTTATTAATAATATTGCTCTATTCGCCAAAAAATTTGGCACTAACTATAAAGTACTGAAAATACATAACCCATGGTTGCGTGAAAACAAATTGAACAATAAATCGCGTAAAGTGTACTATATTAAGTTACCTGAAAAATAGCTAACAAAGTTCGCTTTTAGCCTTTTCAAAATCTTTTATAATATCTTTTATGATTTCTGCAGCAGGTTTTATGTTATGGATTAAACCTGAAATTTGCCCTATTTCTAATTCACCTTCGTCTAGATCACCCTCAAACATACCTTTTTTGGCTCGTGCTCTACCCAGTAATTCTTTTATTTCTTCAATCGTCGGGTTTCGTTTGTACAACTGTTGTAGATCATCATAAAATTTATTCTTTAACAACCGTACAGGCGCTAATTCTTTAAGGGTTAGATAAGTACCGCCCTCCTGAGCATCGACTACTTTTTCTTTGAAGTTCTGATGCGATGAAGCTTCATTACTAGCAACAAATCGACTCCCAATTTGAACTCCATCCGCACCTAATACAATAGCAGCCAGCATACCCCTACCGGTAGCAATACCTCCCGCCGCAATCAATGGAATTTTTATCTTTTCCTTTACCATAGGGATTAACGTGAATGTAGTAGTTTCATCTCTACCATTATGGCCTCCAGCTTCAAATCCTTCGGCAACAATAGCATCAACACCTGCTTCCTGGGCTTTCAAGGCAAATTTCACACTGCTAACAACATGTACTACCGCAATTTCTTTTTCTTTTAAGAGTTGTGTCCAGGTTTTAGGGTTCCCGGCAGAGGTAAAAACAATTTTAACTCCTTCATCAATAATTATTTTCATAATTTCATCAATGTTAGGATATAACATAGGTACATTTACTCCGAAAGGTTTGTTAGTAGCTTTTTTGCATTTTTGAATATGTTCCAATAGCACTTCCGGATACATGGATCCCGCTCCTATCAATCCTAAACCTCCCGCATTACTCACTGCTGATGCCAACCTCCAACCACTTGCCCAGATCATACCCGCCTGGATGATTGGGAAATCGATATTGAAAAGTTGAGTAATTTTATTATTCATCTACTTTTTACTATTTTAAATGAACTCGATTCCCCGTTTAAGTCAACTCTCATTATATAAATCCCTTGAGTTAAATTATTTACGCTTACCAGTGGTTCCTGTTTAGTGATTTGTTTTTCTGATAATTTTTTTCCTAAAATATCAAATATTGAGATATGAAAATCATTTATACTATCTGCTAGCTGGAATTGTATAAAGTCCTTAAATGGGTTGGGATAAAAGTTAAAGCCAAAAGAAATATCATCACTAACTGTTAATGTATTAAAAGCAGTTTCAAAATTCGGAATTCCATATCCATCATGATCAGTAGGCGTATCATATAAATGTCCTGACTCTCTAATAATTTGAACAATTTCAGCATTTGTTTTATCAGGGTAGGCTTGCCAAAAACATGCTATTACTCCACAAATTATCGGTGAAGCAAACGATGTACCACTACCAGTTGAAACTGTTCCTGAGCTGTTAACTACCGTAGCACTTCCTCCTTTGGCATTGGTATCTGGTTTTGTTCTCCCATCAAAAGTAGGTCCAAATGAACTAAAACCTGTTATGTTTTCAAGTCCATCTACAGCTCCTACAGCCAGCACATTAAATCCATCTGCAGGAGCATTTATATAATGCCAGGAATTATTACCCGAATTTCCAGCTGAATTTACAATGATCATTCCGCGTGAAAAAGCAATATCTGCGCCTCGAGTTATAAATGCGGTATTACCATTCATATCAGCATAAGCATAATCATACCGAGCGTCATCAAAAGTAGTATAACCTAAAGAGGTATTAATTATGTCAACACCAAGACTATCTGCTTTTTCGGCTGCTTCTACCCATAGGCTTTCTTCTAATGGAGTTTCTTGTGACGCATCTTCTGTAATAAACAAATAATAGTTAGCGTCAGGAGCTGTACCAACCAATTGGCCATCAATAAAACCTGCCATTGTAGATAGTACAGAAGAACCATGTGAAATTCCGGTATAAAAATTGACAGACCTATTTACATAATCATAACCGCCTAATATTTGATCATTATCTCGAATTCGCTGAAAAACTGAAAAAGAATTTACACCTGGAAATCCAGCATCCAACACTGCAATAGTCATGCCTTGACCTGTATTATTTTGCTGATGTAAAAAATCACCTTTCAGCATTTCAATTTGATTTAAAGAATTACCGTAATTGAAATTTTCTGAAATTTCGAATTTATCTTGAGCCTGCTTTACCGATAATGAATTCTTATTTAAATCATTAGCTGCAAATTCCACATAATCTACAAATGTCAAACCTAATAAATCATTAATTTCCATTTCTGAACCTGTAATGTGTAGCGCATTAAGCCATTTTGACCTAGCCATTACTTTAATACCAGTAGCATTAACTACAGCATCGATATATGGTTTGGCAATAGGAACATCTTTTAAATCTATGACAATATTTTGTTTAGTTCTTCTATCCAGTGCTTTCTGAGAAAGCATAGCTAATGGATTATTTAAGTATGTTGTTTCTTCAGGTTTATCCTTAAAATATACCCAAGCATGTTCCTGAGAGAAACAAAAATTGAAAACAAGTAGAAAAACTACTATTGATATTTTATCTTTCAAACTTTAATAATTAATTTGCTTTGCTGTAAAGTTAAGAAATAACTCCAGAACCTAATAATTCATCGTCATCATACCACGCAACGAATTGACCTTCGGTAATTGCAGATTGGTCATTTTCAAATTCTACATATAATCCTTGGGTCACTTTAAAAAGAATGGCATTTTCAAGGGCTTGTCTATATCGTATTCTAGCTTTAACATTCAAACTTTCACCATCCTCAAGAGTCAAATCTTCACGGACCCAATGAATTTCTTCATTTTTAACAAATAAAGTACTCCTATACAAACCTTTATGTTCTTTACCTTCTCCCGTATAAATAATATTTTCCTTCACATCAGTATCGATCACAAAAAGAGGCTCAACAGTACCGCCAACGGCAAGTCCTTTCCGTTGTCCTTTTGTGAAATAATGTGCGCCCTGATGTTTGCCGACAATCTTTCCATCTGTTAGATTATATTCATATTTGGTTGCCTTATAAATTAATTCAGCTTCTTTGGATTCAAAATTACGTTCTGATCTATTATACATTATGGCATCATTTGGAATTTGCACAATACTACCTTCTTTTGGTTGTAATTTTTGTTGTAAAAAATCAGGCAAACGTACTTTACCTATAAAACACAATCCTTGAGAATCTTTTTTGTCAGCCGTAATTAAATCCAATTTTTTGGCAATGTTCCTGACTTCAGGTTTTGTCAATTCACCGATTGGAAATAAAGATTTTGCCAATTGTTCTTGAGATAACTGACACAAAAAATACGATTGGTCCTTATTAGAGTCTGCACCCGCTAATAATTGATAAATATCTTTACCATCTTTATGTAAAGTTCCTTTTCTACAATAGTGACCTGTTCCAACATAGTCAGCTCCCAACTCCAATGCTATCTTTAAAAAAACATCAAATTTGATCTCTCTATTACATAATACATCAGGGTTAGGTGTCCTTCCTAATTCATACTCTCTGAACATATAATCAACGATCCTTTCTTTGTATTGTTCACTGAGATCAACAACCTGAAATGGGATTCCTAATTTTTCAGCAACTAGCATGGCATCATTACTGTCTTCCAACCAAGGGCATTCATTCGAGATCGTAACAGAGTCGTCATGCCAGTTTTTCATAAACAGGCCAATAACTTCATAGCCTTGCTTTTTTAATAAATAAGCCGCAACGCTTGAATCTACTCCTCCAGAAAGACCTACTATAACTCTTTGCATCAATTGTGATATTGGTTTGCAAAGATAGCAATACCCTACAACTTATGCGCAAGCAGAGAACACCCTTTTATAGAAAATAAGTAATATTGTATCATCAAACCCGCCTTATGAAAAATCTACTTGAAAAGATTGCTGAATTAGAATCTATTTCAGCTGAATTGGAACCCAACCAACTACAAAGAAAAAATTATAATTCAGAAATTAACATGTATGCGGATGATTTTATTAATTCATTGATAATCAGACCTGCCTATTCACAAGGAAATGCAAACAACAAATCTTTATCTATTAAGCAAAAAAGGAAATCTCTAACCAGTTTATTAGAAATATATACGGAAGAAGTCGTGGAAAAAGGGATTGTAGCGTCTTCAGGAGGGCATTTAGGTTATATACCTGGTGGTGGAATCTTTACCTCGGCATTGGGGGATTATCTTGCAGATATAACAAATGAATATGCGGGCATTCATTTCGGTTCTCCAGGTGCCGTTGCCATGGAGAATGAACTTCTAAATTGGATGAAAAGCATTTTTGGTTTTCCCAATGATGCTATTGGAAATTTAGCCTCAGGAGGCTCAATAGCGAATTTAATCGCTTTGACTGCAGCTAGAGATAAATATAAAGTTAAAAATGAGAGAATACAAAAAAGTGTTGTCTATTTGAGTCCTCAAACACATCACTGTGTTCATAAAGCTTTACGAATTATTGGGCTGGAAGATGTGATAATAAGAAATACAGAACTAGATTCAAATCATAAAATTGATACAGTAAAATTAGATCATTTAGTTAAAACTGATGTTAATTCAGGCCTGCATCCCTTTTTAGTTATAGCATCTGCAGGAACTACCGACACTGGTTCTGTTGATCCGTTGGATGAAATTGGTACGATTAGCAAAAAATACAATTTGTGGTATCATATTGACGGAGCTTATGGAGGGTTTTTTATTCTTGTCGATAAAATAAAGAAGTTGTTTAAAGGTATCGAAAAAGCTGATTCTTTAGTTATTGACCCACATAAAAGTTTGTTTTTACCATATGGGTTAGGTGTCGTCCTTATTAAGGATAAAAAATCTGTGTATCATTCTAACCACTATTTTGCAAATTATATGCAGGATGCTTATATGGAAAATATAACAAATCCTGCTGATGTTTCTCCAGAATTGACAAAACATTTCAGAGGATTACGATTATGGTTACCTCTTCAGCTTCACGGAATAGAACCATTTAAGGCTTGCTTGGAAGAAAAGTTATTGTTAACTCAATATATTAGGATACAACTTAAAGAAATAGGATTCGAGTTAGGTCCTGTTCCAGATTTATCAGTCAGTTATTTCTGGTATCCTTCAAAAATTATTGATGAAAATCAATTTAATAAAAAGTTAAATGAGTTTATACAAAATAACGGTAGTGTCTTTTTTAGTTCTACTATATTGAAATCTTCTTTTGTAATTAGAATTGCCATACTTTCATTTCGAACAAAAAAAGAAACAATTGACAAGGCAATTGACGTTATTGAAACATCTTTAAATAAAACCAAGATATTCTTTAAGCTTCTCACATAACACATTTAAACTATATTTTATTTAAGAATAAAGAATATGCTTCTTTTATTTTTGTTTAATGTTTTATATTTATATATAAACGTTTTTAATATATGATTTAACAATTTTAAAAGTTAATACTTGAATATTTTATGATCTTTCATAATAAATTACTTGGCTTTATAATTCTAAAATATATAGTTAGAAGTCGAATTTGCTATGCGGAAATTCAAAAGGCCAAGTTTCTGTCGAGTTTTAATAATCTAACCAATCAAAATGTTAAAGAAAATGTTAAAATTTACATTGTTTAGTCTTTTTTCTAAAAAAATGAACAAAAATATTTTTTATTGTTTAATCTTTTCGTATGTTTGCTGAACAAAATAATTATTAATTTTTAAAAACAGCAAAAATGAAAACATTAAAAACAATTAAAAAATTACCATTATTATTATTAGTGGTATTACTATCATTCTCTTGTAATGATGACGATGACGATGTAATAATAGACAAAGGCCCTTTAAACATTGTAGAAACAGCTCAAGCAGCAGGTTTAAACATTCTTGTTGACGCTGCAATCCAAGCTGGATTAGTAGATGCCTTAACTGCAGCCGGAGACAAAACAGTTTTAGCTCCAACAGATGCAGCTTTTACTGCCTTTTTAGCTGATAAAGGATTTAATTCCTTGTCTGATGTGCCAGATGCAGTATTAGCACAAATTTTATTAAACCACGTAATTGGAGGTTCCAATATTACATCTGCAGCACTTGCAGGAAGCACAGGTTATGCAAGTACTTTAGCCGATGGTCCAAACTCTGCTAAATTAAGTCTTTATTATGATGGTACTTCTGGTGTAACTTTTAATGGTTATTCAAACGTAGCAATACCAGACGTTGAAACATCAAATGGTATTGTGCACGTTGTTGATGCAGTAATAGATCTACCAACTATTGTGGATCATGCAGTAGCAAATTCAGGATATTCAAGTTTAGTAGCTGCTCTTGGAGCTGCTGATGGAGATTTAGTTACCGTATTAAGTGGAGCAGGTCCATTTACGGTTTTAGCACCAGACGATGCCGCATTTGCAACATTTTTGGATGGAGCAGCTTTAGTTGATGTACCAACAAACGTTTTATCTCAAGTATTATTAAATCACGTTATTGGTGGAGCTATTTCTTCTACAGATTTAGTAGGATTAGGAAATGGTTATACAAGCTCAAGTGCAACTGGAGCAGGAAGTAACCCTATGAGTATATATTTTAACACTGATAATGGTGTTGTGTTTAACGGAATTTCTGAAGTTATGACAGCTGACGTTGTTGGAACAAATGGTATCATACATGCAGTTGATGCAGTAATAGGATTACCAACAATAGCAACATTTGCAACATCTAACCCAGCGTTATCAATTTTAGTTGATGCTTTAGCTTATGCTGATTCTGGAACTCCAACTGTTCCTTACATAGACACAGTTTCTGATCCTACAGCTGGACCTTTTACAGTATTCGCTCCAACCAATGATGCTTTTGTAGATGTATTGGGATTTTTGAACTTAACAGCTCTTACGGATCTTACAACAGACCAGGTAGATACAGTTTTACTATATCACATAGTAAGTCAAAATATTCAGTCTAGCGGTTTACCAAATGGTACTGTTGGAACTTTAGGTGGAGATATAACTGCGGATAATACGGCATTTACTCTTACTGATGCAAATGATAGAGCTAGTAATATTCTTGCACCTTCTTTAGTAAATATTCAAGCAGTTAATGGTGTAGTACATGCCATTGATAAAGTGATATTATTTCCACTTTAGGATTAATAATAGAATCTATTAAAAAAATCATCTCATTAGTTGAATAAATCTAATGAGATGATTTTAAATACTCCCCAATCCACTAAAAAAAACACATTGTTTATTAAACTAGAAATTAAAACAAGGAATAGGTGGTGATATAGCGGAATTTGTGAATAGTGGAGCAACTTTTGAGTGATGCTAATTATAAAGTAAGTAACATTATTGCTGTTGATGTACGAGCATCAATCGTTGTGATACATGTTACAGATAAAGTAGTATTGCCATCGTTATTATAATCCTTATCAAAATATTGTTTAGACAAAAGACAATTACCAAAATTTATTGATTAATAGCATGTCTAAATTATAATTGATAAAGTAATCTTACTGAATTTAGGAAACTAAAAACTTATTTTATTTGGTTGGTTAATAGTTTTAGTCTAAAAAGCTTTCTTCATAGTCGAAGAAAGCTTTTTTATTGATCCTTATCTCGATCCTTTTTCAAAGCAGGTTGTTCAGTACTTATCAATTCTCCATCTATATAATTTTCCCAAGTACCTACGCGAACATCATTTTTAAAGAGACCCTTAGTAGTCAATAATCCTGTTTTTCTACTATAATAAACAGCCTTACCATTCAATTTACCTCCTTTATAATTAAAATGTTGGTATAAATGACCTTTAATTGAATATTTTCTGTAAATACTATCGAGAAATCCATCCTTATAATATGAAATTTCAGTTGGTTTACCAGATCTATAAAAAGTTTTATATTCACCATGTAATTTTCCATTTGAATAATTTTCTTCAGACATAACTGTTTTACCATCTTCATGAAAAAATAACCATTTACCCTCTCTATTTTTAACATTCATTTTACCCTTACTCAATAAATAACCAGTCTCCGTATAGAAACTAACCTTAGCCATATTATTATCAGGATTAAACTCTTTTACTACAATAGGATGATCTGAACTCGCTGCTGAATAAAATTTAAAGGTTCCAATTTCTTTACCGTGATCAAAATGGCCTTGATAACGAATGCGTTTATTGGTATAATATTTTCTCCATACACCATGATTTTTACCATTGGGATCAACTTGATTTATTGCATTCTGAGCGTTTGCTATATTAACACTGATTGCTGTGATAATACAAAAAGCTACAAATGATCTAAATTTTTCTATACTAATAGTCATAATTTTTTTATATATTTTTCGTGTTTCAAAGTGAATACCATACCCATGTATCACTATGCAAACGAAAAAAATGGGCCGAAATTATCCCAAGATATGTTAGGGATAAATATTTCTCCAGGACTTTCCTAATAAAATATTTACTTCGAGAATATAATATTTTAACAAAAATTCTGTTTTAATATATCCCTGCTATGACGTACAAATTCAAAATTTGATTGAATTAAGAAAAGAAATATGGAAATTAAAAATAATACCGCTAAATTCTCTTTGTTGAAAGAACTAAATGCAATTAAAGATGCTGGTCGTGAAAGTAGAATTAAAGTAGCCAAAACTGTTTTAAAAGATCAAACTTTATTTGAATCTCTATTAGAAATAGCTTTTGAACAAGATGACGAGCTTTCAGTGAAAGCAATCTGGGTGATGGAATTGGTTTGTGAAAAAAATCTTGATTGGATGGCTTTTAACCTCCCATATTTTATTGAAAATTTGTCGAAACCAAGAGAGGAAAGCGCTGTACGATCAATTTCTAAAATTTGTAATTTAATTGCCCAAGACTATAATTCTAAATTTGATTCTCCCATAAAATTAATAATGAATCAAGATCATGTTTCGCAAATGATAGAAACATGCTTTGATTGGTTACTAAGTGATTACAAAGTTGCCACTAAAGCACACGCAATGGAGACATTATATTACCTTGGTAAAAAAACTGGCTGGGTTCATTATGAACTTAAAATGATCATTGAAAAAAAATTGCCAGTTGAAAGCCCAGGTTATGTTTCCAGAGCAAAAAAAGTACTAGAATCTATGTCTAAAAACAACGCAGCATAGAAAACTGCTCTATTGTTTTTCTGTTTTTAGTAATTCGTTTATTTTTACAGTCTGAATAAAAAATAAATGAACGTAAACAGCTTAAATGCTATTTCTCCAATAGATGGGCGTTATAGAAGTACATCATTAACATTAGCCCCATATTTTTCTGAAGAAGCACTGATAAAATATCGTGTAAAAGTAGAAATTGAGTATTTTATTGCTTTGTGCGAGATACCGCTCCCTCAACTTCGTGATTTTGATAAAAAAAATTATGAGCAACTAAGGAGTATCTATATCCAATTTTCTTCTGAAAGTGCACAAAAAATAAAGGAGATTGAAAAAATTACAAATCACGATGTAAAAGCTGTTGAATATTTTATCAAAGAAAGATTTAATGACCTTCATTTAGACCAATACAAAGAATTTATTCATTTTGGACTCACCTCTCAGGATATAAATAATACAGCAATTCCATTATCAATCAATGATGCTTTTGATCATGTTTATTATCCGGAAATTGCCAATTTCCTTGATAAATTAAGAACACTTGCAATTGATTGGACTGAGATTCCTATGTTGGCAAGAACACATGGTCAACCTGCATCCCCTACTCGTTTAGGTAAAGAAATTACAGTATTTATTGAGCGTATAGAACAACAATTACAGCAATTACAAAAAATACCATACGCGGCTAAATTTGGTGGTGCAACGGGAAATTACAACGCGCATAAGGTGGCTTATCCAACAATCGACTGGAAGAACTTTGGTACTCATTTCGTCGAAAAAGTTTTAGGTTTACATCATTCTTTTCCTACAACTCAAATTGAACATTATGATCATTTAGCCGGTATTTTTGATGCTTTAAAAAGAGTTAATACAATTATCATTGATTTAAATAGGGATTTTTGGACATATATTTCTATGAATTATTTTAAACAAAAAATTAAGAAAGGAGAAGTAGGCTCATCAGCCATGCCGCATAAAGTTAATCCAATAGATTTTGAAAATTCTGAAGGTAACTTAGGAATGGCCAATGCTATTTTTGAGCATTTATCAGCTAAATTACCTATCTCACGCTTACAACGAGATCTAACCGACTCAACAGTACTTCGAAATGTTGGTGTGCCTTTTGCACATACTATTATTGGAATTACCTCCTCTTTAAAAGGGTTAAACAAGTTGTTACTAAATAACGACAAAATTCATCAAGATCTAGAAGATAATTGGGTAGTAGTTGCTGAAGCCATTCAAACTATTTTACGCAGAGAAAATTATCCAAATCCTTACGAAGCTTTAAAGGGATTAACTCGAACTAATGCCCTGATAAATCAAAAAACCATGGCCGATTTTATTGACGGTTTAGATATTTCAACGGCAGTTAAAACAGAATTAAAAGCAATAACCCCAAGTAATTATACTGGAATTTCATGAGATATTTATTAACGATCATATCCATGTGCTTAATACTCATTTCTTGTCAAAGAAATAATATCGACATCAACCAATTTAAAACAGGCACTTTTAAAACTTTTTTAAAGGATAATGATGTTACTTCATTGGCCATAAGAAATGACTCAACTCAAATAGAAATCTATAACAACATTAAAGACACGTTTGACATTGAATGGAAGTCAAATTTTGAATATGTGCTTATCAAAAGAAATCCAAAAAACGAATTAGACAGCACCCCTTTTCATGTAAAAATAACTGGGTTTAAAGATAATACTTACACTTTCAAAGCCAATTACAAAGGCTCAAATTTTAAACAAAAAGGGGAAGCCATTAAACTTAAAGATTAGACCATGGAATTTTTCTTACAACTAGATACTTGGATAGCGTTATTAACGCTGACTTTTTTAGAAATTATATTAGGGATAGATAATATTATCTTTATTTCAATTACGGCAGGGAAACTACCTCAAGAATCTCAAAAAAAAGCGACACGGATAGGACTATTGTTGGCCATGGTATTCAGAATACTATTGCTACTTGGCGTATCATATCTAATAGCGATGAAAAATCCTTTTTTTAGTTTTGATTTTTCATGGTTTAAAGCGGATATTACCGGACAAAGTTTAATTCTATTTGCTGGTGGTATATTTCTAATATATAAAAGCACACATGAAATTCACCAAAAAGTTGAAGGAGTAGATCATAAAGTTTCAAAAGCAAAAGCTATTGCTGCTTCATTTACAAAAGTACTTATCCAGATCGTTTTAATTGATATGGTATTTTCCTTTGACTCTGTGTTAACTGCGGTTGGAATGACCAACGGTATTGATGGCGCTTTAATAATAATGATAATCGCGGTTATAGTTTCCATATTGATAATGATGATATTCGTTACTCCAGTTAGTAATTTTGTTAGTAAACATCCTACTATACAAATGTTAGCCTTATCATTTTTAATACTGATAGGTTTTATGCTGGTAACAGAAGGAGCTCATTTATCAAATGCTGAAGTTTTCAATCAACATGTTGGCACTATACCGAAGGGTTATTTATATTTTGCCATCGCATTTTCGTTGGGTGTTGAAGCATTGAATCTCCGGATGCGAAAAAAGAAATAAAGTCATAAAATTCATTAACTTTGTTTGAGTGAAAAATAAGATTTTACATAACG
>RCNF010000092.1_pt1 | contig 37944 bp, 39 predicted proteins | sample 2041311 | NCBI WGS metagenome assembly RCNF01 (sample SAMN09708228, study PRJNA481090) | Marine sediment metagenome, whole genome shotgun sequencing project. | biome: marine sediment; feature: ocean; material: sediment; isolation source: Sewage treatment plant 2 marine sediment (STP2) ...
TTGTAGTTTGCCAAGGACTTTTTTATTTCTTTTGTTAAATAGCATAACTTTGCAGTAGGCAAACTTCAATAAGGCATCATTGTTCGACCATTTAAAAATACACTTAGAAAAAAACTTTCAGGAAATTGGAAGTAAAAAGTTACTCCTTGCAATTTCAGGAGGTGTTGACAGCATGGTTTTGCTGGATCTGCTCTCTAAGATGGAAATGAAACTATCCCTGGCTCATTGCAATTTCGATTTAAGGGGAGAAGATTCTGATAAGGATGAGGCGCTTATAAGGCTTGAAGCTGAGAAATATGACCTAAACTTAGATAGTATTCGCTTCGATACCAAAGAATATGCAAGGCTTCACAAATGTTCGATTCAAATGGCAGCAAGGGATCTTCGATACTCATGGTTTGAAGATCTTCTAAGAGAAAAGGAATACGACTATTTGCTCACGGCACATCATGCCGATGACAACATGGAAACTTTTTTTATCAATTTATCAAGAGGGACCGGAATTGACGGTTTGTGCGGAATCCCTGAAAAAAGCAATCATATCCTTCGCCCTCTATTGCCTTTCAGCAAGAAAGAAATTATTTCGTACGCCACTGAACAGGGACTTAACTGGAGGGAAGATCTCAGCAATCAGGATAGTAAATATCTCAGAAACAAAATAAGGACCGAAATGATCCCTCTACTTCTGGATATAAACCCCTCTTTTATCGAAACATTTGAATCTACCCTAAACAATCTTCAAGGAAGCAGAAGTATTGTATATGACAGGATGAAGATTGTGAAAGCCATGGTTATCGAACAGGGAGATACTGCAAATTCATCCCTTACCCGCTTTAAGGTGAAGAATCTTTCAGAACTGGCCGATAATTCTGCCTATTTGCACCAACTTTTCCATCCCTATGGTTTTAAACAGTATGAGGATATCAGATCATTGCTTGAAGCCCAAACCGGAAAACAACTATACTCAAAGAGTCATCGACTATTAAAAGACAGAAATTATTTGCTTCTCAGTAAAATTTCTGAGAATGATATTGATCACACTGACATTTTGCTCAATGAAAATGAAACTTCGGTTGCACTGGAAGGAGTTCAATTAAAGATGGAATCGATTATTTTAACAAAACCCTGGTCTTTTGAGCATATCAGTCTAAGCCCTGAAACGGCTTATTTTGATAAAAATTTGTTAGTATATCCGTTATCTGTAAGAAAATGGAAAAAAGGCGACTATTTTTACCCGATTGGTATGTCAGGAAGAAAGAAGCTTAGTAAATTTTTTAAAGACGAGAAATACTCGTTATTAGAAAAAGAAAATATTTGGTTACTTTGTTCCGGCACTCAGATCATCTGGGTGATTGGAAAGAGAATGGATGATCGTTTTAAAGTTTCCAACAAGACAAAGAACATATTAAAAGCAACCCTATACACATGAACTTCATTTCTAAGTTATTTTTATTCATATTTCTGATTGGATCAGCATCGTATGCACAGATTCATGATCCGGTGGCTTGGGAGACCTCTGTGGAAAAGATCAATGATTCTGAATTTGAATTAGTGATTTCTGCCAGCATTGAAGAAGGTTGGCACCTGTATTCTCAAAACGTACCTGAAGGTGGCCCAATACCCACAAGCATAAAAATAACTGAGGATGCCACTAATTTTCAGCTTATTGGTAAGACTTCAGAAGGCAAGGGTCATGAGGAATTTGATAATGTCTTTGGAATGAACATCAAGTATTTCGAATCCCAGGCTGTTTTTAAACAAAAAATTCGATTGCTTTCCAGCGACAAAATAAAAATAGCAGGGATCATTGAATTTATGGTTTGTGACGACACAAATTGCCTTCCACCAACCGAAATAGATCTGAGCTTTGAACTGCAGGGAGAAGCTGCAGAACCGCTTACAGATCTTACAGAAGAAAGCGAGAATAAATCCTTTCTTCAAAATTCGGAGATAGCAGTTGAATCAGGCAAGGTAAATTCAAAATCTGAAACACAGGGAATTGTTGGTAAAACCAAAAAAGAAAAAAAGAAAAGTTTATGGACACTTTTCATCTTGAGTTTCTTTGCAGGCTTTGCCGCTCTTTTAACTCCGTGTGTATTTCCTATGATCCCTATGACGGTAAGTTTCTTTACCAAACAAAGTAAAACAAGAGCTATAGGTATTCGGAACGCTATTCTTTATGGTGCTTCTATAGTTATATTATATGTCTTTCTAGGTACTGTGGTGACCTATTTCTTCGGAGCTGATTCTCTTAATGCTTTGTCGACAAATGTATGGTTCAACCTAGCATTCTTCTTGTTGCTTATCATTTTTGCTGTTTCTTTCCTTGGCGCCTTTGAAATTACGCTGCCAAGTTCCTGGGGAACAAAAGTAGATTCTCAGGCTGATAGAGGCGGTTTGATCGGTATTTTCTTTATGGCACTCGCTTTAGCTATTGTATCCTTTTCGTGCACTGGACCTATAGTAGGAACAGCGCTGGTTGCTGCGGCAGCTCAAGGAGGTACAGCTCCGATTATCAGTATGCTCGGATTCTCATTGGCTATCGCCCTTCCATTTTCACTATTTGCTGCTTTTCCCGGATGGATGAATTCCTTACCTAAATCAGGCGGATGGCTCAATACCGTAAAAGTGTTTTTAGGATTTTTAGAACTAGCTCTCGCATTTAAATTTTTATCAAATGCTGATTTGGTATTGCAAGGACACTGGCTCGAAAGGGAAGTTTTTATTGCCATTTGGATTACCATTTTTGGAGTGCTTGGACTATACCTTTTTGGGAAAATTAAATTACCTCATGATTCTGACTTGCCTTATATTTCAGTTGGAAGATTAAGTCTTGGGCTTGTTGTAATGGCTTTTACCATTTATATGATACCCGGGCTTTGGGGAGCCCCCTTAAAATTGATAAGCGGATTTCCACCCCCTATGCATTACAGTGAATCTTCCTATGGAGTAGGTTATACTAAACTTGGTAATGGAGGCAGTAACTTAGCTGTCAAGATTCCCGAAGGAGCTCATCTCGGGCCTCATGATATTATTGCATTTCTTGATTATGAAGACGGAATGGCTTATGCAAAAAAAACCAATAAGCCTGTCATGATCGATTTTACGGGTCATGCCTGCGTAAACTGCCGTAAAATGGAGGAAAGAGTTTGGTCTGATTCCAGGGTTTTACAAATACTGAAAAATGACGTCGTTCTTATATCATTATACGTAGACGATAAAAGAACCCTCCCTATTGAAGATCAATACATCTCTTCAATCAACGGAAAAAAGGTCACCACCATAGGAAAAAAATGGAGTGAATTTCAGATCGAAAAATACAAGGCAAATGCACAACCTTATTATGTTTTACTCGATCATGATGGTAATAATCTGAATGAGTATTCGGCTTATAATCCAGATATTGAAGACTATTTGACCTGGCTCAAGGATGGCATAGGGAACTTTAAAACTTCAAAAGACTAGAAAGTTGGTATACATTTTGATATATTAGGATTTGGTGTATTGATAGAACAAGTATTGGTGACCTTTTTTAGAATTTATTGTATATGAACAGGTTTCTGCCTATAATCTTCTTATTATTTTATCTTAACTCCCATTCACAAAATGACACATTATCATTTAAGCGTGGAGAATTCTTGAAGTTTAAGATACAATATGGATTGTTAAATGCTGGTTTCGCTACTGTTGAACTTAAAGCGAACAATAAAAAGAATGATTCTCTGATTCACTCAGTTGCGAAAGGGTGGTCAACCGGAATGCTTAAATTCTTTTTTCCTGTGGAAGACCTATATGAAAGCTATTTTACGGAAATCGACTTAAAACCAAAATATTTTATAAGAAAAATCAATGAGGGGGGATATACTCAGGATAAAGAACTCCATTTTGATTTTGATTCGCATCAGGCCAAAGAGATCAATCATAAGAAAAATACAGAAAAGTCCTTTTTCATTCAAAACAATGTGCAGGACATGATTTCATCGTTCTACTATATGCGGAGCATTGATTTCACAACGCTTAAAGAAACTGATTCGATTGATATTAATATGTTTTTTGATGGAAAAATGAATCCAATCAAACTAATAATTCTAGGTAGAGAAACCATTAAAACCGACTTTGGAAAGATAAAAACAATAAAGCTCAGACCTCTCGTACTTAAGGGAAGGGTTTTTAAAGATGAAGAAAATGTCACCTTGTGGATCAGTGATGACTATAACAAAATACCTTTAAAAATAAAGGCTTCTCTCCTTGTAGGGGCCGCAAAAGCTGAATTAATAGAATATAATGGATTGGTTCATCCTTTTCCCTGAATTTTTAACTAATCTTAAGGGTATTTATTTATCAAATTCGATAAATTTGCAGCGTTGTAAGAAAATAATTCAAACGTGAAGAGAGCTATTGTATTTATTCTGGGGTTAATTCTTCTGAATTCCTGTCAAAAAGAAAATAAGGAAGTAGCAGAGATCGAAACTGCTGAAATTGTTGAACCCATCATCATAGAAGAATTTGGATATATTTTAAACAACTATAAAGTCATAAAGGACACCATTCGAAAAGGGGAAAGTTTTGGCGAGATTCTTGACCGCCACCATATTGATTACCCAGAGATCTATAAGATCGCAGCTGCAGCAAGAGATACTTTTGACATCAGAAAGTTGCGCGCAGGCAAACCCTATACTATTCTTTCAAAAAATGATTCAACCGAACGGGCTCAGGTATTTATTTATCAGCCGAATAAGGTCGAATACCTCATTGTGGACTTTACAGATTCGATCCAAACCAAATTTGGTCGAAAAAAAGTCAAGATCGTAGAAAAGACGGCAACGGGAATCATTGAAACATCCTTATCCGAGGCTATCGAAGTACAAAATCTAAATTATATACTGGCACATGAAATGAGTGATATCTATGCGTGGACCATTGACTTCTTTCATCTTCAAAAAGGTGACAGTTTTAAACTGATCTACGAGGAAAAATACATCAATGATACGATTCCCGTAGGCATAGGAGATATCAAAGCTGCTTATTTCGTTCACAAAGACAATCCGATCTACGCTTTTAACTTTATCACTGATTCCACGAAAAACATCAATGACTATTACGATGAGAAAGCAAAAACTCTAAGGAGACAGTTTTTAAAATCACCTATTAAGTTTAGCCGTATCTCATCCAGGTATAACTTGAAAAGAAGGATCAAATATTACGGAAATAAGGTGAGGGCCCATAGAGGCACTGATTTTGCTGCCAATGTTGGTACTCCAATCATGAGTACTGCTAATGGTACTGTTATCGAATCGAGATACAAAGGTGGAAATGGAAACTATGTAAAAGTCAAACACAATTCGACCTATAGCACACAATACCTGCACATGAAAAAACGCGCAGTTAAAAAAGGAGCTTATGTCAAGCAGGGAGACGTCATCGGCTATGTAGGAATGACCGGAAACACCGCTGGACCGCATGTTTGTTATCGTTTTTGGAAAAATGGAAAACAAGTGGATCCATTTAGACAGAAACTCCCTTCTGCGGCACCTATTAAAGAACATTTAAAGGACGATTATTTTACTTATATATCTCCTTTAAGGCAGCAATTGGATGCTATTCCAAACAGTTTTTTGGAAACTGAGGTGGCTGCCAACCTCTTAGCTGAATAAAAATACTTAAATCGCATATATCATGTCACTTATCAATATCAATCCAACAAATACAGTTTCCTGGAAGGAACTCTCTGAACATTATGAAGAAATTAAAGATGTTCATATGAAATCTTTGTTTCTGGAAGATGCAGATCGAAAAGAAACTATGAGCCTGAAATTTGAAGATCTCCATCTTGATTTCTCCAAAAACAGGATTTCTGAAGAAACCTTATCACTACTATTGAAACTTGCCAAGGAAAGTAAACTTGATGATGCCATTCAAAAGTATTTTGGAGGCGACAAGATTAATGCCACAGAAAACAGAGCCGTATTGCATACGGCACTGCGGAATAATGATACGGAGCCGATTTTGGTTGATGGCCAGGATATTATGCCGGAAGTAAATGAAACACTTCATAAAATTAAGGGTTTTACCAAACAGGTAGTAACTGGAGAATTGAAGGGTTATACAGGAAAGCCATTTACCGATGTGGTCAACATTGGTATCGGAGGCTCTGATCTTGGACCGAACATGGTAGTTGAAGGACTTCACTATTATAAAAACCACTTAAAAACTCATTTTGTATCAAATATAGATGGAGACCATGTGGCAGAAGTGTTAAAAGAACTGAATCCTGAAACTACTTTATTTGTTATCGTTTCCAAAACATTTACAACACAGGAAACACTTACGAACGCAGAAACCATTAAAAAATGGTTCCTGCAAGCTGCAACGAAAAAAGATATTCAGTATAATTTTGTTGCCGTGTCTACGAATCTGGAAAAGGTAAAAGCTTTTGGAATCGCTGAGGACAATATCTTTACCATGTGGAATTGGGTTGGAGGCCGATACTCACTTTGGAGTGCTGTTGGCTTGTCTATTAGTCTTGCGGTTGGATTTGATAATTTTAAGAAATTCCTGGATGGAGCTTATGCCATGGATCAGCATTTTAAAAACACTGAATTCCGTCATAATATTCCTGTAATCTTAGCAGTGATTAGTATTTGGTACAATAATTTTTTCGAATCAGAATCGGAAGCTGTTATTCCCTATACGCAATACCTGCAAAAATTGGCTCCTTTTTTACAACAGCTTTCTATGGAAAGTAATGGGAAATCTGTTGACCGAAATGGTGAAAAGGTAACGTATCAAACTGGAAACATCATTTGGGGTAATACCGGAACAAATGGACAGCATGCTTTTATGCAGCTGGTACATCAGGGCACAAAATTGATCCCGGTTGATTTTATAGGGTTTGAAGAATCCTTATATGGTAACGAAGATCATCATCAAAAATTAATGGCCAACTATTATGCCCAGGCAGAGGCCTTGTATGCTGGGAAAACAGCTGAAGAAGTGCATCTTGATATGAAAGTTTCAGGTGATCTGCAGAAAATAAATACCCTCTTACCCTTTAAGGTTTTCGATGGAAACAGACCGTCAAACGCCATTTTAATCAAAAAACTCGACCCAAGAAGCCTGGGAGCACTTATTGCCGGTTACGAACATAAAACTTTTGTACAAGGAATCATTTGGAATATTTATAGTTTTGACCAGTTTGGAGTAGAATTAGGCAAAGAATTAGCCAATAAATTATTAGTTAACTAATTGTTAAATTATGTTAAAAAAAATCACTTTTTTTTGACAATCATTTTTGTTTTTTTAAGTAGTTTTGCCCCAGTTATTAACTCAAATTAAACTACTTATGAATACAATTCAAAAGTTTATAACTCTTGTCTTATTTTTAATGACAACAGTTATTTATTCTCAAACAACGGTTAGTGGAACTGTTGTTGATGCTAATGGACCCGTTCCAGGGGCCAATGTATTGGAAAAGGGATCTTCCAATGGAACTACTACTGACTTTGACGGAAAATTTTCTATTGAGGTTCAGGAAGGCAAAGGGGTACTAGAAGTTTCCTTTGTTGGTATGGTTACGACAGACTTTTCTTTCACAGCTGCTGATAGTGATGTCGATGCCGGAACAATTACTTTATCGAACGACCAAAATGTGCTTGAGGAGGTAGTTCTTGTAGGTACAGGAATTATCGATTTAGCAGAAGGAAGAAAGACGCCAATCGCGGTTTCTACCATTAAAGCTAAAGAAATCCAAGATAAAATTGGAACACAAGACATCACCATGACTTTAGTAAATACACCTTCTGTGTATGTTGCCGGTCAGGCTGGAGGTTATGGAGATTCAAGAATTGCCGTAAGGGGATTTGGTCAAGACAACACTGCTTACCTTTTAAACGGACAACCTATCAATGGTATGGAAGATGGAAAGATGTACTGGTCTAACTGGTCTGGTATGGCTGACATCGCTAACGTTGTACAAACACAACGTGGTTTAGGATCTTCTAAATTGGCTATTTCATCTGTTGGTGGTACTACGAACTTTGTAACAAAATCAACTGATAAAAAAGAAAGTGGATTTGCTCATTTCGGTGTTGCCAACGATAATTATTTCAAAACTACAATTGCCTATAACTCTGGTAGATCAGAAAATGGCTGGGGAGCTAGTGTTATGTTCTCTCACTGGCAAGGTGATGGTTATAACGAAGGAAATTTTGGTCAAGGACAAAATTATTTTGTTTCAATAGGATATCAAGCAAACGAAAATCATAATTTTAATTTCATTTTAACTGGTGCACCACAATGGCATGACCAAAACTTTACAAAAAGTTTGGATAATTATGAGAAATACGGTGACAAGTACAACAACAACTGGGGTACCTATCAAGGTAAATACAAAACAGAAAGAAGAAACTTCTATCACAAACCTGTTGTTAACTTGAACTGGGATTTCAGTATTAATGAATCTTCTAACCTATCAACAGTTGTATATGCCTCTTGGGGTAGAGGTGGTGGAACGGGTAACCGTGGTAACCGTATCAGAACTAGTGATGGATATATCGATTATGATGCTATTTATGAGTTTAATGAAAGTGTTCCTAATGGAGAAGGAGGGTATTTTGCTGCCGGTGGTGGTTATGTAACCAGATCGTCTGTAAATTCTCATAGCTGGTACGGTCTTGTATCGAACTATGAAAATAAATTTACCGAAAACTTAACCTTTAATGTTGGTATCGATTATAGATATTACTATGGATTCCACCATAGAGTCGTTGAAGACTTCCATGGCTTAAGTTCTTGGCAAGAAAATATTAGATTAAGAGATCAGAATGACAATCACCAATCGTATGGTTCTTTTGGAACTTATAAAAACGTAATTGCTACTGAATCTTTTAACGCTGATCCTTGGGCAGCAGTTACCGCAAAAGCTGATGAAGATCAAAAAATTGCTTATAGTAATGATGAAAGAATTACTTACGGAGGTTTATTTTCTCAATTAGAGTATGCAGATGAAAACTTTTCTGCATTTATCCAAGGTTCTATTTCAAATCAGAACCACCAGAGATTTGATTATTACCAATATGCTGATCAAGATTTGATTGATGGAACTTCCACTCAAAATGTTATTGATGAAGACACTGGTGAGCCTGTTCCTTTACCAGATGACATCGAACCAGGTGTAGATTCTGAAAAAGTAAGTAATTTTGGCTTTAACATCAAAGGGGGTGGAGCTTATTTTATCAATTCGCAAAGCAGCGTTTATGCAAATATCGGATACTACTCTCGTCAACCTTATCATGACAATATCTACTTAAACTTTACCAACCAGGTAAACCCATTGACTGAAAATGAAAAGATTTTTGGTATGGAATTAGGTTATAAGTATACTGCAAACAAATTTTCAGGTAGCGTAAACTTATACAGTACTTCATGGAAAGACAGGGTAGTTAGTTCTTCGGATATCGAGCCTGATGACAATGGACAAGATATTGTAATTTATACCACTAATTTTGGTGTTGAACAATTGCATATGGGTCTGGAAATAGATGCAACCTATAGAGTAATTGATCCTTTAAGAATAAGAGGTTTCGCATCTTTCGGAAACTGGAGATATGTAGGTAATGCTGTAACAAGAATTGCAGATGAAGACCAAAATATAATTGAAGAAACAATTACTGATGTTGATGGTGGTGAAGTTGGAGATGCGGCTCAAACTACTTTTGGTTTAGGGGCCGACTGGAGAATTACAGAACGTTTTTCAATTGATGCTGATTACAGATATTATGCTGATCTTTATTCTAATGTTGGTGCTGTAAAAGAAAACCTGGAACTTCCTTCTTTCGGAATTATGGATTTTGGAGCTTCATATACGCTTCCTGTAGGTCAAAAAACCAATAATTTATATTTCAGAGGGAATATTAACAACCTTTTTGATACTAATTATATTTCTGAACTAAGCACAAACATCCAATCAAGTGATGACAATGCTAATGGAAGTAATTATTACGGTGTTGATTCTGCAAACCGTGGATTTGTTGGATTAGGAATTACATGGAACATAAGTATTCGATATAACTTCTAATAGTATTTAACTATTTTTAAAACCCCACCCATTCGATTAGGTGGGGTTTTTATTTTTTAATGTTTACTTTTACCATCGATTTAAAAAAATATTATCATGATTAAAATGCTACATTCAGGCTGGGCCTATATTACACTTCTCATTCTAATCTTTGCCGTCGTAAATGCCATTATTGGTCTTACTTCAAAAAAAGAATTCAAAGACAAAGACTTAAGAATTTCTTTATTCACCTTAATCGTTGCCCATTTGCAACTGATCATCGGGTTTATTGCCTTTTTTGTTTCTGGTCAATTTGCCTATGTATTAGATAAGGGCATGGGAGCTGCCATGAAAGCCCCAGAAATTAGATTATTTGTCGTGGAACATCCGCTTATGATGATATTAGCTATTGCAGCTATTACGGTTGGTTTTTCCAAGCATAAAAAGCAAACCACAGACAATGGTAAATTCAAGACAATTGCTTTGTACTATGGCATTGCTTTGATTTTTGTTTTAAGCAGAATTCCCTGGAGTCAGTGGCTTTCTTTTTAGTGCTGGAATTCAACCTTTATACTTTATTTTGGATCTAAGATCATGGCGCATTTCTTAAAAATTATTTCATACCCACTATCAGTTATTCATTACCTGGTGTTTGGATTACTTTTGCTGATTTTCCATCCCGTGCAATGGCTGGCATTTAACCTATTTGGTAAAAAAGGACATAGAGTCAGTGTCATTGCCTTGAATATTGGATTAACATGGAGTTTGATTTTCTTGTTCTCAAGAGTTAAGTTTGTTAACAGGCACAAGATCCCACAGGATGCGCCAATTATCATTGTATCAAATCATCAAAGTACTTACGATATCCCACCGATGTATAGGTACTTTTCTAAAAACTTTCCAAACTTTGTTTCCAAGAAGGAGCTAGGCAAAGGCATACCGAGTGTGTCTTACAATTTAAGACATGGAGATAATGTCTTGATTGACCGACAAGATCCCAGACAAGCAATTAATACCTTGATGAAATTTGGTCAAAAAATTGAAAAAGAAAAGCTCACAGCAGTAATTTTTCCTGAAGGAACCAGAAGCAAAACGGCAGTACCTAAACCATTTCGTGAAAGCGGTTTAAAAATGATGGTGAAAAAAGCACCATCCTGTTATATTGTCCCTTTGTCAATCAATAATTCCTGGCGCCTTGTCAGAAAAGGTGCTTTCCCTTTGGGCGTTGGCATCAAGGTAACAATGGAGGTGCATGAACCTATTAAATCAGATTCTTTGACCTTTCCTGAATTACTTGAAAAAACGGAAAACACAATTAACGAAGCCCTGTTAAAATTAAATCCCAAACTTTGATCTTTTATTCGATCGTAAAACTGTCACGATCTTCCAAAAATCTGAACTGCTTTCTTGTTTGCTCTATATGCCTACGATCCATTAAAACTGATCTAACAGCTTCTTTTCCTGGTTCAAAGCTCAGTAAAGTTGCTCCCATGGCATCATACGCCGCAGAATGCCCTGAATAGATCAAATGATTATTATCTTCCCCGACGCGATTTACCCCGATTACATAACATAAATTTTCGATAGCCCTCGCTTTTAATAGTGTATCCCAGGCGAGCATTCGTGCATTTGGCCAGTTTGCCACGAAAATGAGAAGATCAATCTCCTCAGTGTTTCTGGCCCATACAGGAAATCTCAGATCATAGCAAATGAGCGGGCAAATCCTAAATCCTTTATACTCAAAAATTAAACGCTCCTTTCCTCCCTTAAACACCTTGTCTTCACCAGCAAATGAAAACAAATGACGCTTATCATAATGCTCAAGTGTGCCATTTGGAAAAGTAACGATCAGCCTGTTGAAATATGCTTCAGACTCCTTTATCAATAAGCTCCCGATTACAAGGCAGTTTTTATTCTTTGCAATATCTTTCATCCATAGAACGCCTTTTCCATCCATTGATTCTGCTACTCCTTCTACCTCCATGGTGAACCCAGTTGAAAACAGTTCAGGAAGGATGATCATATCAGTATCCTCTTCAATGTCTTCAATTTTAGATGACAGACTCCTTAGATTTGCTTCAATATTCTCCCAAACAGTATTTGTTTGAACTAAACTTATCGTTAATGATGGTCTCACTTTATGTGTGCTTTTATGCTGATTTAAAACCCTATTCAAACTTCACTCAATACTATTCAACACCTCTGCTCCTTTTAGCAAGGTTTCATCACTTTTTGCAAAACAAAACCGGAGAACTTTGTTATCAGTCCGTTCTTTATAAAATGGCGATACCGGGATGGACGCAAGCTTCTGTATTCGGGTCCATTTTTTAGCCAATTCAATGTCATTTTCCTCTGATATTTTACTAAAATCCAGCAATTGAAAATAGGTGCCCGATGAAGGTTTGAAGGAAAAATTTGAATCTTTGATCGCATTTAAAAACAAATCTCTTTTAGCCTGAAAAAAATCCGCCAGGTAAAGATAATGTTCCTTTTCCTTGAGATAATCGGTCAATGCCCTTTGCACGGGATGGTTAACGCTGAAAACATTAAATTGATGCACCTTTCTGAACTCCTTCATCAGGGCATGGGGTCCGGCGCAATATCCCATTTTCCAACCCGTACTATGAAATGTTTTGCCAAAAGATGCTACCAAAAAACTATGTTCTGCCAAACCGGGAAATCTCGCAATACTTTGGTGTTCAAGCCCATCATAAATAAGGTGTTCGTATACTTCGTCACTTAAGATCACAATATTGGTATCTCTCACTAGTTCTTGAAGTTTGAGCATATCCTCCTTACTCATAACCGTTCCCGTTGGATTATGTGGCGTATTGATGATGATCATCCTGGTTCTTTCTGAAATCACGCCCTTTACTTGTTGCCAGTCAATCTTAAAATGAGGAGCCATCAAGGCTATTTCAATAGTCTTCCCTCCATTTAACCGAATTGTAGGGTCATAGCAATCATATGCCGGAGCAAATATGATTACCTCATCATCTTTTTGTACAAGTGCCGTAATAATCGTGTAAATGGCCTGTGTAGCTCCTGCCGTTACCGTTATTTCCGTTTCAGGATCATACTTAGATCCATATAGTGTTTCTATCTTATTTGAAATTGCTTCCCTCAAGGAAAAAATACCGGGCATAGGAGCGTACTGATTAAAGCCCTGCTTCATGGCTTTGTTCACTAATTCGATCAGCTCCGGAGATGATGGAAAATCAGGGTAACCCTGTGATAAATTAATGGCATTTTCTTCATGTGCCAACTTGCTCATTACGGTAAAAATACTCGTAGTGGCATCGGGTAATTTGGAGGAAATAGGAGCTTGATAACTTAGCATTTTGAAAGCAAATTTAACATTTGAACTAAATTACTGCTTTTTGATATAATCACTAAGTAATTCAATGAATTATAATGCTTTCTTATTTTATAAACTTATTTATGTTAAGGTGTTTACTTTTTTGAATTAATGGCATAAGTGAGCCCCTGACTTAAGTGAGCCTCTCACTTAAGTCAGGGGCTCACTCCATAAAAAAACCCCTCATAATTGAAGGGTTTTATCTTGATTCAAAATGACGTTATGTCATTGTATAACTGGTGTCTTAAAGACTTGCCTTCAAGTATTCACGGTTCATTCTGGCAATGGTCTCCAAAGATATACTTTTTGGGCATTCAACCTCGCAGGCTCCTGTATTCGTACAATTTCCAAAACCTTCTTCATCCATTTGTTTTACCATATTCATCACACGGTCTTTAGCCTCTATCCTTCCCTGAGGAAGTAAAGCGAATTGAGATACCTTGGCACCTACAAACAACATGGCTGATGAATTCTTACAAGACGCTACACAGGCTCCACAACCAATACAGGCTGCAGCATCCATAGAAAGGTCTGCATCGTGTTTTGAAATTGGAATCGAATTGGCATCCTGGGTGTTTCCCGAAGTATTTACCGAAATATAAGCTCCCGCCTGTTGAATTCTTTCAAAGGCAGTTCTATCTACAACAAGATCCTTAATCACTGGAAAAGCTTTTGCTCTCCATGGTTCTATATATATAGTATCTCCGTCATTAAACATTCTCATGTGCAACTGACATGTAGTAATACCCCTGTCAGGACCGTGAGGTTCTCCATTGATATGCAGAGAACAAGTTCCACAAATTCCTTCTCTACAATCATGATCAAAGGCAATTGGATCTTCGTCTTTCGCGACCAAACTTTCATTTAACACATCCATCATTTCTAGAAATGACATATGCTCAGAAATATCGGTTACTTTATAATCGACCATACGCCCCTTATCTTGCGGCCCGCTTTGTCTCCAAATTTTTAAGGTTAAATTCATAATATCTATTATTTATAGGAACGTGTTTTCAATTCAATATCTTTAAACTCCAACTCTTCTTTATGTAAAATGGCTTCACTTGGCTTTCCTGTATATTCCCAGGCAGCTACATAGGCATAGTCCTTATCGTCTCTTTTAGCTTCGCCGTCTTCTGTAACATGTTCTTCTCTAAAATGACCTCCACAAGATTCTTCTCTTTCCAAAGCATCTTTGGCAAACAATTCTCCCAATTCAAGGAAATCTGCTACCCTGCCGGCCTTTTCCAATTCAGGATTCAACTCATCTAACTCACCGGTAACTTTAACATTTTTCCAGAAATCTTCTCTCAGCGCATGAATCTCATCAATTGCTTCTTTTAATCCTTTCGAATTCCTAGCCATTCCAACCTTATCCCACATGATTTTTCCTAGTTTTTTGTGGTAATAATCTACGGTATGTGTTCCTTTATTATTGATGAAGAATTCCAATCTTTCTTTTACTTCCTTTTCAACTTCTTCAAATTCAGCGCTATCAGTTGGGATTTTACCAGTTTGGATATCATCCGACAAATAATCACCTATTGTATAAGGCAGTACAAAATACCCATCCGCCAGACCTTGCATCAAGGCAGAGGCACCAAGTCTGTTGGCTCCGTGATCTGAAAAATTCGCTTCTCCAATACAATATAAACCAGGTACGGTAGTCATTAGATTATAATCAACCCAAACACCACCCATCGTATAGTGGGTAGCAGGATATATCATCATAGGCGTCTTATACGGATTCTCGTCAATGATTTTTTCATACATCTGGAACAAGTTACCATACTTTTCTTCTATAATTGCCGCCCCTAATTCTATAATTTTCTCTTTAGAAGGATTTGCTATGTGTTTTATTCTAGCTTGCTCACTACCATATCTTTCAAAGGACGCAGCAAAATCAAGATAAACAGCTTCTCCTGTCGCATTTACGCCAAATCCGGCATCACACCTTTCTTTAGCGGCTCTCGAAGCAACGTCGCGAGGAACAAGGTTACCAAAGGCTGGATATCTTCTTTCCAAAAAGTAATCTCTGTCTTCTTCAGCTATTTCTGTAGGTTTTATTTTACCTTCTTGAATCGCTTTCGCGTCATCAATTTTAGCCGGCACCCATATTCTTCCATCGTTCCTTAATGATTCTGACATCAGTGTCAATTTTGACTGATAATCTCCCGATCTTGGAATGCAGGTTGGGTGAATTTGTGTAAAACAAGGGTTAGCAAAATAGGCCCCTTTCTTATGAATTTTCCACGCTGCAGTGGCATTTGACCCCATGGCGTTGGTTGAAAGGTAATAAACATTTCCGTATCCACCAGTTCCAATAACAACCGCATGAGCGCTATGTCTTTCTATTTCACCTGTAATCAGGTTTCTGGCAATAATTCCTCTGGCTTTACCATCAACGATTACCACGTCAAGCATTTCATGACGGTTAAACATTTCAATTTTGCCACGTGCAATTTGTCTGTTCATAGCTGAATAAGCCCCGAGTAACAACTGTTGGCCGGTCTGTCCTTTGGCATAGAAGGTTCTCGATACCAACACACCGCCGAATGAACGGTTATCTAATAATCCACCGTAATCTCTTGCAAAAGGAACGCCCTGGGCGACACATTGATCAATAATATTACCTGAAACCTCAGCAAGTCGGTGAACATTGGCCTCACGTGACCGATAATCTCCACCTTTTACAGTATCGTAGAATAAGCGATAGTTAGAATCTCCATCACCCATATAATTCTTAGATGCATTAATCCCTCCCTGAGCGGCAATTGAATGCGCCCTTCTAGGAGAATCCTGATAGGCAAAAGCCTTTACATTATATCCTAATTCTGCAAGGGTAGCTGCTGCTGCACCTCCAGCCAGACCAGTACCTACCACAATGATATCTATATTTCTCTTATTTGCAGGATTAACCAGATCGATATTGTCCTTATATGTTGTCCATTTATCTTTTATTGGACCCTTTGGTACTTTAGAGTTTAACGTAGTCATAAATGAATAGATTAATGGTTAAAATGATGATATAAAGCAATGATGATGAAGCCTAATGGAATAGCGAAAGAATAGAACTTGCCAAAAGATTTCACGGCACTGGTATATTTATTGTTAAATCCAACCGATTGAAAGGCTGATTGAAAGCCATGTAGTAAGTGCAGGGCCAAAAGGACAAAAGCAATCACGTAGGCTCCAACTCTTAATGGATTGGCAAATTTATGTTGTAATTCACCAAAATACCGATTGGGGTCTTCAGGCAAAAACTCAATATACTTATGATTCATTTCCGGAAACCAGAAGTCAACAAAGTGTAAAATAAGAAAGGCAAGAATTACCAACCCCGAGTAAATCATATTTCTCGACATCCAACTGGCGCTAGCTCCTCCATTGTATTTAACATATTTTACATTTCTGGCCTGTTTGTTTTTCAGTTCCAAAACAAAACCCATTACAAAATGAAAAACCACTCCAAAAATAAGGACTGGTTGCATGGCAAATTGTATTAAGGGATTCGTACCCATAAAATGCGACATTTCATTAAATACTTTCTCACTAAAAAGTGAGGTTAGATTGACTGTTAAATGAATAATTAGAAAAATAATTAAGAAAAGTGCCGATAAGGCCATGGCAACTTTTCTCGCGATGGATGAAGATAAAAATCCGCTCATTTTGCTTGGTTTATAAATATAGAATGTAAATATACCAAATCTCGCAATTTTATTATATCTAATTCACTTGATTATTTTAATCTGATTAACATTCTTATATTTATCCCTCATTAAAACTAAACAAGAATGTCGGATAACATCAAACACACCTTAGATCCTAACAAGTGGATTGTGCTGTATGCCGATTATTTATTCAATTATGCCATCACGAGGGTAGACGATCAGGATTTAGCCAAAGACCTTGTGCAGGAAACTTTTTTCTCAGGAATTAAAGGTAAAGACAACTTTCGGGGTCAGGCCGCTGAACGTACCTGGTTGGTTTCCATTCTAAAGAGAAAAATCATCGATCATTACAGGAAGATCAACTCAGTTAAAGGACAGAAAGAAGTGAGAATGAATTTCTATGAGGAAGGTAAAAATAGAGGGAGTTGGATAGAAGAAAGAGTGCCTCAAAACTGGGGAAATGATGCCGAAAAAGAGATTGAAAACTCAGAGTTGAAAGATGCGTTGGATGCGTGTATTAATAATTTACCGGAAAAATACAGAATGGTTTTTTTACTCAAAACGGTTCAAAAATATGAAACTGATGAAATTTGTAATGAACTCGGCATAACTGCGTCAAATTTATGGGTGATTATTCACCGGGCAAGAATTCAACTTAGAAATTGCATTGAAAAAAATTGGTTTAAAAATTAAAGAAAGGCCTATGAAATTTATGATAAATTGCGACGAAGCAACTGCGATTTGTGACAAAAATCAATACGGTGAAGCAACGCTGTCTGATAAGATTCGTTTAAATTTTCATCTATTTATTTGTAAATATTGTAAAAGTTATTCAAAGCAAAACTATTTGATGACGCTGATCTTTGGAAAACATCTCAGTCCATGTGATGGCTCAGAAAAACTGACCAAAGAAGAAAAGTTGGTATTGGAAAAAAATATTGAAAAAGAAATAAAAAAGCAATAAAAAAATATCTCAATTATACAAAAGGTCTTGATTCGTCAACACCTTTTTTTTTATCTTTGAGAAAGATCATAACTGGAGCCATGATCTGATCATAAATTTGATCTAATATGGACTATGTAGATACTATCAGGCCATTTGCCTTAATTGCCTATTATATTTTTATCAGCTTTATTATTATTATTGTCATTCTCGATAATAAAAAGCCCGAAAAGGCTTTTGCTTTTATTTTCCTGATTCTTTTAGTTCCTGTAGGCGGTGTTATCATATACCTGCTTTTTGGAGCGCAGTATCAAAAAAAGAAAATGCTTACCAAAAAACGTTATTTTGATAAGGTTTACTTAAATCAGATCAGTGAAGTAAATAAATTTACCCCAATAACAAAGCCTGCATTTTCCTTTGGCAAATTACCCACTCTATTCTATAATATCGAGCAGGTAAATTTCACAAATAATAATGACATTGAGGTTTTAATCAATGGGGAGGAAAAATTTCCAAAACTACTTGAAGAACTCAGTAAAGCTCAAAAAAGCATACACCTAGATTATTATATAATTAAAGACGATACTATTGGAAACAAAATTTTTGAAATTCTTTGTCAAAAAGCGAAAACCGGAGTAAAAGTTAGGGTGGTCTACGATGATGTTGGCAGTTCTATCAGTAGGGAAACTTTGAAAAAATTAAAATTGGCAGGGGTTGAAGCCTATGCGTACATGCCTGTTCTATTTTCAAGATTAGCACATAAAGCTAATTATCGAAATCACCGAAAGATCGTTGTCATTGATAATGAAACTGGTTTTTTAGGTGGGGTCAACATAAAAGACAAATACATCAATCCTAATGATTTAGACCTATTCTGGAGAGATACACATATTATGATCAAGGGAGAAGCAGTTACTGATCTACAGTACTTATTTATAAGTGACTGGTATTTTGTAAGCGGAGAAAAAATTGATCTCAGGGAAGTTCGTTATGAAAATAGGTATCAAATATCCAGTCAGGTTCCTACAAGCATTTTAGGAAGCGATTATGGGAAAAATAACCAGACCATAATGGAGGCTTTTTTTGGAATGATCACCAGTGCGCGTGAAGAAATACTAATCACGACCCCTTATTTTATTCCAGACGAATCTATTTTTAATGCTTTAAAAATTACCTCCAAAAGCGGCGTAAAAATCAAGCTGATGATTCCGGAAAAAACCGATATTAGAACCGCTTATTACGCTTCCCAAACCTATTTAAAAGGCCTCTTGCTTAGCGGAGTAGAGGTGTATTACTATACCAAAGGAATGATGCACTCAAAAACGATGATCATCGATTCTTTAATAAGTACGGTGGGAAGCACCAATATGGATCAGAGAAGTTTTAGCCTTAACGCAGAGGTCAATGCCTTTATACATGATAAAGCAATTGCTGAAAAGCTACGATTTCATTTTAAAGAAGATCTAAAAGATTGTTATAAATTGCAGCTGGAAGATCTTAGAAACAGAGCCTGGTATGTCAAGGTACTTTGCTCTGTTGCAAGATTAATTGCTCCTATATTATAAGACTGATACTATGAATTTTTTACCCGACAATATAGATCAATACGCTTCTGATCATTCTCAAAAAGAGCCTGAACTACTCCTTGAGCTATTCAAGGAAACTTGGCAGAAAGCCCTCGTCCCAAGGATGATAAGTGGCCACTTTCAAGGCAGGGTGCTGTCGATGATCTCAAAACTTGTTGCTCCAAAAACCATTCTGGAAATCGGTACCTATACGGGTTATTCAGCTCTTTGTTTAGCCGAAGGATTACAAAAAGGAGGTTCACTTCACACGATTGATCACAACGAAGAACTGTATGATTTTCAAAGAAAATACTTTGATCGATCGGCGTATAAGGATCAAATTATACAGTATGTTGGAGAGGCTCTTGAGGTTATCCCTGATATTAAAGGCCCTTTTGATATGGTATTTATTGATGCTGATAAAGCAAATTATGCGAATTACTTTAAAGCTGTAATTGACAAAATGAATTCGGGTGGGGTGATCTTGTCAGATAATGTCTTGTGGAGTGGTAAAGTCACAAAAACTCCTAATCCAAAGGATGAAGATACCATAGCACTTATTGCTTATAACAAGATAATGAACGAAGATCCCAGGATGGAAACAGTTTTATTACCCATCAGGGATGGATTAACCCTAAGCAGGGTGAAATAAATCAATTTCTATTTTTTATCAATACTGTACTTTGCATACGTATAGCCAAGCGCATCATATCGTTTTGCAATATGCTGTAAACGTTGATGAAAATCATCCCAATTTCTGGATTCTCTACTAGACCATACTACTTCAGACAAGGCAGTCATTCTTGGCAGTACTTTATACTCAACCCTATCCCAGGTTGGCATATACTCGGTCCAGACATTTCCTTGTGCTCCTAAAATATAGTTGGTTTCCTCATCGTTTAAGCCTTCTGGAATTGGTTCATAAGCATATACTTTTTCAACGGTGGTATGTCTTGAGCTGCCCGTAATGGGTTCGTCGATACGTTCATTCTGAGGGGCCTGGTAGTAATCAAAATAACAATGGGTTCCAGGTGTCATAATCACCTTGTGATGCTGTTTGGCAGCGGCAATACCTCCTTCAACACCCCGCCACGACATGACGGTAGCATTTGGAGCAAGTCCTCCCTCAAGGATCTCATCCCAGCCAATCATATCTCTGCCATTTTTATTTAAGAACTTTTCTATCCTTTGAACAAAATAGCTTTGTAATTCATGTTCATCCTTAAGACCTTCTTTTTTTATTAAAGCTTGTGCGTAAGCGCTTTCTTCCCATTCTTTTTTCAATACTTCATCCCCTCCAATATGAATAAATTTACTTGGGAAAAGTGCCATCACCTCTGTAAGAACGTCTTCCAGAAAACCAAATGTTTCTTCGGTAGGGGCATATATTTCAGTGAAAATCCCCCATCTTTTTGCCACTTCATAAGGACCTGTGCCATTGCCAAATTGTGGGTATGCAGCCAAGGCAGCCAATGAATGTCCGGGAAGTTCAATTTCTGGAATTACTGTGATGTGTCTGTCTGCAGCATAGGTAACCACCTCTTTAATTTCTTCTTGGGTATAAAACCCTCCGTAAGGTATAGTATCGTATGTATAGGGTGCATTTCTCGTACCTGCAAGCCCAATGGCAGTGCCTTTTCTAAAACCTCCTATTTCGGTTAATTTTGGGTATTTTTTAATCTCAATGCGCCATCCCTGATCCTCAGTTAAATGCCAATGAAAGGTGTTCATTTTGTGCATTGCAATCAAGTCAAGATATTTCTTAACCGATGCCACTCCAAAAAAATGGCGCCCCTCATCCAAATGCATCCCTCTGTATCCATAGCGAGGGCTATCACTGATTTTAACGGCTGGAACGGTGAATTCATTCAATTCACCCTCAGTTGTTTCAATATCCGTTGGCATCAATTGTCTTAAAGATTGTATCCCGTAAAAGATCCCTGCTGGCGTTTTTCCCGAAATAACAACAGCATCATAATCAATCACTAAAGTATAGCCTTCCGGATTTTCAATAGTCTGGTCAAGTTGCAGTTTGATGCTGCTTTTACCTGAAGTCGATTCAGCAACTTGGAAGTTTATCTTTGTTGCCTTTCCAAGTAATTCAGATAGATACATGGATTCCTTGGTCAGACTTGAGTCACTTATGATTGTTGTTTTTGAGTTGATCAAAAAACGACCCTTAGCTATAGTAAGATTTTCAGGCTTTGGAATGATCTGATAATCATCTGGTGTATTTACAATGTCCTTATACTTATTTGAACAGCTAAAAAAAGACACAGCTATTAGTATAACGATTAGATTTTTCATCAATAGTTTTTAGAATTTATAAAAAATACGCAAGTCTATTAGCTTTTAATCATGGTCAGAACCATTTTAAACTTTTCTACAGCTTTGAGTGCATGAGGAATATTTGCAGGCATAATAATGGAATCGCCCGATTCTAGCAAGTGTGATGCCCCGTTTATTATGATTTCAGCCTTGCCGTCAACAACCAGAACCATGGCGTCAAAAGGGGTGGTATGCTCACTTAACCCTTCTCCTTTATCAAAAGCAAACAAGCTGATGTTTCCTGTTTGTTTTTTGAGTATGTGCTTGCTTACAACGGCCTTATCGGCATATGAAATACTGTTGGCAAATGAAAATTTCGCTCCCTTTTCAAATTCGTTTTGTCCCATTAGGTTTTGTATTTTATTATGTAAAACACCATAGTAGAAAAGTTCTGATGCAATACAATTGAATCATTTCTATATTATTGTTCTCAAAATTAAGCTTATTTTTTATTGGAACTGCTATCTTCATCAATAATCCATGTTACAAATTGGATTCCTTTGTGTCAAAGGCCTGTTTTAAAAAGATGCTTTGATCGTCAAGAAAATCCTCGATTTCTTCAATAAACTCCTGGTCCTTTTCTGTTCTATTTATGGTTAAGTGTATAATGACGGCCTTAGGAGCCGGATCATAACCGGTGGTTATTGTCCAAGTCAGGGCATTGGGGCATTCAAGAAGCGAGAAACGCAGTCCCCCATTTATTTCAAGCCTTGACAAGGTAAATTCTCCCCATAAACTCCCTATTGAGGCCTGATGATCATTTATTGCCTCCAATAAAAAAAGCTGTGAGCTCATCAGCTCCAAGTGTTTAAAATCAAGGGTGTTTTTGAGTCTTTTCTCGTTGCAACTAATGTCAATTTTTCTAAAAAATTCCATCCCTCCTTTATTCTATGTAAACAGTGTAGATTCCGTTCTGCTGGTTCAGTTCATACTCTGCATTATCAATCGTGATTTCGTTGTATTTGGTAAAATTGCAACAATTTTCTGAGACCCTTTCTGCATCTACATATAGGTTCAAAATATCTTCCTCGCCAATTTTGAGCACTACGTCGGCAATTTCAGATTCCCATCCAATTGAACCAATTCCAATCAAGTTGATTTCATCCTCCGATAGAAAACCAAAATTTCTTTTTGAGTTATCTTCAGTATTTAACACTTCTATTTGTTCGGGTGTATAGGTGCCATTCGTAAATAGGTTTTCACCCGATTCTTTATCCACGATCTCAAAAATGAATGAGTTTGGTGGAGTAAAGCAGTCCTGATCTTCACAGTCATCATTATTGCATCCCAGAACAAATAGTAAAAACAATAAACTAAGAGATTTCAAAGTATTTCTCATAACAAAATATTTCTCGAATTACGCTATAAAATTAAGGAAACAATATTTTTATACGCTGACAATTATCATGAAAAAGCGACTATGTGATTACCTAGTCGCTTTACCTTTCAAGTTTCGCTTTGAATTATGATTGTGCTTGTATATTCATCCAATTTAAGTTATTCGTATTTATCGATTTCTTAGTTCTTCACTATTCTTTTAACCTGTTCCAGTTGTCCAGGATGGATGCCTCTCTTAAAAGCAAGGAATCAGGTTTCAGTTCAAATTTATCGCGTCTTTCCTGAGTCAGGGCATCGGAGACCCACCATTGATGCATCTCTCGAATCGAATCCTGCAGCATTCTAAAACTCAGTCCTGCCTTTATCGCCTTTTTGTTATTTACCCTGGCTGATCCGAAATTGTTGCCTTCGGGAAGAATCCAGGGGACAAGATAAGGAACCCGGTTTTGTTTTAAAAAATCATACTCATCTACAAACACAAGGTTTGAACCGACCTCAAAAGAAGCCTTTGCTTCTGTAGCAAAATCTTTCATTCCCTGAGCCTTTAAAGGCCCCACGGCATTATAAGTTCCAGCTTTATTTTCTTCCGCCAAACGAATCATCCACTCAGCCACATCCCGAACGTCAATATACTGAACAGGATCATTGGCCTTGCCGGGAATCAAGATCTCTCCTCCTCTGGAAAGTCTGACCGGCCAGTAAATAAAGCGGTCCGATTTGTCTCCGGGACCCATCATATAGGTTGGACGGACAATGATCGAACGGTCTTCACCAAAAGCATTGATCGTTTCTACCTCAGAAGTAGCCTTCATAACCCCGTACCAGTATTCCAATTTAGCCTCTTCATCCTGAATGTTTTCAGGTTCCACCAATAATACTTTATCGCTTTCATCAACCGATTCGTTCAGATAAGGATAATAAACGCCTGTAGACGAGGTATACATATACATCCCAGCTCTATCTTTTAATAAAGCGGCTGTTTTTCTGGTCCATTCTGTCTTTCTCCCAGAATTGTCAATGACCACATCCCACTCTCCTTTTTCCAGAGCAGACAGGTCATTTTCCCTGTCACCAACAAGTTGTTCCACCTGATCTAATAGATCCAAATGCACGGTAGGCTTAGATTTTCCTCTTGTAAATATGGTCACCTTATGCCCTCTAGCCAAAGCATAGGATATTTGGTGAGGACCCAGAAAACTTGTTCCTCCTAAAATAAGAATTCGCAACGATTTTTTTTCAGCCGAAAAAGACATCAGACTGCTTCCTAACATTGGCGATGCCAAGGTGACAGCTATACTTTTCTTTACAAATTCTCTTCTCGATTTAAAATTTTTCATCATATCATTTTCTTTCAAAAAATTGAGCGTATTTACTGGGAAGCGATGTCAAATTCTTAAGCTGAATATTCTTATAGAAGACTTCAGCCGCTTCACTTTGTAACTGAATTTTTCCCTTGTTCATAGAAACTTTTTTACCATCCCTTACATATCTTGAATTTTTCAGGATCATCACCACTTCCCCATTCACTATATGGATACTTTTGTTTTCGAAACAAATGAGCTCAAGCTCGTTCCATTCGCCATGAGGTTTTTCAAAATTAGCACTGCGCATACAATAGCCCTCTATCTCCTCTCCTCGGCCCAAGGCCAAAAAAGGTTGGCTTTTATCTGCAACAGGATTCATAATATACTCTGGTAAATAAGCCCTGATATCAATGGCCGAATTGGCTTGACTCCAGAAGTCTCCCATATGACCCTGCATCACCTGAAATTCCTGAGAAAGCATCCATGAGTGCCAGCCTTCTGCCCCATGGGGGCCTATAGAATGATATAAAACTCCTGAATCTTTTAGTAATTTTTTTCTCGGATGCCATACAAGTTCTCCCCATTTGACTTGAAGTTTTAAATGGTAATTTTTAAATTCAGATTTGGTCGCCACACAACCATAAATTTCACCACTTATACGAAGAACCGGTTTTCCCCCCTCTTCAATCACTGTGAAAACACCAAACTTATCCTTGTTCAGACCTATAGGCTTAAGGTCATTACCTTGGGCGTCTTGTGGGATCTCTCCCAGGTATCCTTCAGGATAACGATAACTAAGATAATTCTCCCATTGTGAAAGATCTTTGTCGAGTAAATTAATCCATTGTGATGAACTTGAAGAAGGAGTCAGGAGAAAGCCAAAAAAGACAATAAGTGATAATTTTTTCATTTGATGTATTTAAAATTTTTAAAACGTTGTGTCGCAGATTATAAACAGAAGTAGAAAAAGAAAATTTGCTTCATTTATTAATAGATTTTTTTATTTCAGCTTTCTTCATCAGCACGCTTAATATTTATAAACGGGCTTCTCACCTGATACAAGAACGACTGCTTTCTGGCCCCTTCAAACTCTTTTAGGCCATAATTGATTTCATCTACTGGTTTGATCTTAAAGGTTCCAAAAAGTTTATCCCAAATAATTAAAATGGTTCCATAATTGGAATCTGTGTAATACTGGTCTTGTTCATGATGTACCTTATGATAGTTTGGCATCATAAATAGCCATCCAAACGTTTTATCAATCCATGCGGGGTAGCTGAGACTTGTATGTTGTATAATCAGAACCGGTATCAATAAAAACAAAAATATATTCATCGACATGATGTCAAGACCAAAAACCAAACAAAATATCAACTCCCCAAGGGTAAAGAAGATCAGATCAGTTGGGAAGGTCCTGAAACTAGTCGAAGCATCCATAGAAGTGTCGCTGTGATGTACCCTGTGTTGCCTCCAAAGTAAGGGAGAAACATGATCAAACCTGTGGAACCAATAATCTGACAAGTCGAGTATGATTACTCCGGTCAGAATTTTAAACCAATATGGAACTGTTATATAGTTAAAGAGACCCAATTGATAGGTACTGATCCAGTTAAAAGTAGTGATAACCATAAATCCTATTACTGTTCCCAGAGCAATTGCCAGCAATTGAAACAAAACATTTTGAAATAAATGATTGATTTTGCTTCCTACATTGGGCCTTTCCCGGCGGCTAAAGAATGTTTCCAGCACAAAAAAGATAATAATAAGCCCGAGTAGTAAATAATTGGGGTCCAGCGATAAAAGTGTATTGATGCTTTCCATAATATCAGTAAGCTAAGGAAGTCTTGTGAATTGGAACAAAACCACTTTCCCTTCTCCGGAAATCACCGCATTTAGGCCTTTCTCAACCTTGGCATAACGAATTTTTTTAGGGAACTCATTGGCCTTATTTTCACAGGTAAAGCTCTCCATTTCGATTTTGGTCACTTTGAAAATCGTGGGCTCATCGGCGTCCTGATCTGAAACTTCAAAGTTCCAGTCATCTTTTGATTTGATTAGCCTGATTGATTCCTGCCAGACTGTATCTGACTCCTTTAAAATATAGCCTAAGCCTTTTAATACAGTGTCGTTTACTTTTTCCCAGTGTTCAAAAGTTTGTAACCCTTCTTGGTCATTTGTTCTTTTCCAGTTGCCCAAAAGCCAATCGAAATTGACTTGAACTTCGTTAGAATCTTGGGAAACATCTTTAAAATTGTTTAGATCAGTAAACCCGAGAAAGCAAAACAGGCTTATTAGTAAGAGTAGGTTTTTCATGGTATTGATTTTGCCGACTTAATAAAAGTACTCTAAGATACTCAATCTTGTTGAAGGGGTCAAGTGAGGATGTTTTTTTGAAGAAAAACGCGTAAGATATTCTCCTTTGTCCTTTTGCCTTGATGCAAAAGAACGAAAAAATCAAGACTGCTTTCAATTCTCTGTAGCTTTACCTCCTTATTTTCTCCACCGCAGCCCTAGCCGTTTCACTTTCCGCCAGTGGTCGGACAGGCTCTGCTGCTGCTACTTCCCACGCTAAAATCAGTCGGAAGCTAAAACGAGAATTTAAAGAGGTCGAATCCGATTTAATCAATAATTTTAGTTTAGGAAGGCACTTCGAAATTCAGATTTCCTTGTTCGAAATTCGATATTCAAAAACCAACAAATCTTATATCAACAATCCTTAATAAAACTCTATTAAACATCGAAATTATTATATATAAACAATCATCATTAATTAGAGAAGTTTATTTTTTGAGTCTTCATTTTATCAATTTTGTACAAGTCATTTAGGTGGATAATCCATTTTATCTGACTAATTCGTTTAAATAGGGTTTCTTTGTTTAAACTTCTAAATATAAAACCATGAAAAATGCAGTACTCGGATTGTTCATTTTTGTAGCCTTGCTTTCCTGCAATACTAAGTCTGATTATCAGGTTATTTCTGAAGTTCCTGATTTAATCATGCCCGAAAACGGTCTACGGTTTAAAGCCATTGAAGACTATAAAAATTATAAAATCGTAGCCACACATTTTGTTACTGACAACAATGAATTACGCTATATCCTTGCTAATAAAATAGCCTTTAAGGCCATTACTGAAGCTCGTTCTTTCCCTGAAGGCAGCATCCTTGTAAACATCGCCTGGAGCGTTGAAAAAATGTCCAGATTTACTGAAGCCCTTGAAGCTAATGAGATTCAACAAATTGATTATACTGTAAAAGACAGTAAGAAGTTCTCCAAGAATCCGGGTAATTGGGGTTATGCCAGTTTTATCAAAAGAGATGGAAGTTATCAAGGTTTAAAAGAAGGAACGGCCAAATGTATCAAGTGTCATAATCTGGCGAAAGACACAGATTATAAGTTTACGAAATATCAGAAGATGCAATAATAAAAATCTTCTTAGTCATTTTTTGAATTTTGTAATTGAATGAATTATGGAAAATCCTGACTTATTTTAAGGGTTGTACAGGAGAATAATTAAGGAATTGAGTGAATTTTGAAAGTAGCTATTTTCATTAAATCCAATCTCAATCAATTCCTTTATCATGAAACCTGTATTTCCCATAGAAATTTTAGAATATAGTACTGAACAGCATAGGTATACTTACTTAAAAAAGCATAAAATAATCTATGCAATCATATTGTTAGGGCTCCTTTCTGCTTTAATTGCCCTGCCATTTATACGAATTGATCTTTACAAAACTTCCCCGGGGCTAATTAGAACAGAAAAAGAGACAAGCCTGATGACAAGTCAAATTGATGGAAAGGTCAATATGGCTTTTAACCTCGAAAGTGACAGTATTCAACAAATCAAAGGTTTTGAAACATCTATTTATCCAACTTTAGTTCGTTCACTTGATGGAACATCTCCACAAACTGATTTGGTGGTTGAATGCTATATGTCTCCTTCTGAAATGACTTTGATTAAGAAAGATCAGGAGGTTAAATTTAGGATAGATGCCTTTAAACAGAGACGTTGGGGTTTAGCTTCAGGACATATCATTCGAGTCTACGAAGACCTTGTCAAAATTAACAATCTTCCCATGTACAGAATCTTGTGCTCCATAGATGAAACCAGTTTTTTTTTAAATAATACAACAAAAGTAAATCTTCAAAAAGGTATGGCGCTAACAGTTCGCTTTTTTTTAGAAAAAAGATCGCTACTTCAATTATTGTTTGACAAACTACAAGACTGATAACTCACTAGCCGATACTATTTATGTCAAAACTGAAAATAAAACAACAGGATATCACCGACTGCGGAGCAGCATGTTTATCTTCTATCGCATCCTATTATAAACTTTACGTTCCGATTTCTAAAATTCGGCAATTTGTAGAAACAGATAAAGACGGGACCAATGTAATGGGCTTAGTCGAGGGTGCGGAAAAACTAGGATTTGACGCAAAAGGAGTTAAAGGAGATAAAGCAAGTCTTCATAAAATTCCAACGCCTGCTATTGCCCATGTCATTATCAACGACCGTCTACAACATTTTGTAGTGATCTATAAAGTTTCCAAAAAAATGATCCACATTATGGATCCGGGAACTGGTCAGTTAAAAAATATCTCCTTAGATAAATTCACTAAACAATGGACCGGTGTTCTTGTAATTCTGCTTCCAAATGATTCTTTTATACCTCGTAATGAAAAAGCGTCTCTGATCTTACGTTTCTGGTACTTGTTAAAACCCCATAAATTTACATTGATACAATCATTGATAGGATCTGTATTCTACACGCTACTTGGATTTTCAACCTCAATATATATTCAGAAAATTACTGATCATGTTCTCGTAAAAGAAAACACTAATCTTTTGAATATCATGAGTATATCTATGGTATTCTTGTTAATCATACAAATCATTCTCAGTGTTTTTAAAGACATTTTTTTGGTTAGATCAGGGCAGGAAATTGATGCCCGTTTAATCCTCGGGTATTATAAACACCTGTTGAAACTTCCTCAAAGATTCTTTGATACAATGCGCGTGGGTGAAATCCTGTCTCGTATCAATGATGCCGTAAAAATCAGAATATTTATAAACAATACTTCTTTAACACTAATGGTGAATTTTTTTATTGTTCTGTTCTCCTTTATGTTGATGTTCACCTATTATTGGAAATTAGGTTTGTTAATGGTTGCTGTGATTCCGATTTATGCAGTGATTTTTTTGATCACCAATAAATTGAACAAAAAAACAGAACGTATGATAATGGAAGCATCAGCTGATCTTGAAAGTCAGTTGGTTGAATCTTTAAATGCCATAGCTACCATCAAACAGTTCGGACTGGTAGAGTACATGCATACCAAGACTGAAACTAAATTTATCAAACTTTTGAAAATTGGATATCGCTCTTCATTGAACCATGTCTTTAGTCAATATTCAACCCAGGGTGTAACCAGTTTATTTACAATACTATTGCTTTGGGTTGGTTCCTATTACGTCATTGCAAAAGAACTATCGCCCGGGGAATTATTTTCTTTCTATGCGATCATTGGCTATTTTACAGGTCCGGTTTCTGGATTGATATCGTCTAATAAAACGATTCAAAATGCGATCATCGCTGCCGACCGGCTTTTTGAAGTCCTGGATCTAGAGATAGAATCAAAAGAAAACAGTTATCATCTGCGTGAATCCGTTGTCAATACGATTAGATTTAAAAATGTCTCCTTCAGGTACAATAACAAACAAAAAGTATTTTCAGATCTAAATTTATCCTTTAAAAAAGGTGAAATTACTGCCATTGTTGGAGAAAGTGGTTCTGGGAAATCTACCTTGTTAGACTTACTTCAAGGTCTGTATCCATTAAATAAAGGAAGTGTTCTGCTAAATGATCAAGATATAAAATACTTGTGCCTGTCAAATTTAAGGTCGCTCATCAGTGTGGTTCCCCAAAATATTCACCTTTTTGACGGCAATATTATTGACAACATTACTATTGGGTCTTCAAATGTCAATATGGAGAAAGTTCTAAAGGTTTGCAAATCTTTAGAAATAATGCAATTTATAGAAAATCTTCCTCAAGGATTTTATACGCAATTAGGTGAAAACGGAGCATCACTCTCGGGCGGACAAAAACAGCGCATTGCTATCGCCCGCGCCCTTTATCAGGAACCACAGGTATTGATTCTTGATGAAGCCTCTGCATCTCTCGACAGTCGTTCAGATTATGTTCTTCAAAAAACACTAACTGGATTAAGAGAAAATGGTAAAACGGTCATTCTGGTTTCTCATAGATTACTCAATTTATCTTTTGTCGATACCATAGTAGTGCTTGAGGGAGGAAAACTGGTTCAGCAGGGTAGTCATGATAAATTGATCCTTAAAAACGGATCGTATAAAACGCTCTGGAAAAAGCAATTTCCTCAATCATCAAAAGTCATTTAAACTAATTTGTACAAGCATATAAATCTCTATTATGAAAAACTTAAAACAACTGGAAAGACTCCAAAAAATTCATCGAATGATAAAACATCAAAATACAGGAACCCCTTCAGAATTGGCAGAGAAACTGCACATTAGTATCAGACTTACCTATCTATTACTAGAACAATTGAGAGAGTTTGATGCTCCTCTATACTTTAACCGTAGCACAAAAACATATTATTATAAACATGATTTTGAATTAACTATCAATATTTCCGTTCAGGTAATCGCTCATGAAAAATTAGTGAATATATACGCAGGTAAGAATTTTGCAAATTATATTGTTTCGCTGCAAGGAAGCTGCAGCAAGCCAAATTATCTTCGCTATCTCAAAACTAAGCTAGACGTAGCTTAGCCGGTTAGACGTAACCCAATTTTGAAAAATAAAAGTATAATCAGATATCCCTAGAATGGGTTATCAAAAAATCAAAATTTTATGAATGAATCAAATTATGGTACGAGTGAATTAGCAGACAATGAATTGTCAAAGCTAACTGGAGGCCATCCCGCAGTGGCCGTCTTAGGAGTAATAGCAACAGTTGTGGGTCTGGGAAGGGCCTTAGATCAAGCTGGGCAATGGTTTCTTGCAGGGTGGAATGGTCCAAAATAATCGATATGGAGAATCATGTAAATACATATGGCGTTGACTTGAGTCAAGAGGAATTACTTAAGTTCAATGGAGGAGGGCCGATTAAAAAGGCCGTGGAATGGTATTATAAATCCGTAGGTAGTTTTTACCGTGGAATCTATGACGGACTAATGGGAAATGCACAAATGGCTTAAATAAGAGAATTATGAAAACCAAAATCAATATCGGTCTACTATTTTTAGGTATTGGAGTAGTCAATCTTCTATTTCTTTTGGATACGATTTTAACAGATACTAAGGATGAATTCTTAATTTTTTCAATAGAATCCAGTAAAACCATAAATATCATCTATTATTTTATTCTAAGCGCGATATTGATTTTTACCGGTATTTATTGTCTCAAAAGAAATAATATTAAAAATAAAAATCTAAAATGACAGAATTTAAAATTTCAGGAGTAACAAAACTCAATAGTAAAGAACTGCACTTTATCAGGGGTGGAACTGATCCTGCAAAAGGCTCATACGCTGCGGGTTACGCAATTGGCAGCTGGTTTAGAGAAATGTACAGCATCTGGTCTTACGGCCTCACCCACCTTACAGACCGCTAAAAACCAACCCTGTCCCGCCAAATGGCGGGACAGGGTTTTCTAGTTTTTAATTTTTTGAGATAACAGCCATAAAACTCTGTCATAAGAAACAAGGTAATGTATGATAACAATAGCGCCTAAGGCATAGCTAAATTCCTTAAGGTCAATGTCAAATAAGGCCCATACAGCTAAGGCAAAAATTAGGAATTCTATGAGCAATCTGACAAGGCCCGAAACAGGTACAGGAGCTTTACCCGAGCGGCTCGGATCCTCAGGAACGGTAAAGGTTCCCCATAGAACTGCCATAAGTATTGGCAATCCTAAACCAAGGACATATTGCAAGGCACCTTCGTAATTTTTCCAGCCCCATAAACCTACAGATCCCAAGGCAATCAGCTCAAGTAAAAACCGGATCATTAAATTAATAGGATGGCTTCCCATAGTAAATGGCTTTATATTAATGGCACAATTAAAAATAAGATATGAAACTATTTGAGATTAAAAAAAAACTCGTTTAAACAACTTTCAATAAAAAATAATTTCTTTTTCCCCTTTGTAATAAGACAAATTTATCGGCAATCAGGTCTTTAGTTCCTAAAACAAAATCATCTTTTACCTTTTCTTTATTTACCGAAATAGAATTTTCCTTTAAGGCTCTTCTCGCCTCTCCATTAGATTTTAAAAAGCCTGATTTTTCATTCAGGGCCTCAACAATGTCTAAACCATTTTCGAGCGCTGATCTATCAATCTCCGCCTGGGGCACACCTTCAAAAACATCCAAAAAGGTTTGCTCGTCAAGGGTTTTCAAGTCATCGGCAGTAGATCTTCCAAATAAAATCTGTGAGGCTTTTACAGCATTTTCATAGGCTTCTGTACCATGGCACATGATGGTCACCTCCTCACCCACTTTCTTCTGCAACAATCTTATATGAGGTGCTTCTTTATGTTCTGCTATGAGTTTCTCAACAGTATCCTTTTCCAAGAAAGTAAAGATCTTGATATAATTCTCGGCGTCAACATCTGAAGCGTTCAACCAGTACTGGTAAAATTTATAGGGAGACGTTCTTTTGGTATCGAGCCAGATATTACCTCCTTCGGTCTTCCCAAATTTCGTGCCGTCAGCCTTGGTCACCAAAGGGCTGGTCAAGGCATATGCTTTTCCTTGTACTTTTCTGCGAATCAGCTCAGTACCTGTTGTAATATTACCCCACTGATCACTCCCACCTATTTGTAATCTGCAATTATGATGGCTGTATAAATGAAGAAAATCATAACCTTGAACCAGTTGGTAGGTGAATTCAGTAAAACTCATACCTTCTTTTGATTCAGCATTGATTCGATTCTTAACAGAGTCCTTGGCCATCATATAATTGACGGTAATGTGTTTACCAATATCTCTGGCAAAGTCGAGAAAAGAGAGGCCTTTCATCCAATCATAGTTGTTGACCATCTCGGCCGAATTATCCACAGCTCCTGAAAAATCAATAAATCTTTCCAAAGTCTGCTTTACGCCTTTTATGTTTTTTGCCAGTGTTTCCTCATCGAGTAAATTTCTTTCATTCGATTTTCCTGAAGGATCACCTATCATCCCTGTGGCTCCGCCTACCAGAGCAATGGGCTTATGTCCTGACTTTTGCAAATGCATCAATAAGATGATCTGTACCAAACTACCAATATGCAGCGAATCTGCTGTAGGGTCAAAGCCAATATAGGCCGCGGTTGATTCCTTTTGCAGTTGCTCTTCTGTTCCTGGCATGATATTGTGCAGGAGTCCTCTCCAGCGCAGTTCTTCAACAAAGTTCTTCTTCATTCTTAGAAATTTGCAGCAAATATAAAAAAGAAAGCCTTGTTTGAAATCATATCTTGCATTTATTCACACAAATAAAGGGATTTATCAAAGCTTCAGTATCGTTCAATTGTTTATTTTCGTAACATGATTTTAGTAACCGGCGGAACTGGCTTGGTGGGCTCCCACCTGTTATATTATCTTTTACTTGAAAATGATAGTGTTCGGGCTATTCATCAAAAGAACAGTGATCTCAACGCTGTAAAAAGAATTTTTAAATATTATGGTGCTGAGGCAGAAGGCCTTTTCATCAAAATCCGATGGGTTGAAGCTAGTCTAAATGATATTCCTGCCTTGGAAACGGCCTTTGATGATATTAAATATGTGTATCACTGTGCTGCTTTGGTCTCTTTCGATTCTAAGGATTATCAGGAAATGCGGCGGGTTAATATAGAAGGTACCACGAATATTGTAAATCTTTGTATTGGTCATCATATAAACAAGCTTTGTTTTGTAAGTTCCGTCGCCGCCATTGAAAACGGTGCTGAAGGTAAATTAATGGATGAATCAGACGAATGGAACAATGCTACAGATAAGAGTGATTATGCCATCTCAAAATACGGCGCAGAGATGGAGGTCTGGAGAGCTTCACAGGAGGGAATTCCTGTTGTGATCGTCAACCCAGGGGTGATACTCGGATCAGGTTTTTGGCAAAAAGGTTCGGGTAAGTATTTTACCAATGTACAGAAAGGTTTAAAGTTTTATACCGAAGGGCTCACAGGTTTTGTGGGGGTGCAGGATGTAGTGAATATCATGATCCGATTAATGAACTCTAGCGTGGTCAACGAACGATTTGTTCTTATTTCGGAAAACCTCTCCTACAAAAACGTCTTATTTATGATTGCTGATGCGCTCAAAAAAGACAGACCAAAAATTCGTATCAATAAATTCATGATTTCCTTTATTTGGCGATTCGAATATCTCAGAAGCAAAATAACTCTTTCGTCGCCTTTATTAACTCGAAGATCAGCAAAATCGGCACTTTCTAACCATCCTTATACCGCTCAAAAAATAAAAACCTTACTTGGTTTTGAGTTTGAACCCATTCAAAATTGCATCGAAAGAATTGCAACTGAATCAAAATTCTAAGTCTGGTTTTAATTCTGGATGTTCTGATTTTCCATTTGGGCTTTAATAATACTATCCCGCCTTTCTTTAGCCTTTCTCTCGGTATTCTGAAGACCCATAATTGAATCTGATTTCGCTTCGTAATGCTCTTTTAAAATTTTCATTCTGCGCTCCACCTCCTCAAAAATTTCCTCATATTCTTGAATTTGTGACGTATAATATATATTTGATTCAGCAAATTGAGTGCTGTCTATGCCATACTTTTCGTAAATAAGTGACATATAATTTCTATTCTTCTCTAAATATATATTTTTCACATTTGATGTTCCTACAACTAGATGCATATCGTAAAGCAAATCGGTCATTTCAGACTTCGAAATCAAATCGTCAGGCTCTTTATAATTCACATTTTCTTCACAACCAAGCAGAAACAGGATCAATATAAACGAATACAAAGCTTTCATCATCGGTCAAAAATTAATCGTTTACCCTTGATAGAATCATTAAAAACACCTTTGTTATAGATCAAGTGGCCATTGACAAAGGTATGGCTAACCTTAGAATGAAAGGTTGTACCTTCAAAAGGAGACCAACCACATTTATACAAAATATTCTCCTTATCAACTGTTTGTGAATTATCAGGGTCAACTAACACTAGATCAGCATAATAGCCTTCCTTTATAAATCCTCTTTTTGCTATTTTAAACAACTTGGCTGGGTTATGACACATTTTTTCAACAACTTTTTCAATGCTGATCTTTTCCTTTTTCACCGCCTCCATCATGGCCAGTAAGGCATGTTGTACCAGTGGACCTCCACTAGGAGCTTTGGTATAGACCTGCTTTTTTTCTTCTAGTGTATGTGGAGCGTGATCACTAGCAATTACATCAATCCTGTCGTCGAGCAAAGCCTTCCAAAGTCCAATTTTGTCCTTTTTAGATTTCACGGCAGGGTTCCATTTGATAAAAGTTCCTTTTTCTTTATAGTCCTTGTCATCAAACCATAAATGATGCACACAAACTTCAGCAGTAATCTGTTTTTCTTCTAGCGGTATTTTATTGGTAAAAAGATCTGTCTCAATGGCTGTTGATAAATGAAAAACATGCAGTCTTGCCCCCGTTTTTTTAGCAAGTTCGATGGCTTTTGAGGAAGATTTATAGCAGGCCTCGGCACTTCTTATCACCGGATGTAAATCAATAGGGATATCATCCCCGTAAATGCTTTTTTGCTTGTCTAAATTTTTTTTTATGGTAGTCTCGTCTTCGCAATGAACGGCAATAAGAAGCTTTGTAGATGAAAATATTTTTTCAAGTACTTCTTCATTATCCACTAACATATTACCCGTTGAAGAACCCAAAAATAGTTTTATAGCTGCTACATTTTTTGGATTTGTCTTCAAAAGTTCTTCGAGATTGTCGTTAGTCCCTCCCATCATAAAAGAGTAGTTGGCATAAGAATTTTTTGCCGCTATTTTGAACTTATCTTCAAGAAGTTTTTGTGTTGTTGCCTGAGGCAGCGTATTCGGCATTTCCATAAAAGAAGTAATTCCTCCTGCCACTGCGGCTCGTGATTCAGATGCAATTGAAGCTTTATGTGTAAGCCCTGGTTCTCTAAAATGAACCTGATCATCAATAATTCCGGGTAGTAAGAGCTTCCCTCTTGCATCAATTAGGGCAGTATTTGGAGGAAAATCATCAATATGTTCACTTATTACCTTGATCCTTTCTCCTTCAATCAATACATCACTAACAAAAGTAGTTCCTTCATTGACAATTGTCGCATTTCTTATTAAGGTGTTCATAGTCGTAAATACCTATTTTTTTGTTGATTTTGGTAAGCCCGAAAATCTCATTTTTATAATCCCGAAAATCGCTTCAGTGATAATAGTTTTACTCATTTTAGATTCTCCTAAGGTTCGGTCTGTAAAAATCACCGATACCTCCTGAATATTAAAGCCATGTTTCCATGCTTTAAATTTCATCTCTATCTGAAAGGCGTAACCTACAAATTTAATTTTATCTAACTGTATGGTTTCTAGTACTTTTCTATGATAACAAACAAAACCCGCCGTAGTGTCATTGTAGGGCATCCCCGTAACAAACCTTACATATTTTGAGGCAAAATAAGACAATAAAACCCTTTTCATGGGCCAATTGACTACGTTAACCCCTTTTGAATATCGCGATCCTATTGAAACATCCGCTCCTTCCTTAACGCATTTTTCATATAACCTCACCAAGTCCTTTGGGTTGTGCGAAAAATCGGCATCCATTTCAATGATATAGTCGTATTTTTTTTTGATGGCCCACTTAAATCCATATATATATGCCCTTCCCAGTCCATCCTTTTTATCTCTTACTTCGAGAAAAAGACTCTTTGGGTATTCTTGTTGTAAACTCTTTACAATAATGGCAGTACCGTCGGGAGAACTGTCGTCAACAACTAGAATATCAAATGATTTCTTTTGAGAAAATGTGGCCCTTATGATCCTCTCAATGTTTTCCTTCTCATTAAAGGTAGGAATGATAACCAGCGTATCTTGCATAATACTTATTTAATAGTGACAAAGGTAAAATAAATAATTGCTAATTTTGTGTTAAGAATATGCTTAATGAAAATATTAAAGAATCCTAAGATTCAGTTTTTTTCCATACTTTTTTTATTCCTTGTAATCAATGTATTGCAAAGCCGCTTTACCTACCTGTTCGAAGATGAAGCTTATTATTATGTGTGGTCAAAAAATCTGGCTTTTGGATATTTTGATCACCCCCCAATGGTTGCATTATGGGCTTTTATTGGAAATTTGGTTGTTGATGGTGAACTTGGCTTAAGA
>RCNF010000093.1_pt1 | contig 37846 bp, 31 predicted proteins | sample 2041311 | NCBI WGS metagenome assembly RCNF01 (sample SAMN09708228, study PRJNA481090) | Marine sediment metagenome, whole genome shotgun sequencing project. | biome: marine sediment; feature: ocean; material: sediment; isolation source: Sewage treatment plant 2 marine sediment (STP2) ...
CCGAATCTGGTCCACAACGACTAAAAATTCACCGACGGTTTCTCGCGCAATCGTTATCCGTGAGCATTCTAGCCAGATTTGACAACCGATAACCAGTTCCCGCCCCAATTCGTCTGACGGCTTGTTTCGCGCCGCAGACTCGCCTTGGATCGAACCTAAGGTTCGAATCTGTCTCGGGAAGCTGGGATCAGGAACCTATCGAAACAATGACATCGCCAGCAATGCCGCGCACCTTGTGTAATTGCGGGCGAGCTTGGAGTAAATTGCTACTCTCAGTCGTTCAATCGCTCGGTGAAGCAATTTATGGACTTTAAAGACTACTACAACATCATGGGTCTGGAACGGGACGCCAGTCAGGATGAGATCAAACGCGCCTATCGAAAACTGGCGCGTAAGTATCATCCTGACGTCAGCAAAGAAGCCGACGCCGAAGCACTCTTTAAGGAGCTCGGCGAAGCCTATGCGGTGCTCAAAGACCCTGAAAAACGAGCTGCTTATGATGAGCTGGGTGCGAACTGGAAAGCAGGTCAGGACTTCCAGCCACCGCCCGACTGGGACGCCGGCTATGAGTTCACTGGAGGTGGCTCCGACGCTGGAGACAGCTCAGCCCATAGCGATTTTTTTGACTCCCTGTTTGGACATGGCTTCGGATCTGCACAAGCTGATCGCAGCCGCGCCGGTTTTCATGCACACGGCGAAGATCATCATGCCAAGGTATTGATCGATCTGGAAGATGCTTACCGGGGCGCCGCTCGAAGCATCACGCTGCGCACACCCGAACTTGATAGCAGCGGGCATGTAACAACAAAACAGCGCACGCTGAATGTCAAAATCCCTAAAGGGGTGAAACAGGGACAGCGTATTCGTTTATCCGGCCAAGGCTCACCGGGAATTGGTGAAGGTCGCACCGGAGACTTATATCTGGAAATCGAGTTCAAGCCCCACGAGTTGTTCAAAATCGAGGGGCGCGATCTTTATTTAGATCTGCCGGTCTCACCATGGGAAGCCGCCCTCGGCGCGACAGTCAAGGCGCCGACACCCGAAGGTCCGGTAGATCTCAAAATCCCGCAAGGAACAACCACCGGACGTAAGTTACGTTTGCGAAAACGTGGCATCCCCGGCACACCGCCTGGCGACCTCTACGCCACCCTGAAAATCACATTGCCTGCGGCGGACAACGACGCTGCCAAAGAGCTTTACCGCAAGATGGAAGAAGAACTTGCGTACAACCCGCGCAGCGAACTGGGAGTGTAAAGAGCTATGACATCGATGATATTGACTGGAATATTGCTGGATGAAAAGGCGGAATTGTCGCTGCATGACCTTTGCAATGCTTGCTCGACTTCCACCGAGTGGGTCGTCGAGCTTGTTGACGAAGGTGTCTTAGAGCCGATTGGTCATGAACAGGCGCACTGGCGATTCCCCGGGCCGAGCTTGTTAAGGGCACGCGCTGCTATGCGAATGCAACAGGACCTCCAAATCAACCTCGCGGGTGTTGCTCTGGCACTGGATTTGATGGAAGAAATTGAAGCGATGCGCGAACGGCTGCGTCGGTTCGAGGCAGACAGTAGCTCCTGACTGCACATGTTCCAGTCATGAGAAAATCGCTTGTAACTCCCAAAGAGCAGCTTGGCCTTCGCGAGCTCATAACGGGTTCTTGAAGAACATTGGCAACAGTAGTTTTCTTGCTCTTCGCAGGTTCAGGCTGCTCGGAGACATAGACTCAGAACGAGTATTTCGTGCATTACTGGAGAGACTTTGCAGTGATTGAATGGTCGAATCCCGTGAGCCGGGGCTCTGCTTGCGCCAACAATCCTGTCCCCGTGGCGCCGAAAAGACAAGTGGAGGCGGCGTAGATATCGGCTCACCCAAACAGCAGATCGTCATGGCGGCGAGCGTGCCGCTCACCGACGACGATTGGGAACCCATGCAGGCCGGATCATTGGTGGCCCTGAAAGACGGCGAGATCAGCATGGTCAGCGAGAATTAGTCAGAAAGAGCCCGGCAATCTGAAGCGCGCTAGAATGCGCGTCCCCCTTCCTCCCACATTACGGGAACATTTTCCTGATGCGCCGCCTGCAGAAGTTCGATCAGTGGCAGCGCTCTGTTGTGGGCACTCACGAGTTCCTCCGTCTCGTCGTCGTTATCTTCCGCCTCGTCCTCTTTGGCCGCCGCATCGTCCGCCGCGATACCAGCCCGAAGCATTTTCAGCGCCTGAGGGATATCTTCAGACTCGATCGCGCTCGGTACCGTTTCCCTCCGACCCATCAGCTTAATAAGCTTCAGGGCCACCTCTCCGAACATCGTGACATCCGCATACGCCCGGGTCTTAAAAGTTATTAGCATCAAAATTTCCTTTTTGTCTGAAGCACCTTATTTCAGCAAGCCAAAGCGATGGTATGGACTCCTCCTCACCTTAACGGCATCGCAATGTGCCAGTCTGAAAGACGCTTATTTTTTCAGTGACAGGAAGAGAAGGAGATTCAAAGACTGAAATTTAGGTTTCTATTCCTAAACTACAGGCCAATTCACTAAATGGAAACTGGTTTTGATGGTGGTAGCCAGTGATTGACAAACAGGATGTGGCGTCAACAAGGGGTCCGACTTGCCGGTATTCACCCGGTAGCCGCACCATGCCGGCGCGCACCGGGCTCAGCTTGATGTGGCGGTAGCAGGTCAGCAGGTAGGAATCATCCTGGATCAGGCTTGCTTTGTAGCGGCCCTGCCATAACGTAAAGGCACGGTTGTACGCCTGATTCAATTTCTGCCCATAGCACCGCCCCATCGCTTGCATGAGCAACGGAAGTGAGTGCTTGGTACCGGGCGTGATTAAAAAGTGGGTGTGGTTTGTCATCAGCACGAAGGCATGGATCGAGCGTTCGTATTGGCTGGCGGCGGCACGCAGAGTGTCGAGGTAGAGTTCGTAATCCTGCGCGCTAAAGAACACCGCCTGGCGGTCTGCGCCGCGTTGTATGACGTGTTGCGGTATGTTTGGAATAGAGTTGCGGGGCTGACGTGCCATTTCGCATGGCGATTAGTTTTGTCCGTCAAGTAAACGATCTCTCAGTGCTAATCGCCAGCGGATCAAATCGCGGATCAACCGCATCTTCCCGCGCATTAAATCGGAGTGGCGTGAATCGTCATTAGTCCCCAGAACCAATCGATTTTCTTAGTGGTCCTGCGGACGACTTTCAAACCTGCGAGAGCCAGACATTGTTCTACTTCATTGGTGCTGAAAGTGTGGGCATGAGCATGACTGGTCCACGGCAGAACACGATTCAATATTCTCATCCAGAGGTAGTCGCGGCACCAGTCAGTTAAGACCAGATGGCCCGATGCGCTTATCACTCGTCGTATTTCCTGCAGCGCAGCAGCGGCGTCGGGGAAGTAATGAAGAGCATTTGTGCAAGTGACCAGTTGGAAGCTGGCGTCGTCGAACGGTAGTTCTGCCGCTTCGCATTCCAGCAGTGTTGCGTTGTGGCCGACTCTCTGCCTGGCTATATCAAGCATAGCTGGCACCCTGTCAACACCGACTAATTCTGGATAGTCGGGGCGATTTGCCAAAACCTCCAACAACAGTCCGGTACCGCAAGCAACGTCAAGTACGCGCCCTGCCGGCAATTCACCGACTTCTTCTATTGTCATGCGTAGCGATGCATCGAGGTAGGTCGCCCAGCGATGATCGTACGTCGTGGCAAGTGCCGTGTATTCCCGCAGTAACTTGTCGGTCTGCGTATGTTTCATGGGGCGCGCTCTTCGTTAATGTATTTGCGGATTGAAGATATCAGTATCAGGATGGAACGCATACCATGCGAACCAGCACGCAAATAGAGTAGTCTGGAAACACCGAAGTGAGCATAATTGTCCGCGCGAAATACAATCCCGGTCCCGCACAAGGAATAGGGTGTCAGGTTTGTTTTCCAGCTAAAGATCCGTAAGACCGAGAGTCTAATAATAAACCTGACACCTTTTTTCAGTCAGTAGAGTTGTCTTGTTCAAGTTCAGGTGGTCGCGGTCGCCAAAGTTGGTATTGTTGGAAACCTATATAGACGTATAGAGCGGGTCCACCATACAAGACGATCGTCCCCAGTAATCCCCTGATGCCCGTAGCACCGCGGTTATGTCCGACGCTCAGGATGAATGACAAGAACAACCAAACCACGAACGCCACAAGCGAAATGATTATCCAGGTTAAAGTGGAGCCAGGCCGCTCACCGGGTTGGTCCGCGTAACGTTCTTTCGCTTGCGCAAGTGTTACAGCGACCACAATGAACGTGACAAAGGATGCGAACATCAAACCTTCAAACATAAAATAGGGCATTGTTATTCGCGGCCTCCAGTCAGCATCCAATCAGGATTGCTGTAACGGCCAAATTATAGGCTGCCTGACGCTTCGGAATTTTAGTTTATTGACTTAATCTGGTTCCGAAAAATCACGGTCGACGGCTGGCGGAGCTGTCCGGTGACGTGTGGTGTGATTTTCCGCGTGTCGGTGTTTTGGGTCCACAGAAGGAAGAGGGACCGGAACCAGTGATTGCGTGCAAAAGACTATCGCCCCCCCCCCATGGCCACCAATTTCAAAACGCTCGGTGAAGGAGCGCTATCGAGTTTTGGCTTGAAACCGAAAACTTCGATCAAAATTGACGGGTCTCGAAACTGTCAATATGCTGGGTTATGGCCCGCATCAATACTGATCTACTCAGACATCGTATCGGCGTTGCTGCCCAGGAAGGGGCCAATCCCACCGAGATTCTAAAAATCGCGCACGTGTCACCGCAATTGTTGGACGGCGAAACGCCCTATGTTGACGCCGCGGTCGAACGAAGGTTATGGCGGGCAATCGTCGAATGCACGGCTCGCGAGGATATTGGTCTGCTCTGTGGCAGCCGTTTCCCGACCCAGGTTATCAGCATGCTGGGATACGTCATGGCGAACGCACCGACTATGCGCGTGGCCATTGAGAAATGCTGCAGCTATCAGCGAGTCATCGGTGACACCATGGGGATAGTCATTGAAAAGGGGCGCGATACTTCCAGAATATGGGTGGAACAGTGGAGTGAATGGCATGATCCGCTCCGTTACACAGTCGACCTGTTGATGGCCGCTGTTCCAAGTTGGGCGTCGGCGAACGCGGCAGTAGCGATCCGGCCACTGCAAGTGGGATTTCACTATGAGCGTCCAGCCGACACGGCGCCCTATGAGTCGATGTTTGCGCCTGCGCCCGTCGTATTCGGAACGCCAGATAGCTTTCAGATCTACGCTAACGACTTGCTGGATCAACCGGTCGTCGGTGCTAACAAAGAAATGTTTGCGCTCTTTGAGGACAAGGCTCAGCGACTTCTTAGCGACTATGAGGCGCGCAATACTTACCAGTTCAAAGTACGGCAGCGGATTGTCAATTCACTCCAGGGAGCAACGCCCGCGATAGAAACTGTTGCCGCCGAACTTGCTGTCAGTGTACGTAAACTTCAGGCTGAGTTGGCTGCGGAAGGTACAAGCTTCTCGGCCATTCTTAACGACGCGCGTCGCGACCTCGCGATGCAGTACCTGAGCGAAAACGAAACCAGCAAGGCCGAGATCGCCTATCTGCTGGGGTATTCCGAGGTGTCGGTTTTCTCGCGATCGTTCAAGAAATGGACAGGCCTGACTCCTTCAGAATACGCTAGCCAAAACCGATCCTGATGGATCATCAGGATCGGAGTCTCAATCTGGCCTCTACGCCGCGCTTTGTGTTTTTGCAAACCAATCCAGCGTTTCGCGAATTGCCTGTCGCATAGGAGTTTGCTGAAATTCCGGAAACTGCTGAGTGAAACGATCGTCATTCAGAATAACTGAGGTCTCAAACTTGTAGGCCAATGACCGAATCGATTTCATCACGGGGACGAACGGTGCAAGGGCAGAAACCACGAGCTTCGGTATGATGCTTATTCTGGCCGGCTTCCCGGCTACGTCGCCGACGGTCCTCAGCCAACTTCTGATGCTCTCAACTTGCGTGCCACCCATGTTGAATGTCTCATAGGGCTGCGTATTCTCACGCTGTGTCAATTGCACTATCGCGCGGCCGGCGTCAAGGTTGTAGACCAATTGCTGAGGTACGTCTGCCGAAATCAACCACGGCAGTGACTTTCCTTTCGGCGCGTTCTCAAAGACCGGGGCGAACTGCTTGTTCGTGACATTGGGTCCCCAGATCTCAGCGAAACGTACAACTAATGTACGAATACGACCCTGATCGCTGGCCAACTGAAGTAGCCGCTCCAGCTCAACTCGGATTTCACCCAACGCTGTATTCGGCGTAAAAGGTGTAATTTCACTAATGGGCTGATTAGTCTGACCGTAGTTGTAGTTGTTGGCCGGGAAAATCACGGTCGCGCCGGAGTGCTCCGCCGCCTCGATGACATTGCGCGTCATGATCGGCATTGCGCTGGCCCAATATTGGTATGGGACGCTCGCACCATGAAAGATAAATTCGGTTCCCGATGCAACGTCTTTCAGGAGCTGCGTGTCGTTAACGTCGCCCTCTACAATCGTAAGGCCGGTCAGGTCGCCGAATAATTCGACGGTGCGGGCTCGGTCGCGAACCAAAAGCGTGGCAGTTTCTCCCGCTTCCTGGATGGCTTTGGTTACCGCGTATCCGATCGCGCCGTTGGCACCAACGATAAGGTATTTGCTGGACAACATTTTTCTCCTAAGCTGTTTTATGGGTTTCAAAAATCGGGTTGGAAACCCAATGAGATGAAGGCTTCACGTGGCTTGTGCACGGCCAGCGCGCGATCCGAAAATGGACGGAAGTCTATTTGCTGGCTGAAAAACTCGAAACTAATCATGCCGGTCGTTCCGTCAACAAGAACATTGACGACATGACCTCTCTTGGCCAAACCTGTGGCAGTGCGGTCCATTGCGAACCAGTCGACAGGATCGCCGCTTACGCCCGAGTAGGGTGCCTCATAGCCACCGCTGGTTTGATCGAAATTGCTGATATCCAGGTACAGGCCAGTCATCACAAGCCCGATCGCCAGAACGCCTATGGTCGCAAGGGAATACAGTAGATTTGTCATTGTTTTCATCCTTTCCTGGTTCGCGCCAATGCGACGCTTGAAGGGATTCTCCAGCAGATACTGTTCTTTCTGAATGACCAACGGCGCAGATAAATTGACGAATCGCGCACAACGACATCTGCAGCGCTGTATCGACCGGATACAGAACTGTCTTTTGGGTGCTCGTTCAGCGTGAGATATGGGTGAATTAGCTCTCCGCCGTTCCGCTAAGCGCTTCGTCGGGTGCCCACTTTGGTGCCCAATTCAGGATCACCCAACGTCACTCAAGAGAACCTGCCGAGCCAGGAAATCGACGCGCTACGTGCTCTTGGGTTACGTAGGGTTGTGAAATCCGTTCACTGAAAATCTGCGTGTTGGAGGTTCGATTGACTCGGATCAATTTGGCATCGATCCTCACCCTGCGGGCAGCTACGCTGTCTTAGTTCGCTTCGCGAACTGTCCGCCCCTGGCCACCATCGTAGAATCGCTTTCTCCGCGTGTTTCGCTTACCAGAAATCAGGCATCACTTTATCGTCGGAGACTTTAGATTGGCGAAGTCGCTCACGGTAAGCGGCACCTTCTCCGGCAAAGGCACTATCGCCGTTCTGTTGTTGAGGCGTGATCGTCATTTCTTCACCTCCTCGCTGGTGAGGCCGATCAGACCGAGGTTCCGACCCCAGTCGGCTTTATCCTGATCTTCAAGTGTTTCGATAACGCCAGCCATGACGCAATATTTATTAGTGAAACGCGAAACCGATAAAGGAGCGAATCAGTTTTCATCGCGATCCCATACCATGAAATCTCTCCAGCGTTCTTCGGTTATTCGTGGGAGAAAGCAACTGTGGAGCATAAAGTTTCGGCGTCGCCCAAGAATGGTTAAACAGGAACATTTGTGACGCGAACGAAGAAAGTATCAGGAAAATTTATTTGTCTATTTGCTAAAATTTCGCCAACAATAAAAAGCTTGGATTCACGGGTTTGAATCAGCAGAGTGTAAACAGGGGTACGCGACAGTTCGCCGTCTGGACGAATGCGGCCGCTCTGACCCCAAATAAAAACAATCAACTTCGTCATTGCCACAATGACCGTCATTTTTTACCGGAGCATTAGCATGCGAAATCGTTTCGTCGCTCTTTCCTGCCTGACACTTTTGATCGTCGCTGCCCTCGCGACTATAGCCACGACCTACAATACGCAGAAGGACGAAAGCACAAGAAGCTACATCGTTCAGGCAAATGACCTTGATCAAGCTAGATCGCTGGTCGCCTCCGTGGGCGCTGAAGTTACGCATGAACTGGGTATCGTCAATGCGGTTGGCGTGCAGCTCAGCGTGATGCAGGTGGATAATCTCCGAAAAATGTCCGGTGTGCGTCGAGTTTACGAAGATCAGGGTGTTGCGGTCGACGTCGTCGCGCCGGCAAGTTGCGCGCTAAACGCAGAAGCGGAACTGAGCTTCGACGATGAGGAAGTCTACTGGACGATCACCAACACGGGCAGCAGCGACGTTCATCTTTCGACATTGATGTTGCTTTGGCCGGCCAAGAACGACGAACTCGAAAAGATTGATTTCGGTGATACCACTATATTCGAGGGCGAAATCGAAGGCGTCAGCGTGAGCCTTAACGTGCACCCGTATTATCGGACCGACGCCCGCCTGAGGATCGCAGCCGGTTCTAATAAGACCCTCATTTTTTCGTTCGACGACCTGAAAGAATCGCAGGACTCCTATGAAATAAACGTAGGTACCTTCGAAGACTGTTCAGTCGACTTTCCGCGACCACCCGGCGTGCAATGGAGCGGCGACAGCGATGTCGAAGCTAAGCGCACCTATGTCGCGAGTCTTGTCGGCGCCGATGCGCTGCATTGGCAAGGGGTTACCGGTGACGGCGTCGGTGTTGCAGTCGTTGACACCGGTATATGGGCGGGCGCCGCGCCCACAAATTATCTCAAATATAACGCCTACGATACAGAGCGCCTCGTCGCCCAATACGATGCGACAGAAGGTATAGAGGTTAGCCCGAACGCTAACACTGACCTGAGTGGCCACGGCACTCACGTCGCAAGTATTTTACTGAGCAGTCGCTTCAAGGACAGCGAGTTCAACGGTATTGCCCCCAATGCCAACCTGATCGTAGTGAAGGCGTTCGACCATGACGGCAGCGGTACTTATGCGGACGTCATCCGGGGCCTCGATTGGCTCATCAAAACCAAGGACACTCACAATATCAGAGTGATAAATCTTTCCTTCAGCACGAGTCCCAGCTCGTACTATTGGGACGACCCAATGAATCAGGCAGTGATGGCCCTCTGGCGAGAAGGGATTGTTGTTGTTGCGTCGGCGGGCAACACCGGTCCCTTACCGATGAGCATCGGCGCGCCCGGCAATGTGCCCTACATCATTACCGTTGGCGCGATGACCGATAGTGTCACGCCCGACGACTGGACGGACGATACCTTGGCATGGTTCTCCTCGACCGGCCCAACAGTAGAAGCGTTCATCAAACCAGACATTGTCGCGCCCGGCGGTCATATCCGTGGATTGATGGACGCGAACCACCAGGTGGCGAAAGCCCGCCCCCACTTTCACGATGGCGACAGCTACTACACGATGTCCGGCACATCGCAGTCCACCGCTGTTGTCAGCGGTGCCGTCGCGCTTCTACTCGAGGCCGAACCCTGGCTCACCCCGGACCTGGTGAAATGCAAACTTATCAGCACGGCCCGAACCGCGACCGACGCCAATGGCGCGCCTGTGTACAGTGCTTTTCAACAAGGTGCCGGCATGGTCGATGCCGAGGCCGCGGTGGCTGGCAACCACTATGAATGTGCGAACCAGAGTCTGGATATTGACGCGGATATCTTCGGGACAGCTCACTTTCAGGGGCGAGCGAGGCAAAACGACGCGGGCGAGTTTTACGTGCCAGGCATGAATGGGCGTGTTTGGGACGGAAATTATGAGGCGGGTGACGGCCACGTTTGGGGCGACGGCCTCATCTGGAACGACGGTCTGATTTGGGGCGACGGCCTCATCTGGAACGACGGTCTGATTTGGGGCGATGGCCTCATCTGGAACGATGGCCACACGAAGCCTGTTTCGATCAACGACTGGGTCCGGCAGGAATAGCGCCGTGTTTCAATGTCGTACTTGGCGTCGTCATAGCATACGCCGCAGATTTTGCGGGCTAGGCGCGATTACGATACTTGTCGCATTGTCGTCGATTGCATATTCGGCAGAATCGCGAAGTGTCCGTTTCCAGCATCTCTCTCGCGAACACGGTCTATCGCAGGCCTTTGTGTATGCGATCGTGCAGGACGATCAGGGTTTTATGTGGTTCGGAACCCAAGACGGGTTGAATCGCTACGATGGAAACGAATTTAGAGTCTTTGTTCACCATCCGGATGATCCGCGGTCGATATCCGACGAATCAATTCGGACGATGATTAATGACCAGTCCGGTTCCTTGTGGATCGGAAGTGATGCTGGAGGACTGTCAAAGTACGACGCTACAACGGAAACGTTCACCAACTATCTTCACGACCCCGCGAACCGTGAATCGATTGCAGGCGATCGGGTACGCGTTGTTTACGAGGATAGCCACGGTGTCATGTGGGTGGGTACCGATGGCGCGGGACTTGACCGATTCAATCGTGATACGGAAACGTTCGAGCACTTCGTTCATGACTCCGACGACCCGGCCAGCCTCTCAGGAGCTCACGTCTGGAGCATAATTGAGGGCAGCGAAGGCGACCTGCTCATCGCCACAGACGGAGGTCTCAGCAAGCTGGACCCCGAGTCTGGATCGATTACGAATTTCCGCCATGATCCGAGCGACGCGGCGTCCATTAGCGAAGATTCACTTCGTGCGCTGTTTGAAGACGCCAATCGTGATTTGTGGATAGGTACGGAATCGCAGGGACTTAGCCGACTGGATCATGAAACCGGCAAGTTCGAACATTTTCTTCATGATCCCGACGATTCTTTCAGTATCGGTGCGAACCGGATCAATACTATCTTCAAGGACGTCGCCGGCGTTTTGTGGGTCGGGACACTTAATGGACTGAGCGCGTGGAATTCAACAACACGCAGCTTCGAGAACTACGCCAGCAATGCAAGCGATCGGTATAGCCTGTCGCACGACAACGTCGCGTCAATATTTCAGGACAGAGGCGGGGTGCTATGGGTTGGAACATACAATGGGTTGAACTCGTGGAACCAAACAAGCCGGGCAGTCGCGCACTACCGAAATAACTCAAATGATGCGGCGAGCTTAAGTGAGAACACAATAGTCGCGTTTGCCGAAGGCGAAGACGGAGGTATCGCGGTCGGAACCTATGGCGGCGGAATAAGTTGGCTCGATCGAAACAGCGGCAAATTTCGTCATTTCCGGCATCGGCCCAATGATGAGTCGAGTTTGTCCAGTGATCTCGTGATGTCGCTGCACGTGGACTCTGAAGGAATACTGTGGGCTGGTACGCGGTCATCCGGGCTGAATCGCTACGACCGTGACAGCAATACTTTTGAGCGTTTCCGGTATAGCGCTGATGATGCGACAGGGATAAGCGCAGACGGCATAACATTCATTTTTGAGGACAGCAGAAGTGCTCTATGGATCGGTACGTTCGGTGGTGGCGTAAACAAGCTCGAGCGAGAAACGCAGACTTTCGCTCGTTTCCAGCATGCTGTTGATGACCCGCAATCACTAAGCAGTGACCGTGTTCTGACAATGTTCGAAGACAGCCAGGGCGGACTTTGGTTTGGCACATACGGCGGCGGTCTTAGTCACCTGGATCCAACCACAGACAAGTTCACGACCTACCACGCAGACCCCGAACGCTTCGATGGGCTAAGCGGCGATCAAATCTACATGATCACCGAAGACGATGCCGGCGACTTTTGGATTGGCGTAGATGGGCGCGGCCTTAATCGCTGGAGGCAATCGGACAGAATGAACGGCACGGAAACCTTCCAGCGATTCACCACTCGGGATGGGCTTCCAAGCGCGACAATCAACGGCGGCGTATGGGACCAGGCCGGGCACCTTTGGCTCAGCACCGGCCGTGGCATTTCGAAACTCGATATTGAAACACTGGAGTTCACGAACTTTGATACGAGTCACGGTCTGCAGGACGACGAATTCAATGTCGGCGCCTCTTTCGTCGCCTCTGATGGCAGGGTTTATTTTGGTGGCGTGAACGGTTTTAACGCTTTTTATCCTGACGAGATGACTGGCGACGGCCATCCACCACAAGTTGCCATTACCCGGTTCCTCAGTCTCAATGATTCGCAGCGGCTTGATGATTCCTCAAAAAGCGAAGGCGGAACTCAGCTTGCGCATGATCAAAACGTAATCGGCTTCGAGTTTGCCGCCCTGGATTTTTCTGCTCCGCGAAAAAATCGTTACATGTATCAGCTTGAAGGAATAGACAGGGCCTGGGTGAATGCAGGAACAAAACGCCAGGTTACCTATACCAACTTGCCAGCAGGGGACTATGTATTTCGCGTCAAAGGCTCGGACAACAACAACGTCTGGAGCGAGGAGAACGCGACTTTTCAGTTCACTATGCTGCCCGCCCCGTGGCGAACGTGGTGGGCTTATGCAACATACCTGTTGATTCTAATTGCGTCAGTCATTGCAGCATTCAAATTGCATACCAGAATCGTAAAGCAAGCCGATGAACTGAAGTACGCCGCAGAGCTTGCCGTTATTCAGGCGCGGTTAACGGACGCACAACGTGTAGCGAGCATTGGTAACTGGGAGTGGAATATCGGTACCGGCGAACTTTGGTGGTCGGATCAAATATTCGAGCTCTTGCAGATACAGCCTGATTCGCCGCTTTCCTACGCCGGATATCTCGATTTCGTTCATCCTAATGACCGCAAGACCGTTGATCAGGCTGTGCAGCGTGCGTTTGATGACCATCAACCGTTCTCGATTGACCACAGAATCATTCGGCCTGACGGTTCAGTTCGAATCGTCAACGAGCGAACGGAGATGACCTATGACGAGAATCGGGTGCGCGTCGGTATGACCGGGACAGTGCATGACATAACGGAGCGAAAACGGGCCGAAGACGAAATCCGGCATCGAGCGGCGTTTCAGGCTTTTTTGTCCCATCTCTCCGCCGAGCTGATTCAGGCAAACCCGAGCGATATCGACAAGCAAGTCGGTGACGGACTCGAGTCAATCGGCGGCCGACAGCATCTCGACGCGATCAGCATCTGGTGGTTCAAGAGCTGCGGCAAGAGCATGGAACCGGTGCATCGATGGATGCGCGAGCCAGGCAAGGGGCGGAAACTGCAGTTGGAGCAACATCAGATTCCGTGGATCGTTGAGGAGCTCAGTTCAGGGCGAACTGTCGTGATGGGTGAAATCGATGCTTTGCCCGCGGCGGCAGCCGCCGATAAAGAATTCATCAGGTCGCGAAACGTGAAATCACTTCTGGTATTCCCGTTATTTGTCGAGGAGAAGTTTGTCGGAGCCTGTTCATTCGCCACTACTGGCAATAGCCGCGACTGGAGCGATGAGACGATTGCCGAGTTGCAACTTGTTGCCGAGAATCTCGCTGGAGCGATCGCTCGCGCACGCGCTATGTCGAAAATAGAGCATTTGAAGAACGAACTGCAGCAGGAAAACTATTACCTTCGGGAGAAGGTTAAGCTTAATCATGGGTTTGACGAAATAATCGGCGAGGATCCGGGACTGAGGCAATGTCTGTTGGCTGTTGAGAAAGTGGCGCCGACGGACGTCACGGCACTTATCCTCGGAGAAACTGGCACCGGTAAGGAGCTGATCGCCAGAGCCATACACAAGCTAAGTCCGCGCAGCGACAGGCCAATGGTGAGTGTGAATTGTCCGGCGTTACCGGCCAATCTGATCGAAAGTGAGCTTTTCGGACACGAAAAGGGCGCGTTCACAGGTGCACAGGCGAGACGTTACGGGCGATTTGAGTTGGCCGATACCGGAACCCTGTTTCTGGATGAGATTGGCGAATTGCCGCTGGATCTTCAAGGGAAATTGCTACGCGTTCTGCAGACTGGAGAGTTTCAACGTATCGGCGGATCGAAAACGCTTTACGCAGACGTACGGCTGATTGCGGCGACCAACAGGAACCTGGAGCAGAGCATTGAACGCGGCGAATTCCGCGCTGACCTGTACTACCGAATCTGCCACTTTCCGATTGCATTGCCAGCATTGCGAGATCGCAAGGGTGACATACCTCTGTTGGCAGAGCACTTCGTACACAAGCATGCCAGTCGCCTTGGGAGAAATATTGACGCAATTTCCGCCAGGATGCTCAAAGAGCTTGATCAGTACGGCTGGCCGGGCAATATTCGCGAGCTTGAGAGTATTATTGAACGCGCCCTGATCTCGACAGAAGGCAAGCCTGTTCTGGAGCTTCCGATCAGACTTCCGCCATATGCAAGCGCGTCAGTTTCACCTGACAATATCAAGATCATTAGTGCTGATCTTTTCTCGGTGGAGCGGACCCACATTCTTAGCGTGCTTGAAGGAACCAACTGGATAATTTCCGGGGCGGATGGTGCCGCTGAAATTCTGGGTCTCCCATCAAGCACTCTGAGGTCCAAGATGAAACGCCACGGAATCGTACGTTCGACTACCTGACTTTGCTCTAGCGCTTCGACAGTAAAGCGCTGATCTCCCTCGAACGTGATTGGTGAGCTGCGATGCAAGTTGGAATGAATGGCGCCAACTCGGAAATGTGTGAATGCTGGGTTCTCACGGCTTAGATCCTTCGACCACATGCGCTATGCAAGTGATTGTAAACCTTATTCTTATGAGACTAAGTGTAGCCCATCGGAGCGATTGGTGGATAAGGGGTCGAACCGTTTTCCGATTTCTCTGTGCTCACTTGGGTGCCAGACCAGGATCACATGCCGTCACACAAGAGAGTCTAACGGGCCGGAGATCTGCCACAAGACGCAGTCTTGAGTTACTTCAGCTTACGGCTGGTCTCGAAATCCGTTCACTGAAAATCTGCGTGTCGGTGGTCGACTCACTCGCACCTCGTTGTGCGGGCTGTTCGCCCGGCCGCGACAACAGGTAATTTCTCTGCCACCATACCGGTCTATGTACGTCTGATAGCTCGCCGCACAGAACCGATGAGTCGATTTAACAGCAGATGATTAGCCGCTTTCTTAATGAGCTACAACACCGGCGCGTGTTTCGCAGCGTGGCTGCCTATGCAGTGGTTGCGTGGATTGCTGTGGAAGCTGCCGATGTTATTTTCCCGGCGCTAGGTGTTCCGGACGTAGCGCTTACGTGGCTGATCGTGATCGCTCTCGCTGGATTTCCGCTTGTCGCGGTCCTTGCATGGATTTTCGACGTAACTTCCGGAGGCGTCGTGCTGGGAGCACCAGCCCCACAGTCGACAAATGGTCTTAGTCGATTGTCACAAGTCTCCAGTTGGTTGCTCGTTCTGGTGCTCGGCACGGCGGTCGTATACCTTTCGGTTCGCCTGTATTCGCAGGCTGGCGACGAAACCACATTTTTGCGAGGCAAATCAATCGCGGTACTGCCGTTCAAGAACATCGCCATAGATGATCCGACAAATAATGTCTACTTTAGCGATGGCGTAGCTGAGGAAATTCTCAGCGGGCTTTCGGACGTCGAGGGATTACGCGTGGCAGCAAGAACATCGTCCTTTGCCTATCGAGATGCCGTAGACGTCCGTGCAGTTGGCGAAGCGCTAAATGTATCGACCTTACTGGAGGGCAGCGTTCGCCTGGATGAGGACGCCGAGCACGTGCGCATAACGGCACAGCTCATTGAGACCGAAGGCGGCTTTCAGCTCTGGTCGGATACGTTTGACTACAAGCTGGAAAATGTTTTCGCGGTGCAGGATGAAATTGCAGCGGCGATCGTGCGCGAATTGGAACTGGAGTTTTCTGGCCGAAAAACCGATCTTGTTCAGACGGGGACTGCAGACGTCGAGGCGTACAAGTCCTATCTGCAAGGCCGCCACTATTTGCAGATACAGACGGTGGCAGCAATTGATCAGGCAATCGGTCATTTCGACCGAGCAATAGAGCTGGATCCGGATTATGCACAAGCCTATGCAGGGCTTGCAGATGCATGGATTGGTAAACGGCGAATCGGAAACATGACGCTGTTTGAGGCGACGCAAAATGCACATGATGCAATCAGCAGCGCATTGAGGCTGAACAACGAACTCGCAGAGGCACAGACTTCATTAGGTTTGTGCATTCTTGGTGGGGGAGACCAACATGCCGCTGCAGCGCTGTTTACGAAAGCCATTGAGCTCGATCCAGATAACGTTGATGCCTATCTGCAGCGTGCCAACCTGTTGCGCGATCAGGGTTTCCTGGAGGACGCAACGCGCGCGTATACGCAGGCCCTGGCGCTCGACCCGCTCAATTCAACAATTATTGCCGAACAGGCGATACTTATGGGTCTGCAGGGGCGCTTCGATCGTGCCTTCGATCAACTCGAATCATTGCTCGCGGCAAATCCTGAACGTCTGCCAGCCGTGCTGGCCATATCCAGAGTCGCGGCTCTGGCCGGTGAAGCGGAACGGTCTCTACAGTCAGCCCAACAAGCGCAGTCCCTGGTACCCGATAATCCAATTGCACTGGCGCGGGTGGTCGATGCCTACATTCAGCTTGGGCGTCTCGACGATGCTGAGGCCAGCCTGGACCAGGCTCGCAGCGTTGCTCCGAAGAACGAGTCTGTCTTACAAGTGACATTGCGATTCCTGTTAGCGGCAGGCCGCCACACAGAATTGCAAACGATGACCGCGCAACGCGCGCAACGGTTCATCAATCTTTCAGGGCCGATCGAATCCAAGACACATCTGGAGCGGTTGGTCTGGGCCGCTGTCGGGCGTCTGTCCAGCGGCGATTCAGCAGGCGCGTCCGAGTTGCTCGAAAGGGCGATGGGAAGTTTCGTGTCTCTCGATCCGGAACCACAATCGATCTATTATCTCGCGTTGCTGACAAGGTCGCGTGTGCTCGAGCAAAGCGACCAGGCGACAATCACCGCCGCGCTGGAAAATGGTCAGGTGATCGCACAGAGAGTACAAGCACAGGGCTGGGGTACCGGTGACGTGGACTATGCATTGGCGGCGTTAGCCGCAGCCGGTGGCGCGGTCCCGGATGCCCTGACACACCTGCAAGACGCGGTGAGCAATGGATGGCGCAGCTATCTGTTCGCGAATCAGGATCCTGCATTGGCATCGCTTCATCCAACTAAAGAGTATCAAGCGTTGATTCAGCAAGTGGAATCGATGTAGTTCACTGTACATCCAGATTCGCGCCGACAGACACACGCTGTAGGCCCGAAGCGCGCGCGAAGCAAGTCCATTCCGCCGTATCAATTGTAAACTTGTCTTCTCGGTTGGCGCGGCGATCCGATTGGGTGGGCCGCCAATTCCAGATAACCGCCGTCAGTTCGCCGGTACCGAGGTAGCCGGCCCCCGAAAAGCCGTTGCGCGACTGGCAACTTCTGCCGGATCTTCGATCGGTAGTGAGCACATATCCGGGTTACAGATGTACATCGCCGGCTTACCACGATCGGGATATCGTCCGGGCTTTTCGTAGTGCAACAGCTTTCTGGGCTCGTAGACATCGCGACCGGCGTCGAACAAAGCTGCAGCATTTGGGTGGTTTGTGTCGCCAACGACAGAAAACTCGACATAGGCGGTGGTCACTTTTTCCAATGCCATTGCAAACTCACCAGTGATTTTGCCTTCACTGCGAATAAAGGCGGGGTCGGCGACTGCACGGATCGTTGTTGTAGCGACACTGTCATAAGTGTCGTCTTTGGTGTAAACCGATAGATCGTAATAAAAGCTGGCCGCAGTGCCGTTTGCCTCCAGCGGTTTTCTCGGCGCGATAATCGCTGCTGTTGCGTCTGGAACCGTCGCGTAAAAGCCGCCCAGTTCATCATCATGTAGAGTTGCCAGCATTGCCCTGCCGATTCCGTCGGCCGCCTTCAGCCAACGATCCTCGCCAGTGGCCCGGTAGAGCGACAATAGTGCGGTGCCGAACCAGGCTTGCGCGCTCAGGAAAGGTCTTTCGTCGGTAACGAGCGTCCGCATACGGGCGTCCTTATCCGACTCTGTGTTGCTCAGTGCCTGAATTACCCAGCCGTCCTGATGAAGGCGCTGGTCGAGAATCGACGTGGCAGCGCTCTTCGCGGTTTCGAGATAATCGTCATTCCCCGACGCCTCGTAGGCGAGAACATATGCAGCTATGACTTCGCCGTTGCGATCGGAATAAACGGCATGATCGACGGGAGGCGTACCGAACTTGCGACGCTCAAGGTCACTCGGCAGTAGCCAGTATTCACTCACAGTCATTTCCCGCGGAAGATTCGGCGGCTTGTCTTTTTGGTTCGTGTAGAACGTTCCATCAGGTGCCATCATCCATTCTTTCAGGAATCGGTCGATCGCATTAATGCCTTCGAGAAACCTGCTATCGCCGGTGTGCTTGTAGCCAAGCGCGAATGCTGTAATTGCATTTGCTTGCACCAGGATTCTTTTCTCCGGTATCGCCCTGAGTGCCGCGAATTTTCCGGGCGCATCCATATCTTCGGGAAATGCCCGGCTGTAGCTGCCACCCCACACCGGGTCTATGGTAGCGAGAAAACCGGCTGAACCTTTCAACGCCAGGTCGTGTAACTCAGCATCGTCATACAGGTGCGCCCGAAGGTATAAGTGGAGCAACCGCGAACCGCTTGTCTCGCCGCCGATGCCGCTTCTCGACCAGCCACCGTAGTTGCGATTTAGTGAGCGATCGAGTTGCTTGCGCAGGTCATCTCGGGTACGGCTCAGTTGGGATTCTGACGGCTCCGGTGGTGCTGCGAAAGGCGATTGTGGGTCGGGCTCAAGTGCACCGGCCTCGTGTTTGGCGATGAGGTCATTGAGGATCGGGATGAAATTCCGCGGTAGCCGATTGCCACGAACGCCGAGCACCTGCGTACCGTCCGGTGCAAGGAAAATGGTCGCTGGCCAGGCCCAGGTCGAATAGCGCTCGCCGATATCCGGGCGGGCTTCCGCATCGACTTCAATTGCAATGAAGTGCGCGTTGAGAATACTGATGACCTCACTATTTGCGTACGTCAGGTCTTCCATTCGTGCGCACGCCGTACAGCCTTCCATGCCAACGTTAACGAGGATAATCTTGTTTTTTGTTTTGGCGGCCTCAAACGCATCTAATTCCCAGTGTTTCCAGTCAATACTCTCCCCGGCACAGGCCCCGGACACAAGCAAGAGCGGGAACCAGGCTAGCCACGCCGACGCATTTCTCATCGTTTTCTCCACGGAAAATGGTTCTCGAATTTTACCTACTCTTTTAAGGAGACCCAGGAGACCAGAAATAGTTTTCCGCTCGCTCCGTCTTCGTCGCGGCGGGATTGAAGCGCCGAAACCTGGCTCCGGCAATCAGGTTCTAGTCAAGCACCCAACTTCGCCATAGCATTCCGAGCTGGGTGCTGTAACCGATGTCTCGTGATACAACGCGGCTTTGGTTATCAAGAACGTAGTAGGTGGGGAATCCGTACACTTTCCAGTCACGCGCGATGGCGGCATCACCGAGCAATACCGGCACGTTTAGTTCGTGTCGTTCTGCATACTGCTGCACTTCATCTGAGTCTTTCCAGTCCAAAGCCACTGCAACGATTCTGAGAGCATCTTCATCGCGCAGCCGACGCAATCGATTCAAATTGTCCGAGCTCAACGCGCAATAATGGCACCAGGGTGCGAAGAAGTAGATCACCGTTGGACGGGGTTCCAGCGACGCCAGATCGAAGCGGTCGGAACTCAACGTTATGGCGGACAGCCCCGGAGAAGGCTGCTGGTCTGTATCGAGCATGTTGCGCGCCTGAAATGCGCTGATGGCAACGAAAGCGACAATCAACATAGCGCCGTTGAGAATCCATGACATATGTTTTCGCCAGCGCGGCTCAGTCAACTGCGCCACCTGAAACACCACCAAGCACTATGTATAATTCGGCCAACTCTGAGCGGAGTTCCAATCGGGCCATTACGTTTCGTCGTTGTAATTCACTAAACAGCGACATCTATATCTCCGATTCCCGGCGGGCTCTACGGACACGAGCTACAGAGTGCGCCGCACATTCTCTACAATATGCTCTTTGCATTTTCCGTGCGCAATGGTTGGCTGGTCAAGACACAAACGTGGTGCCTGCTTTGGTGTCCAAACGAAGACTACCTACCGTCACTCAACGTACCTAATCATGCCAAGAATCGCCGGCAAAACCTGATGTTCGGATACTTCAAGTTATGCCGGATCGTTGAAACGGTTCACTGAAAAGAAGTGGACGCCGTATTAAGCGCCGTTCTCTTTTTCCAGCGTCATGCCGACCCTATAGGAATCGATGATTCCGATTAGCCAACACGCAATGAAGACGACTACAGAAATACTCGGTATAAGGCTGTCCGAATCGTTGGATGAGCTGGCAACCAGTTCTGATATAGATCCTGTTTCCAGCTGAATCTCTCCGCTGACAACGCGATCGACAATTGATTGCGCCCGCTGATATGCGACCTTGACCATTGCTGACATTGCCAATAGAGAAGCCAGCGCCAGAATTGAACCAAGCAGGTATTGCTTTAGAACAATGTGCCCGATCCCGGGAAAAACCAGGCCAGAAAGAAGTGCAGCTTTTGTTGATTTAGTCATTAGAACGCCAGGGTCCTTTTATCGCATGTCAGCGGCGGAATAGTGATTGGAACGCAGCGCCATTGTATCTGTGAAGATACAGAAATTCGCCATGACAGGTGGCGGTAATGCGGGACGGAAAGGTTTTTCTTGCCTGTAATTCTCGTGTAAATGGGCCGAGAATAGTACCGAACCAAACCTACAAATCCAGCCACTAAATGGATACATTAAAAGGAAAACGCGATTTGGATCAAAGAGTTCGGAACAATCATGAAGCTGGCGGAACAATGCAACCCAATACTGAAAATCAGCGTGCCGGACCGTCAGTAAAGTCATTGCGGCGGGTGGCAGGAGTTAGCCTAGAGTTCGACGCCGAAACCGAACATCAGTGCCATGTCTTCGTTTGAAGCGGACGAGACGGGTTCGGTTTCATAGTCAAAGTCCAGTGACACATCGACGTATAAAAGATCGGTGATTTCGTAACGCAGCCCCGTGCTCGTCTTGAGAATTGTGTTATCGCGCCCGCTTATGTAGAAAGTGATGTTGTTGTTATGAAAGACCGAGAGATCCTCGTTGAACAAATCCTGTCGGTAACGCAATCCCCAGACGAGAACCGAACTGTCTTCGTCTGAGTTGCCAATTTTTTCCATTATCACACCGGCACCGACCTGCAGGTTCAGGGATAGCCTGGGCTGGTTCCAGATATCGCGACCGATGCCACCGCTTAGCACGGTACGATGATCGAGTTCCCTGATTGGATCGCGCTCAAGACTGAATCCTGCGCTGAAGAACCAGGGTTCTTTGAAAAACCAGTTGTAGTTGTAGCGCAGCAAATCCTGCTCTTTGGTCGACACGTTGTCTTGTTCTTCGCGGACGAAAGTCAGGTCGCCGATGTGCCGGTGATCGCCTATCTGCAAAGTCGAGTCGGCGCGCAAGCGCGTACTCAGGCTTTCTGTATTGCCGGTGTTGAGAGCGGTGGACCAGTCAATGTAGCTGTCCCACTCCACGGGGTCGTCGATTTCACCCAGTTCATACAGGTCTGCCAACGGAGCAACGACCCGCTGCCCGTCTACTTCGAAAATTTGATTGCCAGCGGCGTCCGCACCGCCGAGATTAGCCAGGATTTCGCGCCCATCAGCCAGTTCGATCTCAAATTCCTGGTCGGATTCGATATAGGCGATGTCGACAATATCGACATTGAACTCGTCGGCATAGGTAGGCTCGATCGATATTTCTTTATCCCATACCTGTTTTATCTCCCCGGATATTCGATCTCCGTTCTTGAACACCAGTACGCCGGCACTGGATACTGAACTTGCAAATATCGCGATGGCGACAATCACGGTTAGCGAAGCGAATTTCTTGATTGCAGTCACAATGGGCTCCATGCTTATAGGATTTCGGAATTGGCAGATTGATTGTACATTCGTGTGGTTCGGACCAGCCAGTTATTGTGGAATGACGAGATCTGTTCACCGAACATCCGTGTGTTCTTTCGGTGTCATAAAAAGGTGTCAGCATCTTTTTGCTGGCATTACAAAGCAACTCTTCGGCTTACTCGTTCTTGCCTTCCGTGTTCGAAAGGATATGCAAGTCGCGTTGTGGAAACGGAATCTTTATGTCGTGTTCGCGCAGCGATTTGAGAATCGACTGGTGCACTGCGTGCATTAAAGGGAATCGGTCCGCTAGTTGCCGGGAATAAACATAGAGGTTGAAGTCCAGCGAACTGTCGCCGAAACCCATGAAATAGACTCGCGGCGGCGGCTCATCCAGGACCAATGGCAGTGACTCCAATGTGTCCTGCATGACTCTGGTTGCAAGCTCGACATCTGACCCGTAGGAAATTCCAACGGGTATGACGACACGGGTGATCGGGTCTGCAAGCGTCCAGTTAACCACTTGCTCGGTAATAAATGCTTTGTTTGGCACGATAATTTCTTTGCGGTCCCAGTCGGTAATGGTTGTCGCGCGGATACGGACCTTAGACACGGTGCCTGAAAGCTGGCCAACTGTGACGGTATCGCCAACTCGCACCGGACGTTCGAACAGGATGATCAATCCCGAGACGAAATTAGCGACAATCTCCTGCAGGCCGAAGCCCAAACCGACGCTGAGTGCGGCAGCCAGCCACTGAATCTGAGACCAGTTCCAGCCAATAATATTGAGTACCGAAATCGCGCCAACGGTGACAACAAAATATTGAACCAGAGTATTGATCGCGTAGCGACTGCCTGATTGTAATGTCAGGCGCTGCAAAATCGCGATTTCCATAAGTCCGGGCAGGTTCTTCGAGGCAATCGTAGTTCCTGCAGCAACCAACAGTGCCAGAAGCACGTTAGACAAAGTGACCGGCGCTATGGTCTCCACACCGTCGACCAGAACCGTTTGCGACCAAAGTGCTACCTGGTCGAGCAGCCCGAACGCCGGGAAGAATTCAGCCCAGATGCCCCAGCCGGCCAGAGCGGCAGCGAGCATCAGGCCGAAACGAAGTAGTTGTCTTGTCTGCTGATCCACCGTATCCAGATCCAGCGGTTTCGAATCGACGCCGGGCAACTCGCCTTCGGCCTCCGTCTCGGCCTCTTTTCCTCGTGCTGCTTTTTGAGCTTCGCGCTCCTTGAGCAGTATTTCCAGCGCCATCTTGCGCTGCGTCAGTGCCAGCCAGCGCAGGATGACCAGATTAACGACAATCAACGTTAGCGTGAGCCAGATCGTGTCCACCAGCAAACTGGTCAGTATCAATGAGGAATAGAGGTATCCAAGCAAGGACAGGAGACAAAGGAAGAGCGGCATGCCAACCACAAACCCGTACCAGACCCACCGGAGTTTGCTGACCCATCGGGTTGGCTGGCGTCTGTAATAGCTTGCTACAACGCCCGACTCGGGATGTGCGAGCGGGCGAAAGGTCATTGCGAGGAATATCATCAGGCTGATAAACACCAGCCGGCCCATTGTTGCCCGGTCGTCCGCGACGTCAGATGCATAGAATAAGACGGTGGCAAACACGAGTGGTACGCCGATGGCTACAATGCGATCAAGCTGCCGCCTGATCATGTCTGTACTACTTTCTGGCCAGCCGAAGTGCGCGTTGAGAACCCCACCTTTGGCGCTCAATACTCTGAACAACGAGACGTTGTAAAGGAATGGGACTACAGACAATAGAGCACGTTCGACCACGTCAGAGAATGCTGAATGCTCTGGCGCAAACCTTAGAAACAACCCGATGATCATGAGTAGTAACGACAGGGGTGCGGCACGGACTGCTGCGATGGCGAGGGCGGTGAGGGTCAAGCCTATGTTGTCAGTAGACAAGCGCCCGATCCTATTATTCATCGTCTTATTGAACTTAGCCAAAGGCCAGCGAGTGGCGAATAGCGCGGCGAGCAACAACAATGCGAGAACAGCCGCTGCCGGATGTCGGCGTAATGACTTTGCGAGATCGGCTGCGGTCGCCAACCAGGATGCTGGCGACAGCGCTGTCACACTAGCCGGACCTGCGGACCTCCAATCGCCAGTGAATGCAATCGGTGCACTCGGAATCCACAGCAGGTTTTGATCAAGGAATTCCTTATACTCCGATGCCGCCTCCAGTAACCGCCGCTCCGCATTGTCGAGATTCCCGAGTACCTGCAGGTAGTTTGAATAGGTGCTATCGGCCTGATCGAGCAGCCCCCGCTGGTCTCGTAGCAACAGCCTTGCCTGACTGCGCATTGTCTCCAGTTCGTCACTATCGCTCACGTCGAGGGCGACCTCTGCCATCACGGCGTCGACGCGCGCCTCCACGGACGAAAGCTCACGCCGCTGTTCCCGAATGCGCACTTGAGCGAGGCCGGCTTCGGCAAGCGTGGTGCTACGCGCGCGAAACTGTGCTTGATATTGCGATACCTTTGGAAGGTTGCGACTTTCCTCGACAAGAAGACGTCCAATCGTTCGACTCAGGCCGCCAACCGCAACACGCTGTTGTGACCCTGCCAGCCGTTGCTCGAAATCCTCCGCCTCACCTGAAATCCAAATGAGCTCGGTGGCAGCTTGCTCCGTGCCCGCAACTACCTCAGGCAGTTGTCGCGTCAGGTTGGCATTACCCTCGGCAAGGGCACGCACTGCGGGGTGCTTGTCAGCAGCAGCCAGCTCAGCGGCCGCCGCTGAGTGCTGGGCCAGATTCGCGGCGACCTGGCGCCGTTCATTGACTTGTACCTTGAAGAGCTCGACCCGACGCGCTACTTGCAAACGGGAACGCTCTGCGACGTCCAGTTGTACCTTGAGCAGACTCAGCCGAACGCTGTGACTGAGCAACTCCTGCTCCAGTTTGACGATCTCAGCACCCTGGGCTGCGCGCCTTAGCTGCGTGTTGAGCGTGCGAGCCTCTGCCAGGACCTGCTGCTCACCTGAAGACGGCGGCACCTCGAGGATCGCCGCCAGTTCTGCGCGGCTACTGCGCAGTTCGTTGATGCGTGTGCGCGCCTCGACGGGCCGGCCCTCCTGCACTTCAATTTGTGCTTTGAACTCGCCCAATCTGGATTCGAAGGCAACCTGTTCGGCCATTTCTTTCGACATCCATTGCGTGAGCTCATCAAGCGTCGTCGCGTCGGTGATGCCAAGACTATCGACAGTGGGCGCCGCCGGCACCTCGGAATCGAGGATTGCTCGTAATTTTTCGGATTCTGCCGGAGCCGTGTTCAGCGCCTGGGTGAAAGACTCGGCAGCGGCTTCGGCGGCGAGTTTGTTCTGTATTTGTGCCTGGGCGTCACGCAGCTGCTCGATGACGCCGCCGCGGATTTCGTCTGCAAGGTCCTCACGCGCCTCAACGGATTTGATCGCAGATTCAAGTTGTTCAACACTGACATTATCGTCTGTGGCAATGCCGGAAAGCGTGAACTCCTGCCCGACAGCGGGAAAGGCCAACAACACTAAGGCGATCAGTATTCCTGTGGCGAGACGGTTTAGTTGTATTCCCGCGAAGCGGAAGGCTCTATTCACGGTGACTTCATCCAATAATTGATGGTGTGCCCGCATTATAACGATGCGCAGTCGATATACCTCGTTGAAAACACTGCGCTGAGAGCAGGTCGTCCGCGCACAGAGTTTTGGGGTGCCTAACAGGCAATTTCCACCAGCGCCGTAGCTCAGTTGGTAGAGCGGCGGTCCAGGGTTTGGGGTCAGAGTAAGAACTCTTCAGTTCTTCCTCTGACCCCAAACCTCGTGACCCCAAATCTTTGGACATCTAAAGAAGTTACTCGGCCATTACCCTTTCCAACGCTCCCAGAAATTCCGGGTCAGCGTCTTTCCAGGCACTGATCTGTGCATCGAGGCAAGCGATCGCGGCGATGCCGCAGCTTATCCCGGTTATGCGATTGTAGTCCTGATAATTAGATACCCGACTGAACACGACAGGCGGTTGGAGATGGCGACCGATAATTTAGCGGCTCCCAGGCCAATCGCAACAACGGCTCCTGAAGCAGAATCGTTAATCAGGCGCAACACGTTGATCGGCGGACGGGAGCTATCACTCAGGTCGTACACCTTAGTAGTCATCAAGGTGTTTCTTGAGCCACATCGGCATGAGCGGGCTGTGTGTTCGTTAAGACGATAGCCGCCCCGGGCAACACCGGCGGCTCGGGAATTACAGGAATGATCTCGACGGGTCCAGGTATTGGCTCCGGTGCCGGGATAAATTCAACCGGCTCCTGGACGACAGGCTCGAGTAAAGGCTGTGGCGGCTCGTGCGTCGCGCAACCGACAATCGAAAGTGTCGCGGCTACGATGACGTAACGAATCAGGTTCGCGGCAATTTTGACGATCCCTCGCATTCCCTGCGCTCTTTGTCCCAACTAGCGTTCAACAAGAAGCTGGCCCACCGAGGCCACCCCCCCTTTTTTTTTCCTACATGTGCGATTGGAATTCTCTGTTGCAGGTCCGTATCGGGCCGACGGTCGCTGAAGGGGAAAAACCGCTGTTTTTCGCCGCGCCGTGATTTGCGGGCCAGATCACAGATTGAGCGATCGATATACACAACACTGTCTCCTGTTCGACTTTTTCGGCAGGTGCAAGTGTTGCTGGCATCTCCGCATGGATTATGTAATGAGAACAAGGACTGTACGATGACGAACTTCATCTGCAAACTAACGTTGGTACTGCTGGTCTGCGGCTCGTTTGCGACGGCCGGTGCAGAGACATTGGCGGGCAAGGATATGCGTAGCCTGGACGGTCAGGTCCAGGAGATCAAATCCGACGTTTTGAGCATTGCCTCAGAGCTAAGTAATCTGGAAGAGCGCCTGTTGTATCCATCAAATACGCAAGTCGCGGTATTTGTTTCAATTGCTGAAGACGAGGAATTTCGACTGGACGCTGTCCAGATCGAAATCGATGGACAGCTTAGCACTCACCACATCTATAGTTTCAAAGAACTCGAGGCCTTGCAGAAGGGCGGAGTGCAACGCATCTATACCGGCAATATAGCGACAGGCGATCACGAACTTAGTATCACGATGATTGGCAAGTTGAAGAACGGTGAGGACTTCAAGCAATCCGGCAAATATAGTTTTGCCAAGGATGTGGAGCCCAAGACGCTTGGATTTACCTTGGGCGGACCGAACTTTGGCAACAACGGGATCCAGCTCGGGGATCGGTAGCTCATGAATCGACTATCGATACCACTTATCAGTCTGGCGCTGATTTCCTGCCTGTTAAGTCGCGCGGGATTAGGCGATGAGCGGCAGGATTTGTATTTCGATGAGGCACTGTATTACGCACATCAGGGATTGTATTTTGAAGCGCTCGAACGCCTTGACTCGGAAGTAAAGCAACACGGTGAGATCGACGAGCCGGAGCTGGATTCCCTTTACTACCACCTGGACGACGCTGAATTTTCACTCGGCGATTTCGAGCTTCGCTACAGAATGCATCATCGCGCTGGCCGTGCCATATCTGCAGTGCTTGAAGGCGCTGTTGATGCGGAAGTTCGCAATGATGCGGCGTATCGGCTGGCACGGATTCATTTTCAGAAAGACCAGATGGACGACGCATTGCTGGCACTCGATCGGATCGACGGCAAGGTTTCCGATGCAATCAAGGACGACATAGAATTTCTGCGTGGCAACATTTATCTCGCGAAGGGTCGCCCGCAAGATTCACTGGATATTTTCGAGTCACTTCAGCGCTCGCCGGACTTTGGCGCTTTTTCCGCATACAACCTCGGGATCGCATATCTGCAGGATGGCCAGCGCGTGGCGGCGTTGGAACAACTGGATCGCGCTGGTCAGTATGTGACCGACGATCCAGCAGAACTCGCGATCCGGGACAAATCCAATCTCGTTCTTGGCACGATTCTGCTTGAGGACCAGAAATTCAATGTGGCTATGCCATTCCTGAATCGCGTCCGACTCGACGGACCATTCTCAAACCAGGCGCTACTCAGTGCCGGCTGGGCGAGTCTTTCAGAAAACGAATTTGAAAGAGCTGTCGTGCCGTGGAGCATCCTTGCCGATCGCGAGGTAACGGATGGTGCGACACAGGAGGCAATGCTCGCGTTGCCATATGCTTTCGGAAAGCTGAACGTACACGGGCGCGCGGCTGCTTACTACGGTCAGGCACTTGATGCATTCGGCGTTGAAGTTCAAAAGCTCGGCCGTTCCATCGATAGTATTCGCGAAGGCAACTTTTTGCAGGTACTAATTCGCGAGGAGATTCGCAAAGACGACGATTGGGTGATTCGTATGCGATCGCTGCCCGAATCGCCAGAGACTTACTATCTGATGGAGCTGCTGGCTTCACACGATTTTCAGACTGGGCTGCAAAACTATCTGGATCTGGCAGACCTTCGCAGGCGCCTGGTTTTCTGGCAAGCCGGGTTCGATTCCTTCGACGACATGGTGGGCATCCGCTACGAGCACTACGAGCCATTGTTGCCTGATGTCGACAAAGAATTTAGAGAGCTCGATTCGCGTATGCGTTTGCGCGTCGAGCAACACAAGCTTCTCGTGCATCGCCGCGATGATTTGCTGACGACCCCACGACCGGAATTTCTTGCAACTCCTGAGGAGCAGGAAATTCTTGCGCGGCTGGAATTTCTTGAGTCACAAATGATTGGTTCAGACAGTTTGTTCGAGTCAGGCTTGCAACGGCGCATTGCGCGTCTTAAGGGCTTGCTGAGCTGGACGCTTGAGACCGAGTATCACGAACGCTTGAGTGAGTTTGACAAGAACCTGCGCGGCCTTGACGAGGCGATGGCGATCGCTCACGAACAACACAATCAGTATGTGCGGGCGCGGCAGGCCGCAACGCACAGCTATGTCGGCTATGACGCCCCCATCAACACGCTTCGCAATCAGGTCGGCGACGCGATTCAGCAGATTGACAGGCTGATGGCGCAACAAGGGCAGTTGCTTGAGATCGTAGCGATTGACGAGCTGACGGCGCGCCGCAGCCGTATTGAGAATTTCAGAGACAAAGCACGTTTCGCTTTGGCGGACAGCTACGATCGTGCGACGCAGTCACAGGCGCGAAGGGACGTGCCCTGATGCGCCAGCATACTGGCATTCTTTGCATCGCAACGTTGTTGCTTGCATCCTGCGCGACGCCGACTCCTCAGCACACTCTTGCCGAATTATCGCGGGTCGAGGCCGATTTGGAGGAAGTTTATCTTGGTGACAGCCTGGAACGGGCTACCGAAAGCTACCGCCGCTATTTAGAGGAAACCACTGAGAGCGCGCGGACACCAGAGGCGATGCGGCGAATGGCCGATCTCCAGATCGAAGAGCAATATGGCCTGATCGGTGGCAGGCAGTCAGTCGCGGTGACAAACGGCGGCGTGGCGGAACCGGACGAAATGGCCGCGCCGGACAAGGCCAGGCTATCGACCGCAATTGCCAGCACGGGTGGCGAAGTCTCGGGTCCGACGGAGTCACGGCAGGACTTCGAGCAGAGGGCAACGGAGCGAGATGCCCTGTTGTTGGCAACCTCTTCCGACGCAGATTCTCCACACGACCTGGCCATCGGCGAGTCAGCCCCAACGGGGCCGCGCGAGGCGATTCGTACCTATCAAAAGATCCTCCGCACGTATCCAAACTACGAGCGCAACGATCAGGTGTTGTACCAGATGTCTCGGGCCTATGACGAAGTTGGCCAACCCGATGACGCTATGACCGTGATGAACCGACTCGTCTCCGAATACCCACACTCAAAATACGTTGACGAGGTGCAGTTTCGGCGCGGCGAATACTACTTTGTTCGCAAGAGCTTCCTTGACGCGGAAAACGCGTATGCGTCGATAGTTGGAACCGGTACAGCATCGTCATACTACGAACTGGCTTTGTACAAACTCGGCTGGACCTTATACAAGCAGGAGCTTTATGAGGAAGCGCTGGATAACTACATTGCGATGCTCGATTATCGACAGACAATTGGTTACGATTTTGACACTGTCGACGAGGAAAACGACGAGCATCGGGTTGTAGATACATTTCGAGTTATCAGCCTAAGCTTCTCAAACCTTGGCGGCCCGGAAACGGTCGACAACTATTTTCTGCGTCGCGGACCTCGTAGTTACGCTGACAAGATTTACGGCAATCTTGGCGAATTTTACTTCGCCAAACTGCGCTACGACGACGCCACGTCGGTATACAAATCATTCATAGCGCTACATCCATTCCACAAAGTTTCGCCGCACTTCAATATGCGAGTTATCGATATATACGGAGAGGCCAACTTCCCGCAGTTGGTGGTGGCATCGAAGAAGGAATTTGCGACGACCTATGCGCTCAACGCGGATTATTGGCAGCACTTCGCTGTTGCTGAATCAACCGAGGTTGTCGGGTTCTTGAAAACGAACGTCACCGATCTGGCGAACCACTATCATGCGATTTATCAGGACGAGAATCTACTTGACGAGAAACCTGCGAGTTTTGCAGAGGCGCAGCGTTGGTATCGCCAATTCCTGTATTCATTCCCCGCAGATGCCGACTCGCCGGTTATCAACTATCAGTTGGCCGACCTTCTGCTTGAAAACGAAGATTTCGTAGACGCGGCGCGCGAGTACGAGCGGACCGCGTACGACTACGCCGAGCATGAGCAATCATCTGCAGCGGGCTATGCCGCAATCTTCGCGTATCGCGAAGATCTGAAGGTTGCTACTGACGAGCAGCTGGATGTCGTGAAGCTGGCTACGATAGATAGTTCGCTGCGTTTTGCCGACACCTTCGGAACGCATGAGCAGGCGCCCGTCGTGCTTGGCGCCGCCGCAGATGACTTATACGAGATGAAGAATTTTTCAGTCGCAATCGAGTCGGCGAAAAAACTCATTGAACGATATCCGAATACCGATACGTCTTTGCTTCGCTCAGCTTGGGCGGTGTTTGCTCACTCATCCATCGACCTGGCCGAGTACGAAGACGCCGAGCACGCGTATGTGAACGTGCTGGCGCTGACTGAAGACGACGATGAACAAAGGCCAGCGGTTATCGAAGGACTGGCCGCAGCAATCTACAAGCAGGGCGAGCAGGCGAATCTTGTCGCGGATTACCGCGGCGCTGCGAACCACTTCCTGCGAATAAAAGATGTTGCACCGACATCCACGATCCGGACGGCGGCTGAATACGATGGCGCGGCCGCCCTGATGAAACTTTCAGACTGGACGATGGCGTCCGGGGTGCTCGAGGAATTTCGCGAGTTTCATCCCGATCACGAACTCAACACCGAAGCAACCAAGCAGCTCGCCTATATCTATCGTGAAGACGGGCAAATTGAACGCTCCGCCGCCGAACATGAGAGAGTATCAGCCGAAGCGGACGATCCGGAACTCAGCCGTGAAGCACTGCTAACCGCGGCGGAGTTATACGACGAAGCCAACGTGATGGATGACGCGGTTCGCGTTTACGAGCAATACGTGGCCGACTATCCACGACCGCTGAACGTCGCGATGGAAACGCGCTCACGGCTGGCGGACGTCTTCAAGGCGGAATTGGATTACACGCGATACTTCGCGATGCTAAGCGACATCATTTCAGAGGACAAAGCAGCCGGCGCTGAGCGTACGGACCGCAGCCGATTCCTCGCGGCTGGTGCCGCGCTGGTAATGGCTGAAACCAGCTACGAACGTTTTGCCGGGCTTGCCTTGACGCAACCGTTTGAGAAGAGCCTGGCAGAAAAACAGGGCCGTATGGACACAGCGCTGGAAGCTTTCGAGAATCTGATTCCCTATGAGGTCGCGGAAGTTACGGCCGCCGCTACCTTCTATATCGCTGAGATCTACTTTGAATTCAGCGCCTCGCTACTCAATTCCGAGCGACCGTCCGGGCTGAGTGATGCTGAGAGAATCGACTATGAGCTGGTCATAGAAGAGGAGGCCTACCCGTTCGAAGAACAGGCAATTGCGGTTCACGAAGAGAATTTTGAGTTACTTGCCGGCGGAATTTACAACCTGTGGGTGCAGAAGAGTCTGGACAAGCTGGGACTGCTGATGCCCGGGCGGTATGCGAAAAGTGAGATCAGCGACGGATTTGTCGGCTCGATCGACCACTACGCTTACCGCATGCCTATTGCTCCGGAGCCGGGCCTCGAGGGGCAGGAATACGTTGACCTGGTCGAACCCGCTTCCGGCGATGATGAAGTCGAAACGACCGCGCAAATAGTGCGCGGTACAAATGCGGATATCGAATAATGAGCGTGTACATCGACACAGCCAGGAATAATGTTTGTAGATCGAATGCGTCCGCGCACAGGGTCGTACTCGCACTGATCATTTCGCTGGGCCTATCGGCTTGTGCGACGACGGCGCCGACGCGTGCTCCCGCGCGAATTGAAATCGAGAATGAAGTCGGCTTCACAATAATCGAAGAGGCGCGTATCGGCAACGACATTCGTCTTGACTACGATGCCGCAATTGATTTGCTCAAGCAAGGTCGGCTTGCTGAGGGAATCGTGATACTCGAACGCGTAGCCGAAACCGCGCCCGATTTAAGTGCGCCGCGAATAGACCTGGGTATTGCCTATCACCGAGCGGGCCGGCTTGAAGAGGCAGAGATGCAACTGCAACTTGCGATCGCGACGAACGCGAATCATCCAATTGCGCACAACGAGATGGGTATACTGCACCGCAAGGCCGGGCGTTTTTCGGACGCCAAAGCGAGCTACGAATCGGCACTCGCAATTTACCCTGGGTACCATTTTGCGCGAAGAAACCTGGCCGTGCTTTGTGACTTATACCTCGTCGACCTTAGTTGCGCCCTTGAGAACTACGAAGCCTATATGGCAACTGTTCCCGAAGACAGCGAGGCCACGATGTGGATCGCGGATATTCAAAATCGAATGGGACAATAGGAGTCACTATGTTACGTTCAAATTGTGCGTTGCTAACAATGCTTCTTGTTTCCGCGGTTGCTATTGCACAGGAGACTGAAGAAGCGATTGGCGACGACAATCAGGCCGAGGCCGAAGCTGTCGCCATAGAAATGGCGAATGCGGATAAGCCGGCCGACGATCAGTCGAACGAGAATCGACCGGACGCTGACCCATCGGCTGACAGCAACGGTGACGGTATTGAATCGCCGAAGACGATGTCCGGGATGTCCATTCTTGGCAACGAGGAAGCGCCCAAATCGCTGGTCATCATTCCCTGGAAGTCTTCGGAACTTGGCGACACGATCAGCCTTTCTGACACGCTTGATGAGCGTGCCCGGCCGGTCGACAAAGCGGTTTTTCTGCGCGAATTGAGTTTCTACGAAATTCGTTCGGAGAAATAACCGAGAAAACCCGCAATACCTTGATTTAATAGGGAATAAAGACATCCCTATCGGGGCCGTTTCGGGCCTGTTTCACACTCTCTTGCTTGTTGTTTCAGACATAAGGCCTGAACGTGCGCTGCGTCACATTCATGTCGGCTATCGGCGACTATTCTTAGCGCTGCCCTGAGATTAACTCGGGCTTTAGTCAAATGAGGACTTGGTAATGGACTTCTTCTATTCGATAGTGGCTTTCTTCGCGACGGGTGGCTTATTCATGTATCCGATACTAATGGTATTTGCCGTTGGTACTGCCGTTGCGATTGAACGCTACATAACACTCACCCTGGTAACAAACAAGAATCTGGTTGTGTGGCAAAAGGTGCAGCCGCTTCTCGCCAACGGCGAATTTGATGAGGCGCGTGATCTTACAGCCGAGGACGAATCGACAATTTCGCAAGTCCTGAACATGGGCTTGTCGCTACAAGGCGCGGTCCGACGTCGCGAAGATATAGAGATTGCGATGGAGGAGAGCATGATGGAAATTGTGCCGCGTCTTGAAAAGCGCACACCCTACGTTGCGCTTGCATCCAGTATTGCAACTCTTCTCGGCCTGCTCGGCACGATCATGGGCTTGATTCAGGCGTTTACTGCAGTAGCGAACGCGAATCCTGCTGAAAAAGCTGACTTGTTGTCGGCAAGTATTTCGGTCGCGATGAACACAACGGCATTCGGCCTGATGGTCGCTATTCCATTGCTCATCGTTCACGCCGTGTTGACGAGCAAGACTGGCGACATTGTTGACAGCCTGGAAATGGCAACAGTCAAAGCGCTGAACGTATTCTCCAAGCGCGCAATGCGGGCTGCTGAGGCCTAAACACAATGGCCAGGAGGCATCACTACAAGCGGCGCACAAAGCCCGAGCATGAGCTGGACGTCACAACGTTCCTTAACCTCATGGTCGTACTCGTGCCGTTTCTGCTGATTACGGCCGTGTTCTCGCAGCTGACGATTGTCGAACTCAATCTGCCGAGTTCCGCGGGCGGCGCATCGTCAGCGGCAGATAACTTTCGTATTGAAGTAATCGTCCGAGAGACGGGCTTCGAAATCAGCAACGGTACAGCGACGATCGCGTCTATACCAAAAGTGAATGACGAGTTTGATTTCGATATGTTGTCCGATTTCATGATTGAACTGAAGCAGAGCTACCCGAATCATGATGCCGCCTCAGTACTGGTGGAAGCCCTTATACCCTACGATTACCTGATACAGGCGATGGATATCGTTCGAAGCGTTGAAGTCCCTTCGATCAATGACCAGGGTGAGGAGCAGTTCCAGCTATATGAACTGTTCTCGCAGATATCCGTGGGAGAAGCCCCGTGAGGAATTCTCGCCGAATCAAGCGTATGTCACGTAACCGCGTGAAGATCGGCAAAATGAACCTGACATCGCTCATGGACGTCTTCACGATCCTGGTGTTTTTTCTGCTTGTGAACTCCGGCTCTGTACAAGTCCTGGATGCACCGAAAGAAGTAACGTTGCCGGAATCACGAGTTGACGCCAAACCGCGCGAGACCGTCATAATTCTTATTAGTCCGGACGAAGTTCTCGTGCAGGGTAAGTCGGTTGCGCTTGTTACCGACATTCTCGAAGGGGTGCCGTCAAGTACGGATGGTATTAGGAATCGATTAGCTGAATTGAAGGAAAATATTATCGGAACGAACACGCAAGTCGTCGCGAGCGCCCAAGAGGTGACAATACTCGCCGATAAGTCCGTCCCGTTTATCGTCATTAAGAGAATCATGTCGACCTGCACGGGCGAAGGCTATGAAAATGTTTCTCTTGCGGTCACGCAAAAACCCACCCAAGTTGCTGCGCTCTAATTGGTTATGGAACAGCGAGAGGCAATAAGCGAAGAATACGGCGAGGAAACTCAACTTCGCGATCAGGTTGAGCAGTCGGAACACGTTATGGCGGTCTTGCAGAAAGACTTGCGCCAGATTGATCACGAGCTCGACGAGCTGGCAAAGCGCACTCACCAATATGACATGGTCTCCGAGATATGTGCGTCACTTGAAAAACTTGAGGAGATAGGAGCGGCTGATCTTTTCTGGGATCAGGCGGGAGAACAAGACCCGTCCGATCGCTTACGCTATGCGAAGAACAAGATTGAAAAATTTGGCGAAGAAATCGCCGAAGTTGAATATCGCCGGCAGTCTGTCCTCAAGAAAATCACCGATCAGAATTCTGAGCTCGACTACCTGCACTATGATCTCCAAGACGCTGTCGAACGCGAAGAAAACCGTCGTAGCGAATGGGTGGTACAGCGCGCGGCCAACGACCCGCAGTATCATGAACAGGTCATGCCGTGGGCGAGAGGATGCGAAGAGGACGAACGCTATCGCAAGACCCTGCGTGGGTCGATCCTGCTTTGCCTGTTGCTGGGTGTGCTGATCAGTCTCGTCGATTTGCCAGTGCCAGATCTGGCGACTCTGCAGAAGGTGCCGGACCGCGTCGCAAATCTGGTCCGTGAGGAATTACCGCCGCCACCGAAAGTAGAGGCGCCTGTTATCCCTGAAAAAGTGACTGAGCCGGAGCCGGAACCGGAGCCCGAACTCGCTGAGAACGTACAGGAGGAAATCGAGTTCTTCCCGGAAAATACCGTAGAGCCGACAGTTGCAGATGTCGAGCAGCCGGATACAAAAGAACAGGTCAGGACAAAGGGCATCCTGGCATTTCGTGACAGCTTTGCAAGTCGTGCTACCGCCCGCCCAACGGCGCAACTGGGTTCACAAGCCCGCGTAAGTAGTGCCGGCGAAGAAGCGGTTGGCCGACCTGAGCGGGCGATGGTTACGACATCGGCGCCTGGATCGAGTGGCGGTATCAATCTCTCATCAATCAGCCGCGACGTTGGCGGGGGTGGGCCAGGCATTGAAGGCGTGGCGGTCAGTCGCGTCGCCAGTTCCATCGGTGGTGCAGAAGGTCCCGACCGGCCGCTAAGTGCAGGCGCGTTCGCTGGTCGAACCGACGAGGAAATTCAAATCGTATTTGATCGATACAAGGCGGCGCTGTATCGCCTTTACAATCGCGAGCTTCGCAGGGATCCGACTTTGCGTGGCCAAATGGTATTGCGATTGACGATTGAACCGGATGGCAGTGTTTCGATGTGCGAGGTGCAGTCCAGCGATATGAAGGCGCCGCTCTTGTCAGATCAGGTTGTCGATCGCGTTCGTGATTTCGACTTTGGCGCCAAGGATGGAATCGTTGCTATGACAATCATCTATCCGATCGACTTCCTGCCAGCCAGTTAATCTCGGACGTCATTTGACATAAATCGCCATCCGGCGGCGCGACTTTGTTTTGTTCCAATGTCAGTGCATCGCGACCAATCTACCTTACATAAAACCAGCTCCGGATCTCGATGGACGGTGGCTGGATACCGCATAGCATATAGCTTTCGGACAATACGAAGCCGCTTTTTTCTGGCTTCGTGAAGCTGTGATACACGCCCACGTCAGGACGACCCCAATGGGCCATAGTTCGGTCTGGATCCAGACCAAAGGCAAAGCCACCGAAAGGTGGTGACGCAACGTCACCGGCCTAAGGAGTTAGCGGACTCTAAGGCAGCGGGATTGCCCGATTATCTTTTTTCAATACGGGCCTTCTCTATTGGTGAGCTAAGCGCACATGGAATGTTAGCGACTAAGCATGGCTAAAAATGACATAGCTACACGAGCGTCTGACAGGATGTGGTTGCTCGCGAATAAACTCAGACTCGTTCGGAATTTCACATTCCTGATGACGCTGTCGTTGTTGCTGTGGTCGGGCGGCGCCTCGGCGCAGGGTGTACCGGCGAGTTGTCCCGCAGACCTGCAAACAGCAAACATCATCAACCATGATTTCACTGTAAGTTTTTGCGAGCTTTGCAGTGTCGGCACCGTGCGGATGGAGATCGAGAATCCGTATGTTGATTCAGAAGACGTGGCCTTCTCCGATCTGGTTATCACCGAGGACCTGTTGGCGTCCGGCCTTACATACGTTCCCGGCACAACAAGTTTCTCGACGAACGTCGGCGGGCCTCCGGCCAATGTCGAACCGTTCGTAAACGGCCCGAATGGGTCGGTGCTCACGTGGGTTGTCGACAACTCGTTCGTACTTCAGGACCGACCGAATAATGGCAGTGCGCCGCGTCGGCTCACTGTCGAATTTGATGTTCGTCGTTACTTACCAACCGTCGAAGAAGGTTTGGTGCAAGCCAATCGAACCATCAATGCACAGGTTGAGTTCACGCCTGGTTGTGATCTGGCCTACCGAAACACAAGCACGACCGGACCAGGCCTCTTACCGCTAAGAGAGCCGGAGCCACAAATATTCAAGACCGGCCGCGTTGTCGACGCGGGACAAGGCTCGGGTAGCTACACGCCGACGATTTACGGCCA
>RCNF010000097.1_pt1 | contig 37243 bp, 29 predicted proteins | sample 2041311 | NCBI WGS metagenome assembly RCNF01 (sample SAMN09708228, study PRJNA481090) | Marine sediment metagenome, whole genome shotgun sequencing project. | biome: marine sediment; feature: ocean; material: sediment; isolation source: Sewage treatment plant 2 marine sediment (STP2) ...
CAAATCCGCCCATGGACAGGCCGGCGAAATGACAGGGTGCACAATCGAGTTCACGGATCAGTGCGGCGGCGTCTTCGGTCAGCGAATCCATATCGTAGCCCGATTTCGTGACTTCGCTGCGCGACTGCCCGCGGTGGTCATAGCAGATGCAGCGATAGCGGCTGGAGAGCGCTTTTACCTGCTCACTGAACATGTCCCCGCTCATCAGCAATTCCCATCATTATCTTTCTGTTCTTATAATTTAGAGGTGAATTGAAAGGGGTGTGTGGGTAGAAAAAAAGGAAAAAAATAACCAAAGAGGTTGTTGCGATCAAAGACTTTCGGGATTTGACTTTACTGAACCATAGGAGCAATATAATGACGGAGACCAGATAAGAATATGACAAAAACCTTCCTTGCATAAAATCGCCGCCAATACCAACTACATATATCAAATTGAGAATAATGCCAAGACCGAAATATTTAAGATTCCGGTTGTTGGATATGAAAAATGATATTGCTAAAGCGCCAGAAATGACTCCCAGAGTAATAATGTCAAATTTTAAAGATGAAATTAGATATTCTATTCCTTGATCATAAAGCTCTATCTTATCTATCCCGATATTCAACTTTGCATAGGCAGAGTTTGGGAATGGGAAACCATAGTAGATTAAAGAAAATAATGTAAATAATATAAAGGGTGATAAAGGGACTATGACCCATAAAAACCATTGTTTTTTCGAAAAAATAGTAGAGTTCTTGGATACAACATAAATAGTTGGGGGTAACAACAGTAATGCCAAATCATGCCGAATACTAAGGATCAAGCCGAACATGAGAAGAATAACTTTCATTCTCAACTCAGGTTTAACTTCTTTGTCGGAGATTGAAAAACCAGAAAACGCAAGATAATTCAAAAAATAGATAGATAGTAGTAAGTAAGCTAAAACATTTTCCAATCCGGAACTTGTATAATCAAAAAAAGCAGTCGAAGCCGATAACAATAAAATTGATAAGAATAAAATACTATTGTTCTTAAAGATTTTTTTTATAACAAGGACAGTGGACAACCACAGTATAAAAGAGGTAATAATTGCATTTATGAATACATCTTTTGAGAATAATCGAACAAAACTTAAGACAAAATACCACAGCGGGCTTGTATAAACCTGAACTCTTTCATGCGGATTCCAAATTGGTCCATTGCCTGCAATGAATTGTTCAATGCTCCTAAATAATATATACGCATCTTCAGAGACCCAAGCATTCTTTAGGAAAATGAGTATTGCAACGGCTAATGATATCAGCAAGAGAAATATTGATTTTTTGCCATTCTTCATGGAGACACAATCCAGACTAATTGGATAGGAAAAAATCCAAGTGGTGCAGACAACACAGTAACATTATTGTCATAACCGGGTATAAGAAACTTAATTGCCATTTAGATAAGTGGGAGGTGAAATGGGATAGGGGTTGATGTTGTGGGTTTGCTCATCCTTGATCAAATTTCTAAATTTAGATGGATACTAAAACCTTAAAAAAAATTTCTCAACGATTAAATCAGGATACCTTGATCTAACAGTATTATATGTCAGGTTCAGGAAATATTGAAGAAAAAACTACTCCCCATTTCAGAAGAGCGTTTTCGTTTTGTGATTTAGTGAGATAGAACTCAAATGCTACTTAATTTATTTTTCATGTGTACTGGATAACATATAGCAGCTTTCCTGTGACTAATTATGAGCGGAACACTGCAAGGATCGCTTCCAACGTTACTGGCCCTGTTCGAAGGATAAGCGGTTCGGTTTTGGTGCAGTCCAGAACCGTGGAGGCCACACCTCCCGGCGAGATTCCCCCGTCCAGAATCAAATCGATCTTCCCACCTAAATTTAGCAGTACCTCATCTGCCGTTAATGCGCTTTCCTGCCCCGTCAAGTTAGCGGAGGTAACTGCCAGGGGGCCAGTCAACCGTAATAGTTCCCGGGTTGAATCGTGGTCCGGGATACGCACACCAATGGTCTCCGTTGGTGAGAGGTTTGCTGGCAGCCCAGGTAAAAGGGGAAGTATTAATGTCAAAGCCCCAGGCCAAAATTTTTCCATGAAAGACAATACCATCTCACTTGGAGGGGAGGTAATTCCCACTAATCCGGAAAGATCCGCAGCCAATATTGGTATTGCTTTCTCCTGGGATCGTTCCTTTACCTGGTAGATTTCCTCTATCGCAGTTTCATCAAAAGCCGAGGCGCCGATCCCATACACAGTATCAGTTGGAAAGGCAATTACACCCCCCGCCCGGATAATTCCCGCGGCAGCGGAAAGCGATTGTTTTTGATCAAGACACATGATCAGAGTCTCTTTTTTCATTGGGTTTGAACCCTTAAATAACGATCCATGCCTGCTAAATCTTTTTCCACACAGATCTCCGCCCGGGGAAACATTGCCTGAGCGGCATCTATTGAGCCCAGGCCTTTACCCTCATCTATTTCCATCAGTATCAATCCTCCCGGGTTTAAAGATCCGGAAGCATTATTAAGCACTTCACGGATCTGGGATAAGCCGTCAGATCCCCCATCCAGGGCCAAGCGAGGTTCAGTTTGATAGACAGGCAGTGATTTCAACTTTTCTGTGGGAATGTAGGGCAGGTTTGTGATCAATAAATCAATTTTAATCTGGAACCCGGTCAGCAGATCTGCGGCCAGGAAATTAATGCTCTTATCTGCTTTGTTTTGCCGGGCATTATTCCTAGCAACCAGCAAGGCAGGATAGGAAAAATCGGTCGCCAGAATCTTTAAGCCTGGAATTCTCCTGGCAAGAGATACGGCGATACAGCCGGAGCCAGTCCCGAGATCAAGGCAAGTTCTTCGTGAGGGGTGATTCTCAAACCAGTCGATTGCCCTTTCTACCAATCCTTCTGTTTCCGGACGGGGGATAAGCACGTAGGGCGTCACTGTAAACGGCATCTGGTAAAACTCCCAGGTACCGATTACATATGGCAAGGGAATACCACCCTTGATTTGGTCCAGTGATTTGTTTAATTGAGATTGTTCTTGTGGAGTGAGTTCGGGAGAAGGATCCGCCAGCAGCTGGGATTTGGTTTTTCCTGTGATAAAACCCAACAATACCAGGGCATCCAGATTAGGGGACAAACTATAAGGATCGATTTGATGGCGAGTTTGCTGCAGCAAAGAGTTGGGGAGCTGATTATTAGTCTTCAAATCCTGCTTCTGCCAGACGTTTTGCCTCATCATCGGTAGATAATTCTTCAATAAATCCATCAATCTCACCATCCAGGACTGCTGCCAGTTGGTGGGCAGAATAATTAATCCGGTGATCGGTGATTCGGGATTGAGGGTAGTTATAAGTGCGGATTTTTTCTGACCGGTCTCCACTTCCTACCTGGGATTTTCGGTCTGCAGCTTGTTCCTCGTGCCGTTTATTTTCCTCGATTTCAAATAAACGAGCTTTGAGAATGCTCAAAGCCCTTGCTCGGTTTTGGGCTTGGGATCGTTCATCCTGGCACTGAACCACAATCCCGGTGGGTTTGTGGGTGAGCCGGATTGCAGTTGAGTTTTTCTGTACACTCTGTCCTCCCGGACCCCCGGCTTTATAAACATCCATCACGATATCGCTGGGAGGAATTTCTACCTCATCAACATCATCCACTTCCGCCAGAACTGCAACTGTGGCTGTTGAGGTATGGATTCTACCTTGTGATTCGGTTTCCGGGACACGCTGCACGCGGTGCACACCGGATTCATATTTTAACTGGGAAAATGCTCCCTTGCCTTTAATCATAGCGGTAACTTCTTTTACTCCCCCCACACCTGTTTCACTGAGTGAAAGGACCTCTAGCTTCCAGCCTTTCCTTTCAGCAAAGCGGCTGTACATCCTGAATAAATCACCCGCAAATAATCCAGCTTCATCTCCCCCGGCTCCTCCTCGAATTTCAAGGATGACGTTGCGATAATCCCGGGGATCTTTGGGAACAAGCATGCGTTTTAGCTGGTTTTCCAATTCTTCGATTCTGGTCTTAAGTTCAATAACCTCTAGTCCTGCCAAATCCCGCATTTCATCATCACCAGATTCAGCCAGGGACTGTGCACCCTCAAGTTGCTCCAAGGAAGACTTATAGTCCTCGATTGCCACGATGAAAGGATCCAGGTCAGCTTTTTCTTTTCCCAGGTCAGCCGCCAATTTGTAATCATCGCCAACGGTGAGCAATTTCTGATTAACTTCTTCATACCGGTTTTCAATACCGGATAGTTTTTCTATAAGCATGGTCATGGGTTTTTCCTGAACGATCAATTATTAAGACTGGGAAATTATACCATCCATGCAGTCCCTATCTTAGTTTTTGATAATTGATAAACGGGTTTTCCTTGGAATGTTTTAACATTTTGAAAATAATATTTCAATAATTTGAAGAACTAGCTTTTCCAAATTGACATATATTTATCCCTTCGGAAGCTTGCACAGGTGTTGGGTTAATGCTATAATTCAGTCGTTCTAACCCCACGAAAGGTCAAATTGAACTTGGTTTATCCTCATTTCCCGCTTATGCGAATATAAGTTGGTGTTTATTATTGGAGAATCCTCCAATTGGATTTGTATTGTATTATCTAGCTAATAAGGTCATCCCAAACGAGAGTAATTATGGAAGCTAAAGAACTATTTGTGAAACCGTTAAGCGAGTTGCGCCAAATCGCGGAAGAATTAAACGTAGATCGAGCCAAAAGGTTAAAAAGAGAAGCTCTTGTCTTAGAAATTCAAAGGGCTGATGCAGAATTAAAGGGGCGTGAAGTTCGGGGGGGAATCCTGGAGATCATGAGTGAAGGGATTGGATTTCTACGGTCTGCTAATTATCAATCCGGACCGGATGATATATATGTCTCCCAATCTCAAATCAGGCGCTTTGATTTAAGGGGCGGAGACTTGGTTATTGGCCATGTTCGCCCTCCCCGTAATTCCGAAAGGCATTATGGTTTACTAAAAGCTGAGAGTGTGAATGGATTGGAGCCAGCCCAGGCCAAACGCAGACCAGATTTTCACTCTTTAGTTCCGATTTTCCCAAATGAACGATTTGATCTTGAAACATCACCCCATATCACTTCAACCCGATTAATTAACCTGATCACCCCCGTAGGTCGCGGACAGCGTGGATTAATTGTATCTCCACCCAAGGCCGGAAAAACCACCATTCTCACGGAAATGACCAACTCGGTCTCATCCAAATATCCTGATGTTCATCTAATTGTAGCTTTGATCGGTGAACGACCAGAAGAAGTTACAGATATGGATCGATCTGTGGATGCGGAGGTGATTTCATCCACCTTTGATGAACCTGTTTCTTCTCACGTCCGGGTGGCAGAGATGGTATTGGAACGCGCAAAACGCCTGGTGGAATCTGGGATGGATGTGGTAGTGATGCTCGATTCCATTACCCGGCTTGCTCGGGCTTATAACCTGGTGGTTACACCCTCCGGTCGGACTCTTTCCGGTGGTATTGATCCCTCAGCTCTTTATCCTCCCAAAAGATTTTTTGGTGCTGCTAGAAACATCGAAGAAGGTGGATCGTTAACAATTATTGGCACTTGCCTGGTTGATACCGGTTCCCGGATGGATGACGTGGTATATGAAGAATTTAAGGGCACTGGCAATATGGAGCTCCATCTCTCACGCACTTTGCAGGAACGACGGGTATTCCCAGCGATAGATATTTCACGTTCCTCAACCAGGAGAGAAGAGTTATTGCTTGGACCTGATCTCACTCCCCGGGTTTGGTTGATGAGAAGGATGTATGATCAAATGGTATCTGACCCACCGCATGGTGCAGGAATGGACCAATCATCAGCAACGGAAACGATCTTAAAGAGAATCAGTGAAACCAATGATAATGAAGAGTTCCTGGCAACTCTAAACGAATAAATCTTCCCGCTGAGAAAATTCCGTGAATAAAAATAGTGAGTTAATATTTTCCTGGTTTTTATGGTTTGTTGCCATCAGCCTGATTTTCGGGGCAGCTTATTTCGGTTGGAAAGGTTATCCCCCGACACTGATCAAGGCGGGATATCAAAATCAACCTGTACCTGTTGTAATTAATGTGTCTCAGAATCCTGGTGAAATAAGGATCCCTGATTTTATCCTTGATACCCAACAGACATCGATACATCGAGCAGCCCTGGTTAACACCACAATTCCAGAGAGGAAGAATATCAATCCGCTCCCATACGAGGTTGTCTCCAAAGATTCCGTGTTTGGAATTGCTGCCCATTTTGACCTGGAACCAGAAACAATCCTCTGGTCAAACTACGATGTGCTCCAGGATAACCCTCATACTTTAAAGCCGGGTATGGTACTTGTCATTCCCCCCTTGGATGGACTTATTTATGAGTGGCAGCAGGGGGATGATGTTGAGTCAGTGGCAACAACTTTTAGTACTGAATCTGGGATGATCCTGAATTGGATCGGAAATAGCCTGGATTTAGTAAATCCAGAGTTTATACCCGGTGACCTAGTGATGATTCCGGAAGGAAAAAGGGAATTCCAGCAGTGGATCCTGCCCACAATTGCTAGAGGTGTAGCAGGTGTGTCCGCTGGGGTGTATGGAGACGGGGCTTGTGTTGGGCCTTTTGATGGCCTGTACGGGTCCGGTGATTTCATCTGGCCGACACTTGGCCATACGATTTCAGGGAATGATTACTGGTCTGGACACCTGGCAATTGATATTGGATTAGTGGTGGGAGAAGCGGTATTGGCAGCTGATTCTGGTGTGGTTGTTTTTTCTGGTTGGTCAACCGGCGGATATGGATATGTGATAATCATTGATCATGGGAATGGATACCAGACCCTTTATGCCCACCTCAACGCAGTCCTAGCATCCTGCGGATCCAGTGTAGTTCAGGGGCAAACCATTGGTTTGGGTGGGAGCACAGGAAATTCTTCGGGAGCGCACCTGCATTTTGAAGTCAGATACCAGGGTGGATTCGTCAGTCCCTGGTACGTGCTGCCTCCTCCCTGAATGAGCGTGTAGAAAATATTGTTATTGCTGATTGGAATTGGACTTGCGGTGGAACGGCTTATCGTTCTGAAAAACCTGGACAGGTTCTTATTCCCTGATATTCCTGGCAAGGATATCAAAGAAATAAAAGGAGAATGAAATGAATAAAGAAAATGAGGAACAGGATTTTGATACAGAAGTAATAGCAGAAACTGAAAGTTATCTTGCCTGGCGGGCCGATGAACCGGATGGCGAGAGCACCTTCCACCTGGAATTGAACAACCTGACTGTTCACTTTTTCGCCGAAGAATGGGAAGAATTCCTGCAGCTGACCGGATTACTGTTAGAACAGCAGGGATAAATTGTGTTTAAATTAATGATCCCGGGTGTTATTAATAAATCCTATTAAATAATGAAAATCGTATCCACCTAAACCGTATGAGAACCGGTTTCCTCCCGAGGAACCCGGTTCCTCCTTAATGGGTTACCTTTACTGTTATATACCTATTCTTCAATCCAATTGAAAGATTTTGTTACAGCTTTCTTCCATAGTTTATATTTTATCGCCCGCTCTTTTTCAGCCAGATCTGGATACCAGGTATGATCTTTTTGCCAGTATTCCCTTAAACTTTCCAGACTTTCCCAGAATCCAACTGCCAGACCGGCAGCGTAGGCTGCACCCAGAGCTGTGGTTTCAGTAATTGTAGGACGAATTACCGGAACGTTGAGCACATCTGCCTGGAACTGCATTAATAATTCGTTCTTAACCATACCCCCATCAACTTTTAAACTCTGTAATTTAATCCCTGTATCCTTTTCCATCGCTTCCAATATTTCTTTGGTTTGAAAAGCCGTTGCTTCCAGGGCGGCTCGGGCAATATGGGCTTTGGTGATGTAACTGGTTAATCCCACAATGACTCCCCGGGCATCAGATTGCCAGTAGGGGGCGTATAAACCCGAAAAAGCAGGGACAAAATATATTCCTCCATTATCTTTGACCTGCCGGGCCAATTCTTCTACATCTGAGGAGGTTTCGAACAATCCTAAATTATCCCGAAGCCATTGGATCAAAGCGCCAGCAATCGCAATTGAACCCTCTAGAGCATAAACAGGGTTTTGATTGCCTATTTGATATGCCAAGGTAGTCAACAAACCGTGATTGCTGATGGTTGGTTTTTCGCCGCTGTTCAAAAGCAAAAAGCAGCCGGTTCCATAGGTATTTTTAGCATCTCCGGGATCAAAACAACCCTGACCAAATAAGGCAGCCTGCTGGTCTCCCAGGATCCCTGAGATTATTAATCCCTCTAGGGGTTTAACTGCAGTTCCATAGATTTCACTAGAAGAGCAAATCTTGGGTAGAATAGATGGGGGAATGCCCATGGATTCCAGAATATCTGGAGCCCAATCCAAAGATTTTAAATCCATCAACATTGTCCGGGAAGCGTTTGTTACATCTGTAAGATGTTTGCCACCATTGATACCACCGGTTATATTCCAGATTAACCAACTATCAATAGTTCCAAAAAGCAAATCTCCCTGGTCTGCCAGGGACTGTGCCTCCGGGATATTTTCGAGAATCCATTTTATTTTTGGACCTGAAAAATAGGTTGCCAATGGTAAACCGGTTGTAGCGCGAAATCGATTCTGTCCACCGTCCTGGGCTAAATCCCGGCAGATGGCATTCGTTCTTGTATCCTGCCAAACGATTGCATTGAAGACCGGCTCTCCACTTGATTTTGACCAGACTACTGTCGTCTCTCGCTGATTGGTGATGCCAAGTGCAGCCAGCTCAGAAACACTTACCCCTGCTTTTAAGATAGCACCTTCAATCACCCCGAGGGCATTCTGCCAGATTTCCAGCGGATTGTGCTCAACCCAACCCGGCTGGGGGAAGATCTGTTTGTGTTCTTTTTGATCGCTGGATAATATCTCACCTGAATGATCAAAGACAATACAGCGCGTGCTGGTTGTTCCTTGGTCCAGTGCTGCAATATATTTAGCCATATAGAGTCCCTTTTTATATTCGATACCAAAATCGTTTTCAACTAAATTATATCCAAAAGTGTCCGGTATACCAGATTTCCCTGGTTATTTTTTCCAGACTTCGGGAGGGACAGAAAGGAAAAACCCCTCACCTTGTACGCCTGATTTAACCATGTTAAACTTACAGCATTACTGGAATCCACTCCCAGGAATTTTCCAGGAGCTAAATTTAATCGTATTGCTTTTATCAGGGATAAGTGTTGATTGAAAGGATAATATAAATCTGTTCTATAGGATCACAGTTTCTCCTGTGTTAAAGATATAATAAACTTTGTTGATCCGGGCTCTCCTAGGAGGTCCGATCTCAGGAAAAAATATGCCTTCTACGCTTTACTTAATTGATGGACATGCCCTGGCGTACAGAACCTACTTTGCGCTGACCAGCGGAGGTACAAATTCTGCGCGCTGGTTAACTAGTAAAGGAGAACCAACTGCGGGAATCTATGGTTTCACCAGTGTGTTGCTGCGGTTGCTGGAACAGGAAAGACCAGATTATCTTGCGGTTGTATTTGATACCGGGAAAACATTCCGGGATGAATTGTTCCCTGATTACAAAGCTACCCGAGAAAAAATGCCTGATGATCTCCGGGTTCAAATTGAACGTATCAGAACCTTGGTGGACACATTTAATATACCCCGGGCAGAGCTAGAGGGATACGAAGCGGATGATGTCCTAGGCAGCCTGGCCAACTGGGCAGTAGATAAGGGATTGGCGGTAAAGATTATCACCGGTGACAAAGATCTGTTGCAGCTGGTGAATGACCGTATAACAGTCAACTTGCCTGGTAAATCTCTCAGTGATGCTAGGGATTATTTCCGGGATGATGTCAAAGAATCACTGGGTGTCTGGCCGGAGCAAGTAGTGGATTTTAAGGCAATAATTGGAGATAGGTCCGATAATATCCCTGGTGTATATGGTGTGGGAGAAAAAACAGCCATTAAATTATTGGAAGAGTACCAAACCCTGGATCGGATTTACGAGAATATCGCGGCAGTACCTGGACGTTTTCAAACCAAAATGATTGAAGGAAAAGAGAGTGCTTACTTAAGTCAAAAGCTAGCAACCATTGTGAGTGACCTGGGTATTGAAATAGACCTGGAGCAGGCCCGACCAGACCACTTTGATCCACTGGAAGTTCGCGAATTATTCCGGGTCTTAGAATTTGAATCCCTTCTTGCCAGATTATCTACAATCGAAGAAATTTACGGGAAAATAGTTCCCGGTCAGCAAATCTCCTTTTTATCAGGAGCAGAGGGGGACAATAGATCTGATTTTCTGACAGAAAAGGAAACTGAGGCAGGTATTGGTGTTGAAATTATCACTACGGAAAAACAGCTGAAGGTTCTTCAGAAAATCTTAAAAGAAGCTTCTGAAATCGCTTTTGATACTGAAACGACTTCCACCGATCAAATGCAGGCGGACCTGGTAGGAATATCCCTGGCAGTGTCTGGAGAGGTAGGGTATTACATTCCTGTAGGACATAAGGTAGGCAAACAGCTTCCATTAAAGCAAGTCTTGGCTGCACTTGAGGGTCCATTAACAGACCCGTCGATCCCAAAAATGGGTCATAACATTAAATATGACTATATCCTTTTAGCCCGATCCGGAATAAAAATTCATCCACTCAGTTTTGACAGCATGATTGCAGAATGGGTGATCAATCCCTCCTCACGAAATCTGGGATTAAAGAAATTATCCTGGGTTCGTTTAAACCAGTCCATGAATGAAATTGAATCTCTGATCGGGAAAGGTAAATCCCAGATCACTATGGCTGAAGTCACAATTGAGAATGCAGCCAGATATGCGGTTGAAGACGCAGTGATGGTACTGCTCCTGAAACCAATTCTAGAAGATGATTTAATCCGGGTAAAGAGTCTGGATTTGTTTAATCAAATCGAAATGCCCCTGGTCTCTGTCCTGGCCTCCATGGAAATGGAAGGAATCGGGCTGGATATCGAGTTTCTTCAAGAGATGTCACACGAGCTAAACCAGGAAATCCAAAAGCTGGAAAAAGATATCTACCAGTCTGTTGGACATGAGTTTAATCTCAACTCTCCAAAACAACTTTCAGCGGCTCTTTTCTCAACACTTGAACTTTCTCCCCCTGACCGGGGGAGCAAAACTGCCAGTGGATATTATTCAACTGCTGCAGATGTGCTTGAGCGATTGAAGGGTGATCATGAAGTCCCTGCCTGGGTGCTACAGTATAGGGAATATTCAAAGCTGAAATCAACTTATGTGGATGCCCTGCCGGACCAGGTAAATCCTGAGACCAATAGGGTTCACACTTCCTATAATCAGACAGGTTCAGTTACGGGAAGAATTGCTTCCTCAAATCCAAATTTACAGAATATTCCTATCAGGACTGAACTCGGTCGACGGGTACGGAATGCCTTTATAGCCACCGAGGATTGGTCCTTGATAGCGATCGATTACTCCCAGATCGAACTACGGGTAGCTGCCCATATGGCGGGAGATCAAGCCATGTTAGAAGCATTCCGGGAGGGACAGGATATCCATACTGCAACTGCCGCAGCCATCCATGGCATACCTCTGGAAGAAGTCACCGAACAACAAAGGCGAGACGCCAAAGCGACTAATTTTGGATTGATTTACGGAATGAGCGCTTATGGACTGACCCAGTCGACCGATTTAACCTTGGCTGAAGCAGAAACCTTTGTAGAGACTTACTTCAAACGGTTTCCTGGAATTGCTGACTACCTGGAAAAAATCAAAGAACAGGCCAAAGAAAAAGGATATGTTGAAACACTGCTTGGAAGAAGGCGTTATTTCCCGAGATTGTCAACCACTACAGATTACAATCTGCGCCGTCGGGAAGAAAGGGAAGCCATCAATGCCCCCATTCAAGGTACTGCAGCGGATATAATGAAGTTGGCCATGATCGAAGTGGCAGATAAATTAAAGGAATCCGGGTTTTCCGCGAGAATGCTGCTTCAAGTTCACGATGAGCTCGTGCTTGAAGCCCCTGAAGAGGAAAGAGATCCGATTATTGATCTTGTGCAGACAGCTATGGAGAATGTATACTCACTGGAGATACCCCTGACTACAGATGCAAAATATGGTGAAAATTGGGGTACACTTATCGGTTTTACCAGAAAAGTAAATTGATGAAGAGAGTAATTTATGACTGATCAAAATCATGAGCTGCAAAATTTATTATCTCAAGGGAACTCAGCTGCCTGGGACCAAAAATGGGCAGACGCTGTTACCTATTACCAGCAAGCTCTAGAACTTGATTCTGAAAACTTTAAGGCTCTCACAAATATTGGATTAGCATATTTCGAATTGCATGAATTTTCACCGGCCCTTGAATCGTATGCCAAAGCAATTGGAATCAACGCAGACGATCCGGCTCCCTACGAAAAGATGTACTTGATTTATCTGGCTATTGGACAGCCTGCCGAGGCGGTCAAGGCGGCTCTATTGGCAGCAGAATCCCATCTGAAGCATGAGGATATCCAGAAAGCGATCGAAAATTGGAAGAGAGTCCTTGAATTGGATATAGAAAATGTAAAAGCACATGCCAGGCTGGCGATGGTTTATCAGCGGCTCGGAAAAAAGAAATTGGCAGTCAGCGAATATATTAATGCTGCCAGTTTGCTGCAGCTTACTGGAAATGTTGAAAAAGCAACAGAATCAGTCGAAAGAGCGCTGCAATTCTCACCTGAGAATATTATCGCTCTTCGGGCGAAGGAAATCCTTCATCAAGGCAGGCAGCTTCCCATGCCGGAGCCGATCATTAAAGAATTTGAGGAAGGGATTGTTCTTGAAATCCCTCAAATTGAGGCTCCAGCCCCTGTAGAGCAGAAGGAATATCAGAATCCTATCGTTGAAGCAGTCGATCGCGCAATGATTATTCTGGCTGGTGCCCTCTTTGAAGAAACGATATTTGAAAAAGATAAAAAGGTTGACCAGGGAAGGGATTTAGATTCTGCCTTAAGCTGGAATATTGATGGGGAAACGGATCTCACTGATGATAGTATGTCGAAGCTTCATGTCAGCCAGGCAATTGAACTTTTTTCGGTTGGAAATGAACAGGAAGCCGCAGACAACATCAAATCGGCTATTGATGACGGATATGATAATCCGGCTGCTTATTTCCTGCTGGGATATCTATATATCAATACTGGTCGGATGGAGAGTGCATCACGCTCTTTAATTAAATCAGTGTCCAATGCTGATTTTGCCTTGGCTTCCAGGTTGCTTTTAGCAAGTTACTACAACAGTATAGAAAATTGGGTGGAAGCTAGCAAAGAATATCTTGAAGCCCTGCGAATTGCCGACACATCCTTAGTTGAAAAGGAAAATGTTGATGACCTGGTCCAGCTCTATGAAGTGATGCTGGATGACCTGGAATCTCAGGAAGAGGATGAAGCATATATTGAGATGTGTAAACATGTCGAAAAACTGCTTCTTAGATCTGATTGGCGGGATGTATTAACTGAAATGAGAGGGACAGGCACAGGGATAGATCGAGGCCTGCTTCCCCAGATGGATGGGTTGATGGATGACCGCCGGACCTTAATAATGGGCATTCATAGGGATATCCAGAATCTTGCAGCGGAAGGATTTTACGGCGCAGCCATGGAAAAGGCATTTTTTGCTATTGAAAATGCACCTACTTTTCTCCCATTACATATCACGATAGGGGATATTTTAAAGGAGCAGAAAAAAATCTCTGGAGCCGTCACCAAATATCTGGCTGTCGCGGATGTATATGCTGTTCAGGGAAAAACTGAACGGGCATTAACGATGCTTGGAAAAGTAATCGAGCTGCAGCCGATGAATATAGAGGTCCGCCAGCGATATATCGATTTATTGGAAGAATACGGTAAAAAAGAGGAGGCAATAAAAGAATATATTAATATAGCGGATGTGTTTTACCCCTTAGCGGAACTTGACAGTGCCCGCTCAGCCTACGCCAAAGCCCTGGTATTGGCAAAAACCTTACCAGACGATACAACCTGGAGGATAAAACTTCTTAAACGTCTGGCAGATATTGATATCCAGCGATTGGATTGGGAGTCAGCCCTTCAAACCTATCAGGAAATCAGTGAGCTGTCTCCTAAAAATCAAAAAATCAGCATTTCAATTGTAGATTTGAATTTTCGACTGGGGAATAATGCTCAAGCTGAAAAAGAGATAGATCGTTTCACGAAACAATTTGATCCAGAATCCCAGGTGGACTCTATCAGAGAATACCTGGAAACTCTCAAAGAAGAAAAGCCTGGAGAAGATTATATTATCAGGCAGTTGGTAGCTCTCTATAAACATTTTGGTCATTTAGATCAAGCGATCACCGAATTGGATGGACTCGGGGATCTACTGCTTGAACAGGGTAGAAAACAAGAAGCAGTCCAGGTAATCCAGGAAATCATCACTCTCTCACCAGCAAATATTGATGATTATAAAAAACTGCTCGAACAACTGCAGCCATAAACCTAAAACTCCTGAGCGGGGGAGTTGAAAATGGTGGAGTGAATTCGATTAGTTCCTGATATATAATTGGGAAGATTTGTACTATGGATCTAAAGGAGCAAATCAAAAAATCACTGAAAGGTGATTTGAATTCTTTTAATCAGATTGTTCTTGAATATCAGAATCTGGTCTATAACCAGGCATACCGTATTATGGGGGAAGGGGCCTCTGCCGAAGATGCCGCGCAAGAGGCATTCATCTCAGCTTATAAAAAACTACATACTTATCGGGGTGGTTCATTTAAGAGCTGGCTGCTCAGGATTGTCAGCAATGCTTGCTACGATGAGTTCCGCAGGCGTAAAAGGCAGCCTATAGCTCCTCTTTATCCCGAAGATAAAAACGGAAATGAATTGGACTCAGCTTCCTGGCTAGAAGGCAATGAGGAAAAACCTGAGGATTATCTCCTCCGGAGCGAGTTATCCGATGCAATTCAAACCTGTTTAGATCGCTTGGAATTCGAATTCCGAACCATCGTAGTATTAATTGACCTGCAGGGCATGGATTATGCTTCAGCAGCGAAAGTGGTTGACCGCCCCCTGGGTACAATAAAAAGTCGCCTGGCAAGAGCAAGGAGAAATCTAAAGGATTGTTTACAAAGTTTCAAGGAACTTTTACCAGTTGAATTCCGTCATGTAGGTGAGGTATGAAATCAATGCGAATCACCGACAAGGATTGGGTTCAGCTCTCTGCCTACTTGGATGGTGAGCTGAGCGGAAAGGAATTGGACCAATTGCGGAAAAGGTTAAAATCCGATTCTCAACTTCAAGCTGCCTTGGAAGAGCTCAATGCTACGAAACAAATTTTGAAAGCCGCCCCGCAGATTCCAGCGCCAAGGAGATTCACATTAACTCCGGAGATGGTGGGTCAGAAGGAGAAAAAAAATACCAATAGGGGATACCGATTGGCTGCTGCTTTAATGTCTTTTTTATTAATCGGAGTCTTGATACTGGATTTTGGAGGCATCTTTTTTACTGGAGCCTTGTCCGCGCTACCATCTCAAAAATCATTTGAGGTTCAACTGGAGTCAATGCCCGAATCTGCTGCTGATGCCGTGGAGGAACCGGCGCTGATGGATGGGGCGGCAGTGCCTGAGGCCGTGGCCGGCGAAGCTTTGGAAGTTACTGAACATGAAGAAGAATACGTAGCTGAGGATACACCGGCTGAAGAAGCCCTGGCTGTATCCGTTGATTCAGCTGAAGAATCCCTGGCAGAAGGTATTGAAGGAGAAGAACAGGAGGGAAAAACCCAAGATGCGGATGATTCAACAGGAGCAAATCGGGCTCAAGAAGGGGAAGGGGATCTTCAAAATACAGAGCAGGCTTTTCCAACCCAAACCCCAGAACCATCTCCGGACGTGCTAGAGTATTTTTCAGAAGAAGAAATTCCTGATCCGTATACTTCTCCCCGGCTGCCAACATTACGTATCCTGGAAATAATATTCGGGCTGGGAGTGATAGGATTCAGTGCTGCTGCCTGGTTCAAACGCAGAAAATCCCGCTAGAGACACATTCGTAAATTCAAACTATGAGAAGATATAAATAAAGCTCCGATTTACAGATCAGAGCTTTATGTTTTTTCGATGGAAGAATCAGGGAATAATAATTTTTCCCCTTCTTAAGATTTCAAAGCCTTTCTAACATCAGTAATCGTTATTTTTCCATCAGTCCCCGTGCCTTCAATTCTTCCGATGTCAAGGTTTTCTGATTCGGCAAGTTCCCTGGCTGCTTTGGTCGCATTGACCACAATAGGTTCTGATTTTTCTTCAGGAGCAAAAGCTGGCGGCAGCTGGGTAGGGACAGGTTCAACATGTTCCATTGGGTCAGTATCCGGGTATTCCCGGGTTCCAAACCTGGTCAATGTCACAGCACCGATAACCCATAGACCTAACACAAATCTTGGCAGCCAGCCAACGCAGGGTACAACCTGGCTGAAACCATTAAAGAAGAGGGATAGGATAAACATGCCAAGTCCTGCCATCAGTGGGGTTGCCCAGGATTGATTCATGGATTCTGCCAATTTCCTACCGATTTCGATACTTAATGCAACCAACCCGACGACCCAGGCAGCAATCAGGGCAAATATCCCTAATAAACTGACGGGACTGAGAAGGATGGTAATAATTAAGGCGATCAGAACTAGGGGGGCGATAACTATTACGCCCAATCCAGCCACAATTGACATCACGGGTTGACCAAATGCAGCCCGGTTAATAACTGCTGCCTGATCCTGGATGAAGAGGGCGATCAGAATAGCCAATCCGGTCCAGATCAGAATCCGGAAAAAGAACCAGGAGGCAGATACAAATGGCAGCTGTTGAAATTGCATCTCGGGAAAATTCCCATCAAATAAACCAATCCTCTCTGGCCAAGTAAACTCAAAGGGAACATTTTCTTCGGTGATGATATTGCCACTGATAGCTGCGCTTGCTGCCTGGTCAAATGTTCCACCCAGGACTGTGAGATCTCCGTTAACACGGGCTTTATCCCGCAGTTCGACGATTCCACCAATGGCAATCAGGTTCCCATTAATGGTGCCGTTTGAAGTAACATTGCCACCCAGGACAACACTATCTCCATTAACTATCGATCCCGCTTCCAGGATAATATTGCCACCCAGAACAACAAGGTCACCATCTAATACTTCACTTGATCCCAGGGTGAAGTTTCCCCCAAAAACAACCTTATCGTCCGAGAATCCGGATGCAGAAGCTGTTGTGGGGATGAGCACTGCAGTGATGAGCAGTAGTAGTAAGATGAATCGAGTAATGGTTTTCATGCGCTAAGCTCCTTCTGGAGTGTCCTGGATCTGAATAAGGAAATCATCCAGGCACCTGTAATCCCGGATAAGCTGACAGCTATAGAGTACAGCCATACGGGTGAAATCAATTTTATACTAACCCGAACCAGGGGTGTAACGATATCCCATAACTGATTCAAGAAAACTATCCAATCGGCTATTGTAGTAACCATTTTAAGCATCATTTGCGGGAAATAAGCCAAGGCTGACCGGAGTTGTAACCCAACAGTAGATAACAGCAGTAAGGTTGCTACTGATATTACACATAGAGTAACTCCCAGGATTAACTGGTTTTTCCGGTTTTCAGCCTTTTCAATTTTGGTTACCCAGCGTGTACTGAATTCAGGACTAGGTTCAAGAACAGGGCTGGTATTAAAAAGGTGATTAATCTGATGGATTGCCTTGTACAAGGATAAGCAAGCGGAGCATCCCTTTAGGTGACTTTGAAGTTCTCGTTGTTGTTCCTGATTGAGTTCCGTACCCATTAGAATCCAGGTTTCATATTGTTGATGTTTCATGAGAAATCCTTTTGGCAGTTGAGTTTACTGGGGGTGCTGAAGGCAACTGCATTCCTTGCCACTTCTCAGCCATTAATTGTCGGGCGCGGAATAATCGGCTTTTTACCGCACTACTACTTAAATCTAAGGTTTCTGCGATTTGTTCATATGAATAATCATGCCAATATTGAAGAATCACAGCAGCCCGATCTACTTCGTTTAGACTTGTCAGGAGAGATTGAATTTGTCCCAATTTTTCTTTCTCCAGGGCGGCTTTTTCCGGACTGGGGCCTGGATCAGGTGGTGCAAGCCAGGCATGTTTTTCGTTGTCCATTGATAAAATTATTACTTTCTTTTTCCTCAGCTGATCAATGCTGTAGTTAGAGGCAATTGATAATACCCAGGTAGCAAAAGATCGAGATGGATCGTAACGATCGATAGCCATATATGCCCGGATGAAAGCTTCCTGGGCAGCATCTTCTGCTGCGGTTGGTGTACCCAACATCCTATAACAAACGCTGTAGACCGGTTTCTTGTATTTTTCGACTAATTTTGCAAACGCATCTTTGTCGCCGGCTTTTGCTTCAGCAATCCATTGTTGCTCAGTGTCACACACTAAACTTCTCCTTGCGTTTTGCCCTGTACCAATATACGAGGACTTGAAAAAAAAGTTGCACGATTTTTATAAGTAATATTATTCTTCCCCCATGGGTAAAAATCCCTCTCCCCGCACCTCATGAGCCTGTCCAATGATTAAAAAAGCTTTGGGATCCAATTCCCGAGTCAGGGATTTCAGATGGGGAATTTCTGCCCGAGTGACCACACATAAAAGAATGGTTTTCTCCTCTTCAGAATAGCCACCTCTGCCATCTAAAAGGGTGACACCTCTCCCTAATCGAGAGAAGATTTCATTCTTTATGAGATCAGGAGAAGTAGTTATAATCAGACCCGTCCGGAGGATATTTGATCCCTGACTGATAGATTCTGCAGCTATCCCGCTGATGTAAAGCATTACCAGGGCGTATAAAGCATTTTCCCAGCTGAAAGAGATGCCGGCCAGAAAGATAATTACCGCATCAGTGATTAAATAACTTTGTGTGACCGGGATCCCCCGCCAGCTGCTTAGAATTCGGGCCAGGATATCTGAACCGCCGCTGGTTCCCTTTCCTCTGTAGACCAGGCCAAACCCAATTCCACTTACGACGCCACCATAGAGCGTATTTAACACGATATCGCTTGTGATTCCATTCGCTGGCAAAAAGTTGGTCGGGATATCTACTAGGAGAGAGAAAGTTAGGATTGCAAAGGCGGTCCTGGCTGCAAATCTGGGTCCTCCCAAAAATCGCCAGCCCAGTATAAACAAGGGGATGTTGCCGATCAAAACCATTAACCCAATCGGCCAACCAGTGAAATTATTGATGATTTGGGATAAACCGCTGACACCACCACTGGCCAGTTTGGCAGGGATTAAGAATACACGGAGCGAGATTGCCTGCAGCGCAGATCCAAATAAGATAAGTAAATAATCCTTGCTTGTATTCCTTTCTAATGAAATGTTTTTGATAAAATCAACAACTTTTTTCATAATCCTCTTATCTATAATTAGTTCTAAATGCATTATACCTTTTTGGCAGAAAACCCAGCTGAAGGATAAACCTTTGCTGGGTTCTTGTTTAATCATTGCAAGTTAATCTAACAAGGTGGTCGAAGCCAGGTTTTCTAGGACTCCAATCACTGCCGAATTGTCCAGGTCTCTCATGCCCATCTGGAGCATAGCTGAATACAATTGAGTATGCATCCCGGCAGCGGGTAGGGGTGCGCCATATTCCCGGGCTGTATCCATGACAATGTTTAGATCCTTTTCCTGCATATAAGCTTTAAAACCTGGTTGTCGATTTCCTGAAAATAAGCGATCAGGTTTTACATCCAAAGTCCAGCACTGAGCAGCTCCGCCCTGGATGGCTTGAATAACTTTTGCGGGATCCGCCCCTGATTTTTTTGCCAGGATAAGCAGTTCTCCCATCGCTACCATTTGAGCAGCTACCATAATTTGGTTGGCGGCTTTTGCGATTTGCCCTGATCCGGCATCTCCAACATGAGTGATAGATTTTCCTACTACCCCAAAAATTGGCCGAACCTTTTCTAGCGCTTTTTCCGGTCCTCCGACCATTATCGCCAAGGTTCCTTTCTGTGCTCCAATATCACCCCCGCTTACCGGTGCATCCAGAACAAAAGCGCCTTTGGTTTCAAATTGTTGAGCGATCTTTCTGGCCAGGGAAGGTTTGATCGTGGAATGATCGACATAAATTAACCCTTCTTTTACGCCTTCAAGTATGCCATCCTTTCCCAGGGCGACCAATTCTACATCGGGAGAGTCTGGTAAATTGGTAAATACTATATCCACTTGAGCGGCAGTTTCCCGGGGAGAGAACGCTTCCTCAGCACCTTCTTTCACGAGAGAGTTTACTACATCCCTGCTGCGATTATGAACAACCACCGAGTAGCCTGCCTTAAGTAGATTCTGGACCATTGGTTTTCCCATCAAGCCCAGACCGATATAGCCAAGTTTTGGTTTTGTGCCCATACGTTTTAACTCCTTTGTTGCGTTTGGCTCCTGTCCTGTTTTATCCACTTTAAATTCTTTGCCTAGTAATTGTTTCTTGGATTTATTTTTTAGCCAGGGTATATCCATCCGTCGATTCCTGGATCGTCCAGCCTTTCTTTTCAATTTCTAAACGGATATTATCCGCACTCTGCCAGTCTTTCTCGTTCCGGGCAATTTCCCGCTTTTTGGCTAATTCATGAATCTCTCTGGGAGGGATCATGTTATCTTTGCTCTTTTGCTGGACATCGAGAGCTGCTTCCCAGCTATCAAGCGAGAGTCCTATCCGTGGATCCGGTAGCTGAAAATCTCCCAGATCTGAAAATCTAACTGCACAGTCTGATTGGATAACTCGTTTTGAGCCCTGGCTAAGGATAGTTACGTTCCCGGAACCAATAACATGAGTACAGGCATTCTCAAAATCGATGATCAACCCGGTATGCTCATCGATTCCTATCACTACCTGATCGGAAGGCAGCAAGTTCAACAAGGCATCAAAACGGGATTGCCCCATGAAACACCGGCTGGTGTCCAGATCGGCACCACCTTCATTGTTATTCCAATGGGGTATAAAAACCAGGTTGAGCTGGTAGGGAGAAAAGAAATCGAGACCCGGTACCCAATGGATGTCCTGCCCAACCTTGTAGATTTCATATACAGGAAGAGCAGAAGAACTGATCGCGATAGTAGTAGCGCTTGAGAGAGCTAAAGCCGCTCCCATTCTGTGACGGGTGAGAACATATTCCCAGGTAAGGGTCTTTTCCAATTGCCGGATAGCATAGGTTGGGCTGCCGGGTCCCATGAAAATCAGGTCAGATTCCAGGATGGGAAGGGCTATCTCAGGATCATCTGGACTGAACTCAGATCCTTTTTTGCGGGCTGGAATTAGCTTGGGTTGTGGTTTATAGTTTTGCAGGTGATCTTTGAGAAAATCGGCTACATTCTCAGCAACTTTTTCTGAATTTAATTCAAATCCAGCCGGGGTTTCAATGATACTCACAGTAGGAGAAGAGGGGATTCTCTTAAATAAGAAATCAAATATTTTTTGCCCGCTGGGCGCTGTTTCGCCGGATCCAAAAAGTCCGATCGGTCCTGGAGTTGGGGATAGAAATTTATTGTCCATGTCAGAATTATGCACCACTAAAAGGTTTTATAACTGAAATGAAATATTACCCATCATACTACACTATACCCTAAAACAATCATCCGTAATCCAGGCAGGTTTACGGATCGTTTGATCTTCAGGTGATTGATCTATCAGAGGTTATAGAGGTTTGAGATATTTTTTAGGAGATAATCCTGGCAGGCATCCTGTAAACCGTATTCTGGCTGCCAGTTCCAATCATTCCTGGCAGCGCTGTCGTCTACATCTGCTGGCCAGCTGTCTACAATCGCCTGTCGTTTGGGATCAGGTTTAAAATAGATTTCAGCTCCTGGAAAACTATTCTGGGCCAGATCTTTAAAGTCCTGGGCAGAGAAGCTGAAGCTGGTCACATTATAGATCCGGGTATGAAGATTTTCTATTGGCGCTTCAGCTAACATTTCCAAGGAACGCACCGCATCAGGCATGACCATAAAAGGAATCCGAACATCTTCGCGGACAAAACAATCATAGGATTTACCCTGGGCTGCAGAATGGATCATCTCCGGTCCAAAATCGCTGGTTCCGCCACTGGGAATTGTAAAAGCGCTGATGATCCCGGGAAACCTTAGTGCTCGAAAATCAAGTCGCACCGGTTCCTGATCAGCCAATTGTTGATAATGGTCACTGTAATAATTTCCAACATATTCACAATATAGTTTTGAGCAGCCATACATCGTGATTGGATTAATCCAATCACTTTCCTTGATTGTAGTCCGATTTTTGGTTTCCAGGTTGGGCAGGCCATAAACTGCAATTGAACTGGGAAAAAGAAATTTCACAGATTGAGATTGTTCTCTTGATTGACGAGCAGCTATCTCAAGTAAATCGATCGTGCTGCAGGTGTTAACTTGGTGTGCCAGAAGGGGATCATGTTCTGCGGTTGTTGATAACACCGCGGCCAGGTGATAAATCATATTATAGTTATATTCTTTTTCCAGCACTGAAAGAAGATCTTTGCTAAGTAAATTTCCCACAAAATGTTTCGATTTACCTGATAATTCTTTGGGGAGTTCCTTGAGATCAACAGTTACCAGGGTTGTGGAATCATCACCAGATAGAGATTTAATTAATGCCTGTCCGATTTCACCGCTCGCTCCTGTGATTAAAACCGTTCTATTTGGCATAAATGACACCTTTTAAGTAGGTTTGAAGAAAATCTCTTCTGATAGGTATTATATGAGTTATATTTGTTGTGCTAGAATGATTTTACCGTTTAATCATACTTTACCATATGGGATTGTTTCTTGATTTCCAAGTGAGAGAAATCATATTATTCCCAAGGAGGATAACATTGCCATTTTCAATTGTTGTCGGGGCTCAATGGGGAGATGAAGGCAAAGGAAGAATAGTAGATCTGCTTGCTGTTAAAGCTGATATAGTTGCTCGCTATTCTGGTGGTGATAACGCTGGGCATACTGTCTCGGTGGGGAATGAAATTTTTAAGTTACATTTACTACCCTCTGGAATTATCCATCCCCATACTCTGGGTTTCCTGGGAAATGGAATGGTGATCAATCCGGCAGTTCTTATCAATGAGATGGATAAGGTCCGCCAGTCTGGAATACTAATTAATCCCGATAGAATCAAAATCTCCCATGCGGCCCATTTGATTACCCCCGGGCACATTGCTCTTGATACAGCCCTTGAGCAAGCCAGGGGAGACCAGATGATAGGAACAACAAAACGAGGGATAGGGCCGGCCTACACTGCAAAGGTCACCCGTTCGGGGTTAAGAATGGAGCAGATGTTAAATCCGGAGAAATTTGAATCTGATGTCAGGGACCATATCATGGAAATAAATTCCCAGCTGAAATCCTTAAGTGGGAAGACAAACCTGGATGCTAATAAAATCTCCCGGGAATATCGTGCCTACGCAGATGAGTTGGCTCCCTTCATCGCTGAGGTGGGTTTATTGGCCTATAAAACTCTTGAGCAGGGGAAATCGATTTTAGCGGAAGGAGCTCAGGGAACTCTGCTAGATCTTGATCATGGAACCTACCCTTATGTAACCAGCTCAACACCGACTGCCCCTGGTGCTCTGGTGGGTTTGGGATTAGGCGTAGGTGCAGCAGACCGGGTTATCGGTGTGGTTAAGGCATTTCAGACCCGGGTGGGTGAGGGGCCATTCCCAACCGAACTATTCGATGATTTGGCTCTAAGATTACGTGGTACTGGTGCAAATGACTGGGATGAATTCGGAACCACAACTGGACGACCACGCCGGGTAGGCTGGTTGGATCTCGTATTACTGCGATATGCCTGCCGAATAAATGGATTGACTGAATTGGCAATAACAAAGCTTGATATTTTATCGGGGCTGGAATCCATAAAACTATGTTCTGGATATAGAGTCAATGAAGATGTTTATCCAGATCTGCCCCTAGGGCCAGCCGATCTCTCTGGGTATGAACCGGTGTACGAAGAAATTCCGGGGTGGGAGGAAGATATCAGCAGTATTCGTTCCTGGAATGACCTTACAGAACGAGCTCAAAACTATATTAATCAGATAGAAGAATTGACAGGAATTCCAGTCAAGATTATATCGGTTGGTCCCGAACGGTCTCAGGTTATAATCCGCTAAGCTCACTATGAAAAAAATCTGGATTAGCATTCCTAGTATTTTGTTAAGCGCTTGTATTTCCCTGACTACTCCTGAGTTGACAGCAACAATGACGTATACTCCTGCTCCTTCACCAACAGTCACAGTCGAGTGGTTTCCACCTTCGCCAACCCCGGAACAATTACCGACTTTAGCAGTCACACCCACCCAAGAATTAACGTCAGAAATTGGAGAGATTATTTTTCAGACTGAATTACTTTCATCTGAAGGATGGACTCTTCCTCAAACTGATCGAGGTCAGATTAGTATCAATAATGGTGAGATTAGCATTGTTATCAATGAACCTAAATCAATATTGGTTGGGACCCTTGAGAGACCAGATCTGCATGATTTTTATGCAGAGATCACTGTCAATCCAGTCCTTTGTGCTGGAGAAGATGAATACGGATTTTTATTCCGGGTTCTTGGCCGAGATCAATATTACCGATTTTCCCTCTCCTGTGATGGAGAAGTACGGATTGACAAGGTTGTTGAGGGAGGTAACTCTGTTCTCTACCCCTGGACCCGCAGTGGAGCGGTTCCTGTGGGTGCACCTAGTATCTCAAAACTTGGAGTATTTGCCATCCGGGATGAGATCCGGATATTTATTAATGGAGAGCCCCAGGTAGTAATCCGGGACGAGGAACTTCTGGTAGGCTCGTTTGGAGTATTTGCCCGTTCAGCAGGAGAGGGAGCAGTAACGGTTAGTTTTTCAGATTTAATCGTACGGGAAGTAATTCCAAAATAGATATCAGGCAGATAAGATTATCTCGGATTTATTTAACCATCAGGAGATGGAATCAATCCATGGATATTACATTCCCACCTTTGCCGGTGACCCTCTAATAAATAAAGAGGATGTATAATAGCTGTAAAGAGGATTGATAACTCCCGTGATGGGGAGAGGTTCATTTTAACTAATGAAGGAGGAATGAGAGTGTATCAGAAGATAACTATTATCGGGAATTTAGGACGTGATCCTGAAATGAGATATTTACCGAGCGGTCAGGCAGTGACTAATATTTCTGTCGCAACCAATCGCAGGTATACAGATTCCAATGGCCAGAAAGTAGATGAGACTACCTGGTTCCGTGTATCCGTCTGGGGAGCCCAGGCAGAATCGGTCAATCAATACCTTAAACAGGGAAGCAAGGTGTTGGTTGAAGGGCGCCTGCGCCCTGACCCGGACACAGGCGGACCTAATATTTGGACCAGGAATGACGGAAGCCCCGGAGCGAATTTTGAGATAACAGCTCAAAATGTTCTCTTCTTGTCCAGCCGGGCAGAAGATCAGGCAATCACATCCAGTGAGCCGGGGGGAATGTCCGAATCGGTAGATGAGGATGATATTCCATTCTAAATACTTAAAATAGTAAAGTTCTAAGTGATACTGAGGTTGTGGTTATGGATCAAACTAACCCTGAAAAGAAAGGACCAAAAATTACTATCCCTTCTGATTTGGAAGTAGTATACGCAAACCTGGTAAGGATCACACATTCACCTTCAGAGTTGATTTTTGATTTTGCACAAATGCTTCCCGGATTATCTGGACCATTGATTAAATCCCGGGTTTTATTAAGCCCTCTAACCGCAAAATTGATTTATAAAGCTTTGGGTGATAACCTCACCAAATATGAAGCAAGTTTCGGGGAAATCTCAATACCTGGAAATTCCTCGTTAGCGGATAGTTTATTTCAACCGCCTGAAGAATAATCCAGAATCCAGGGAAAATACGATTGCCTTGCCTTCAGTGATTGGGCGGATATAATACACTGCAATGAAAAACGAACTGACTGAGTTTAATAAGATAGCAATTGCTGTCCATCCCAAAAACCATCAAGCCTATACGCTTGCTGAGGAAATAGCCGACTCCTTAAAAAAGGATGAAAAAACGGTTATTCTTGGACGGATGGATGATAAAAAACTCCGGGCGGGTATCTGTGATGGCTGCCAGGATTTATTGATCGCCCTGGGTGGGGATGGGACAATGTTAAGGGCTGGACATATCAGCGCTCCCTCTTGTATTCCGATTTTAGGGATTAATCTTGGTCACTATGGATTTTTAACAGAGATCCGGGAAGATGAATGGAAGGATGCGTTGGATCGGGTTTTAAATGGGGATTTCTGGTTGGAAAAGCGTATGATGCTGCTGACTTCATTGTTTCGGGGTAATCGTAAGATAGGTGTATGGAATGCTTTAAATGATACTGTAATCAGTCGGGGAGAAACCATTCGGCCTATTCAGTTAGAGATCTCTATCAATGACCGGCATCTCAGCACAACTGTGGCTGATGCGGTAATTGCCTCAACTGCTACTGGATCCACAGCTTACGCCATGGCAGCGGGTGGTCCTATTCTGTCTCCGGAGCTCAGAAATATTATCCTCGTACCTGTTGCTCCTCATCTTTCAATTGAACAATCGCTGGTTTTATCTGAAAATGTCTTGGTATCCGTCACTGTAAATACCTCTCACCAGGCAGTGATTAGCGTTGATGGCCAACCGGCCATCCAGATGAAAACTGGAGACAGGGTAGAAATTCAGGCTAGTGATAATGAGGTACAGTTTATTCGTTTCCAGGACCCTGGATATTTTTATCGAAACCTAATCCCATATATGGATCAGAATCCATCCATAAAGAAAAAAAATGTCTGATTTAGATACTACCCTTACATGTACTTTTCATCCAAAACGAGAAACTCAGTTACGATGCAACCGGTGTAACAGCCCGATTTGCATCAAATGTGCCATTCATACACCCACAGGGTATCGCTGTTCGGAATGCATCCGATCTCAGCAGAAGATCTTTATAACAGCCCGCTGGGTTGACTATCTTATTGCCTTCGTCATTACGGGAGTAATTTCCTTTCTTGGAAGTTGGTTGTCATATCGCATGTTTGGAGGTATATATACAATTTTTATTGCATTAGGAGCTGGTTGGCTGGCTGTCTGGACAGTTAAGAAAGCCATCAATAACCGCCGATCTCCACTGCTGATAATTGTAATGAGTGTCACGGCTTTTTTAGCCAGTCTTTACCCTCTTATTTCCTTGATAATATATACGAATCAAGAAATACGGTTATATGGTTATGCTCTTGGTGGGGGATATTTATTTCTCATCTGGTATTTGGCCTATTCTGTCATTATTTCTTCTAATGTGTATTTCCAGCTAAGAAAATAAAATGCTTCTTGAATTACGTATAAAAAACTTCGCCATAATTGAAACACTCACCCTGGAATTTAGTCCGGGATTGATTATTTTAACCGGGGAAACAGGAGCTGGAAAATCAATAATTATGGGGGCGCTGGACATGTTGTTGGGACAGCGGGTTGATATGACTACACTAAGAAAGGGAAGTGAGTACGCCAGTGTGGAAGCGGTATTTAAAATTCCTGAAGTTGTCAAAGACCCGATAATCCAATTATTAAAAGAGGAAGAACTTCTTGACGATTATGAAAATATTACATTAACACGTGAATTAAGAAAGGATAAACGGAATATAGCCAGGGTGAATGGCCATAGGACAACCGTGGGAGTTTTAGTTCAGCTTGGTGAATATTTGGTGGATATTCACGGACAATCGGAGCATCTCTCCTTGATGCGGGTAAATCAGCATTTGGATTTGCTCGATCGTTTCGCAGATACTACTGAATTCCTTACAGAATACCAGGATGTTTATACTGAACTGAAGGTTGTCCAGGCTGAGTTGAATCGATTGAGGAAATCCGATCTTGAAGCAGAGCAAAGGAAAGAGTTGCTGGCATTTCAGATAGACGAGATCGAAAAAGCCGGATTGGAAGTTGGAGAGGATAAAATCCTCCTTGAACGAAGAACAAGACTGGCTAATGCAGAAAAATTAGCTGACGTTAGTCAAAATATCCTTATCTTGCTGGATGATGCTCCTGGGCATCAACCGACGGTGATGGATTTACTGGGTCAAATCGTAAGCTCGGTAGAGGATCTGTCAAAAATAGATCTGAGTTTAGCTGGACTGAATGAAAAAACCGGGGAGTTGAGTGAAGGTTTATTTGAAATAGGAAAAGATTTACGGGCCTACCTTGATAGCCTTGAGTTTGATCCTGATGAATTTGAAAATGTACAGGATCGATTGGAATTAATCCGTGAGTTAAAACGAAAATTTGGCGAATCGATTCCTGAAATCATCGCCTATCGGTCTCGGTCCCAGAAAGAACTGGAAGAGATTACTGGCCGAAGTTCCAGGATTGTGGAATTAGAAGGAGAGGAAAACAAGCTGCTTGCACAGCTTTTCCAGCGAGGAAATAAACTTTCCTTGAGTAGAAAACAGGGGGCACAAACTATGTCATCCGAACTGGAAATCCAGCTTAATGATTTGAAAATGGCAGGCTCAAAATTTAAAGTTGATTTTTTAATCAAAGAGGACCCGGAAGGAGTGCTCACGAAAGAAGGGCATCGGATTGCATATTACTCGGATGGCCTGGAGAAAGTGGAATTCCTGATCGAGACCAATCCTGGGGAGGGATATAAACCTCTCGCTAAAACAGCCTCAGGTGGCGAAACAGCCCGGTTGATGCTGGCTATAAAAAATGTCCTTGCCCAGGCAGATTTTATATCCACTCTAGTATTTGATGAAATTGACCAGGGAATCGGGGGACGGATAGGTGCCGTTGTGGGAGAGAAGCTCTACCGGTTAACAGAAAAACACCAGGTGATTTGTATCACCCACTTACCACAATTAGCCGGATTCGGACAACAGCATTATCAAGTCTCAAAAGATGTTGAGGGCGGCCGTTCGGTTATCCAGGTCCGTGAAATATCAGGTCAAGACCGGACCAAGGAATTGGCAACAATGCTGGGAGGACCCAGCGAGAAAAACCTGGAATCAGCCCAAGAACTGTTGGAATACGTCTCCAGGGTGATCCAATAACGTAGAGGTTGAAATAAATCCCTCGATTGCGATCCCCTCTATCTCTAGTAGAAAGTTTTCCCTAATCATGAGTGTCAGCGCATAATTCAGGAATTGATAAACTGTATGGATATTCAATCGCATATTCTGCGGTTCCGGAATAACAAACAAAATGAAAATCGATCCAATCCATTGGGAACGATCGGTTTTCTGATTGCGATTTTCATGAGTCTTATCGCTGCGATTCTGGTTATTATTCTAGTATTTCGATATTCTGAGATCACCAGGGATCTTCCTACACCAGTCCTGATGGAGAGTTTATTAGATGCGCCCGGGGGAGCTCTCCTGGAGCCGACAAGAATATTTGATCAAAACGGGGAAGCAGTAATGTGGCGATTTGAAAACCCCGCGGTAGATTACCGCCAGAATATCAGGTTGACAGATGGAAGTACCCTTTTCTATACGGATATTTCGGAAGACTTAGTAACTGCTACCCTGGTAGCTGTGGATCCGGACTATTTCCTTAAACCCAATGATTTTTTACGCAATATGATTGATACCAGTTCAGATCCTATTATCCAGAAACTTGTCAGGGAGCTATTGTTATGGGATGAAATTGACCACCCATATCGGCAGACAAGGATTAATCTTTTAGCAGATCAGACCATAGCAAAATATGGACGATTGAAAGTTTTAGAATGGTATTTTAACAGCGCTTATTATGGGAATGAGATCTACGGAGTAAACCAGGCAGCCAGATTCTATTTTGGAAAGCCGGTAGAAAATTTAGATTTGGCAGAATCTGCCTTACTTGCGGCGGTAGTAAAATATCCCTCTTTAAATCCATATGATGCGCCAGCTGCAGCAAAAGAGAATCAAGGAAAACTCATAGAGGAGATGCTATCTACTGAGTTGATTACTGAGCAAGAGGCAAATCTTGCTGAGCAGAAAGAGTTAATTTACGCTGACCAGGGATTTGCAATCAATCCCCCCATTCCAGCTTATGTTGAATATATCCTGGAAGAAGCGAGTAATATTATTCCATTGGAACGGTTATTACAAGGGGGATTTAAAATCATTTCTTCCCTTGATAGTGATTTACAGGATGAATTGGTATGCGCATCAAGTACCATGCTGAAACGGGTTTATGGGGAAGATCCCCAAATGGATGAGAGCTGCCAGTCATCCAGATTATTATCAAGATATTCAGGAGTTTTATTGGAAAATGACCAGGACATGGAAATCAATCTAGTTCTTCTTGATCCACAGGCGGGAAGAGTTCTGGCGATGGTGGAAACATCAAATAGGAGTGGCTCTGGCAGTATGTTTGAATCCAAATTGCCCGGATCTCTGATAACACCATTTATTTACTTGAATTCGTTCAGACAGGGTTTTGATCCTGCCACCCTGGTTTGGGATATTCCGTTTTCTGGAGAAACTATCTCAGTTGTAGATTTTCACCCCGGAAGTGACGGGGAAGATGATTTCCTTGGTCCTGTAAATATGAGAACCGCCCTGGTGAATGATTATTTGTCTCCTGCGATACAGCTGTGGGACTCACATGGAACCCTGCAGGTTGAAAACACTATGGCTTTGTTTGGGATTTCAATTCCTGCCGAAAACTGCCCGGATTGTACTTATTTCACAGGAAGTTCCAGAGTAGATTTAGTTGATATTTCTCAGAGTTATGGTGTGTTTGCGAATCAAGGTGTACTTCGAGGGAAGCCAGATGGAATTTCTGGTCTCGGGGTGCAACCTACAGCACTACATCGGATTGAGGATACTTTTGGCGCGATCTGGATGGATACGACTCAACCCGTGGAGAAAACAGTCATCAGCGAACAGTTGACTTACCTGGTGAATAATGTCCTCAGTGATGAAAATAGCCGATCCAACACTGTAGAAAATGATCAGTTCCTGATCGGTCGATCAGCAGGGATTAAAGTTGGAAATGTTGCTGATTCTTCCTCTGGATGGGTTATTGGTTATACTCCTCAATTTGTAACAACGGTATGGACAGGATTATTAAAAGGGGAAACAAGTTTATCTCAGACCGATATCCAACAAATAAATTCTGGAATCTGGAGGGCAATTACTCAATATGCTGCCAGGGAACTCCCAGCAGAAGAATGGCGGATACCAGAAGGGATTATTACACTTGATGTATGTTATCCCTCGGGGATGCTGCCAACCGAAAACTGTCCAAAAATTGTCCGAGAAATATTCATCCAGGGAAATGAACCACAACAATCTGACACCCTATATCAGGCGTTCGAGATAAATCGGGAGACAGGTTTACTTGCCTCGGTCTTTACACCGGCCGGACAGATTGTTGAAAAAGTATATCTGGCCATACCACCTGATGCGCAGGATTGGGCTGATAAATCCAGCGTACTTACACCCCCAGCTGTTTATGACCTGAACAGCATTGAAGGAACAGATGATTTATTAATTTCAATGCCGCAAAACTTCTCATTTGTGCATGGTCGGGTAGGGGTTATTGGATCAATTCCTGAAGAAGGATTTGTATCCGCCAGACTTCAATATGGAAAAGGAATGAACCCCACATCCTGGCTCCAGATTGGATCGGTCATTCTTTCGCCCGCTGATAACGAAAGATTAGGGAATTGGGATACAGATAACCTGGAAGATGGTCTTTATGCTCTGCAATTGGTAGTGATCCGAGACCAGCAGCAGGTAGAAAAAAAGTCTTTGGTACTATCTGTGGATAATACTCCTCCTGAAATTAAATTACGATCAGAATTGGATGGAAAACGGCTATCTTATGAAACAGGGAAAGAGCTGCTATTTGAGTTGGAATTCGTGAATGAAAATGAAATTCAACGGGTTGATTTCTCAATTAATTCAGAGAATCAGTTTAGCAGGGATTTGCCGCCTTTTGTATATCCCTGGACAATGTCTGTGGGCGAATTTGAGCTGCGGATTAAAGCAGTGGACCATGCGAACAATCAGAGCTTGATAAGTATAACCTTTGAGGTAGTTGAAGATTAATTCCAATCTGGAATATATCGGGAGAAATAATCCGAGTAAAGGGGATCAGGAGTTTATTTCTTAAACCCAAATAGACGGAGCGCGTTTATATCATTCCGCCAGTTCTTCTTCACTTTTACCCGTAACTTTAGAAAGACTTTCCGCCCACTCATTGCCTCGATATCTTTCCGGGCAGTTGAACCGATCCGTTTGATCATGTTTCCTCCCTCTCCAATGACAATGCCTTTTTGAGAATCTCGCTCGACAAACAGAGTGGCTTCAATGTAGGCGCCGTGATCTTTCCTTTCCTTATATTCGTCGATTCTCACAGCAATCACATGGGGAAGCTCATGCTGAAGATGCAGCATGGCTGCGGCTCGGATCATATCGGAGGCGATATCCCTCTCATAAAGGTCTGTAATCTGGTCTTCAGGGTATAGTTGAGGGCCTTCCGGAAGGGAATCTATTAAAGCATTCTCCAGGTAATCAATATTTTCTCCAGTTATGGCAGATACCGGGATAAGTTCTGCATCAGGCATTAAAGCCTGGTAAAGGGCGCTGTATTCTTTTAATTGCTCAGGTGTTGGTTTGTCAATCTTGTTGAGAGCAAGAAATACGGAAGGTTGTTTTCCCCCCTCTTTTAATAATTCTCCAAAGAGGTAATCTTCTTCTGAAGGTGGATAACTTCCATCAACCACCATTAACGCAACATCCGCGTCTTCTAGTGCCAGGCGGGCATCATTATTCATAAATTCCCCTAATTTGTGTTGGGGATGATGTAAGCCCGGTGTATCAATAAAAATCAATTGGGCATCTGGTAATGTCAAAATACCAAATTGCTGTAATCTGGTTGTCTGAGGTTTGGGTGAAACCGCCGCAATTTTTTGTTTCAGCAGGCGATTGAGCAGAGTGGATTTCCCAACGTTTGGCCTACCCATAACCGCGATATATCCCGATTTATGCTCTTGGTCTAAGTTCATGCTTAAAAAACCCTTATATAATGGTAATTTTTACTTTTTTTCTGGACACAAATAAGACCTCAGGATGCCTTGACCGATCCTAGCATAATTATTATAATTGTGTGTCTGGGTTAAAGACAAAGTTTATCAGGGATACTAGTTGGAAAGAAACAGTATCCAAGTTCAGATTTAATAACACAACTGCTTGCCCTGGTGGAGACCGGGGCATCTTAACGCGTATGGTAATCGCAGGTAGGCAGTTTGGTCAAGTAGAAAAGGTAATCAGGAGATTATATGGCTCAAGTAGAAAAGGCCAAGAATTACGCTCGAATAAAGTATCGTTATCCATTACCCCCACTTATCGAGGTTCAACTGGAGTCTTTTAAACGATTAAAGGAAACCGGTGTTCAAGAACTATTTCATGAGATCTCGCCCATTGAATCCTACAATGGGAAGATGAAATTATATTTTCCAAGCAAAACCCCTGAAGCAGAACAATGGGACCTGAATTATCGGTTTGAAGATCCGGAATATTCTGTTCAGGAATGTGTCGAACGTGATTTAACTTACGGTTCGGCTCTGTATGTTTCAGTTCTTCTGGCTGGTGCGAAGGTACCCGAACCCATAAAGCAGGAAATCTTTATGGGTGAATTCCCAGAGATGACTGATAAGGGAACCTTCATCATTAATGGTACAGAACGGGTGGTTGTTTCCCAATTGATCCGATCTCCTGGAGTATATTTTGAGGCAGAAGTTGACCGGACAACCGGACGTCGCCTGGCAGTATCAAAATTGATTCCTGACCGTGGAGCCTGGATGGAGTTCGAAACCAGGAAAACCGGTTATTTGACAATTCGGTTTAACAGGCAGAGAACTATTCCTGTCACTATTTTCCTGCGAGCTCTGGCAGCAGTGGATGACGGTCTTAAAGATTTTCCAATTAAGGAAGGAACGGACGAAGAACTTATCGCTCTCTTTGAAGATATAGATACCAACCCGGATAGAATGTTCATTCCGGCATGTTTTGCTCAGGAGCCAGATTGGGAAATCCCTGATGGTATGACCATTGCAGAAATTGCGTTAATTGATTTCTTTAAACGCATGCGACCCGGTGATCCAGCTACAGTAGAAAATGCCCGGGAATTCCTGGAAGATCAATTATTTAATGACCGCCGCTACAATCTCGAGCGTGTTGGCCGGTATAAATTGAATCAGAAATACGACTTGGAAGGAAAAGTTCCCATTGATCATCTCACGATTACAAAATGGGACATCTATTATTTGATCCGCCGGATGATTGAAATTAACAACAATATGGTGGATCCCGATGACATCGATCATCTCGGCAACCGAAGAATCAAAACAGTGGATGAGCTGATTCAGAATAAATTACGAGTGGGTATTCGCCGAATGGAACGTGTAATTCGTGAGCGAATGTCTATCCGTGGGAATAAAAAGATGTCACCAGTTACCCTGGTGAATATTCGTCCAGTGGTTGCTTCACTGCGTGAATTTTTTGGATCCAGCCAATTATCTCAGTTCATGGATCAAACTAACCCGCTATCTGAACTGCGCCATAAACGAACTTTATCAGCCCTGGGTCCTGGTGGTCTTCACCGCCAACGAGCAGGGTTTGATGTGCGTGACGTACACCAATCTCACTATGGACGAATTTGCCCGATTGAAACCCCGGAAGGACCGAATATTGGTTTGATTGGCCGGTTTGCTTCTTATGCCCAGGTAAATGATTACGGTTTTATCGAAACCCCTTATCGCAAAGTCCGACAGTCAGTATCTCCTAAAGATCCTGAGATAGTTGGTGCTGAGCTTAGGGAAAATGTGACGCATCCCACTTCGGAAAAGGTCATAGCCTCAGCTGGAGAGCGGGTGACAGCTAAGATGGCCTCCGCAATTGCGAAAGCCAAAATTCAAGATGTATTAGTCACTCCATTTGTTTCGCAAGAAGTAGAGTACCTGGCAGCGGATGCGGAAGATAGATTTGTCATCGCCCAGGCAACTGCTGAAATTAATGATCATTTTGAATTTGTGAAGGAGCGAGTCTCTGCCAGATCCGATTCCGACTTCCTTTTTGTGAAACCAACCGATATTGAATATATCGATGTTGCCCCTGATCAAATCGTCGGTATCAGTGCAGCGTTGATCCCTTTCTTATCCCACGATGATGCCAACCGGGCATTGATGGGATCCAACATGCAGGCGCAAGGTGTTCCTCTACTGCGGCCTGAAATCCCCCGTGTATCTACTGGGATTGAAAAACCAGCTGCCCTCGATTCTGGCCAGGTATTATTGGCCGAAGAAGACGGAGAAGTAATTTCCGTAGTAGGGGATAAGGTTATTGTCAGGAATTCAAATAACGAAAATAAAGAATACAAACTTTGGAAATATGAGCGCTCGAATCAGAGCACTTGTATTGATCAGCGGCCGATTGTACGAAAATCTCAATTGGTGAAAAAAGGTGATGTCATTGCAGATTCCTCTTCAACAGTTGATGGAAACCTTGCATTAGGCCAAAATGTCACTGTTGCCTTCCTGTCCTGGGAGGGAGCTAATTTTGAGGATTCGGTAGTAATTTCTGAACACCTGGCCAGAGATGACATTTATACCTCAATTCATATTGAAGAGCATGAAGTAGAATCCCGAGATACCCGTTTAGGTCCGGAAGAAATCACTCGTGATATTCCAAATGTTGGTGAAGAAGCTCTTAAAGACTTAGATGAAACTGGTGTAATCCGCATCGGTGCAGTAGTCGGCCCAAATGATATTTTGGTTGGAAAGATTTCTCCCAAAGGTGAAAAAGAATTGTCGCCAGAAGAAAGGCTGCTCCGAGCAATTTTTGGTGAAAAGTCACGCGATGTGAAAGACACCTCATTGCGTATGCCGCATGGAGAGCGAGGAAAAGTAATTGAAGTAAATGTATTCACCAGGGAGGAGAATGCAGATTTATCCGCTGGTGTGGAAAAAATGGTCCGTGTTTTTGTTGCCCAGAAACGGCGCATTACAGCAGGTGATAAGATAGCAGGCCGCCATGGAAATAAGGGTGTTGTCTCTACTGTTGTTCCGGTTGAGGATATGCCTTACCTCGAAGATGGCACTCCAATAGATATGCTCCTATCTCCAACTGGTGTCCCCGGCAGGATGAATATTGGACAGGTACTTGAAGCCCACTTAGGATGGGCTGCTAAAAAATTAGGATTCAGAGCAATCACACCTGTATTTGATGGTGCACATGAGAGTGAAATCGAAGCTGAGCTGGCACGAACCTGGATGATTGAACAGGCCTGGGACGAAGCAGAACTAAAAGCCTGGGAATGGTTGGATGGTTTTGACTATGAACCCCGTGATCTCAAGGATAATAATGAGGCTCGACGCCTGTTCTTGGAGAATTGGCTCGGTGACCGGGGATATGATGTCTATAAACTAGTATCGGATGAGACTTATGCCAGGCGGGCAGTTTTACGAGAATGGCTCACTGACAAAGGATATGATCCCGAGCAGATTCTATTCTTCGAAGATCAGGAGATACCCTATAACGAACGTGATGCCCAGGATGAACGCACTGTAGAGGCGTGCCTGAAATTGTGGATAAAACATGTTTCTGGAGATAAATCAAAGAAGATTGATAAATTATCTCTGGAAGATCTGCGGAAAAAGGCTGATGTCCTGGTTGGCGAGACAGGGGTTCCCTTGCCGTTATTTGGAAAACATACTGTCTTTGATGGAAAAACCGGACAAGCGTATCACAACCCGGTTACTGTGGGTGTGATGAACATTCTAAAATTGCATCACCTTGTCGAGGATAAAGTCCATGCCCGGTCCACAGGACCTTACAGTCTTGTGTCCCAACAACCTCTGGGTGGGAAAGCACAATTTGGTGGTCAGCGCTTTGGTGAGATGGAAGTGTGGGCTCTGGAAGCTTACGGAGCAGCCCACACTCTCCAGGAAATGCTGACAATAAAATCTGATGATGTTGTCGGTCGTGTTCAGGCTTATGAGGCAATCGTTAAAGGAGAGCCGATCGAAGACGTGGGTATACCTGCTTCATTCAGGGTTCTCGTTAAGGAAATGCAAAGTCTTGGTTTGGCTATTGAAGCAATCACAGACGATGGTGAAATAATCAGTTTTGGGAAGGAAGATAGCCGGGCGCAAATTCCGCGCATGAGTACAGGTTTGTTGGGGCTGGGAAAACGTTAAATAGCGTTTTTCAGCTCAGATAGAAATAAATTGATGGAAT
>RCNF010000098.1_pt1 | contig 37168 bp, 30 predicted proteins | sample 2041311 | NCBI WGS metagenome assembly RCNF01 (sample SAMN09708228, study PRJNA481090) | Marine sediment metagenome, whole genome shotgun sequencing project. | biome: marine sediment; feature: ocean; material: sediment; isolation source: Sewage treatment plant 2 marine sediment (STP2) ...
GTTGCAGTTCCCATAGGTACGGATATTTACGATCCTTGTGCGCAGGACTGTATATGGACAGGGAGAACCTGTTGAGAAATAAAGTAGTTATCTACATTGCACTGGCAATCGCCGCCCCTCTTTTCGCCGTTCCGGGAACACTGGCAGCGGAGGATTTTACCCACTTCTATGCCCTGGATAACGGCTCAACAGTAACCGTTTATCCTCCTGAAGGCATACTTTCGGAGATGACAGAGCGCGACGAGTCCGGAAACCTCGTGTTCTATCCAGAGGGTGGAGGGTTCTACTATCTGATAGAAGATATCTCCAGCCCGCTGATAATGAACAAGGGAGCGGGCGAGTTCTTTCCGATGAGCGAAGACCTCGTAATGCAGGCTCTCAGGGAGATCGATATCGATGGACGTGCTGTCGAGATGCATATCGATGTCTACATACTGCCGCTGCCGAGGCTCTATTTCATGAGCAGCACCTCGACCGGCTGCCGGATCTTTCTGTCGCCCGGAGTCTGGGATATCCCCGCATCGATAGTATCGAGTGTAGTGACGCACGAGTTCGGGCACTGCTATCAGAAGGCATACCTGCCCCATGATGATACGGAAGGGTGGACCCGGTATCTCGGCATCAGGGGGCTGCTCGATGATCCGGAAATCTCAGAAAGTTCGAGCCATATGAACAGGCCGAGCGAGATCTTCGCCGAGGATTTCCGCGTGCTCTTCGGCGGGGAACTGGCTGATTATTCAGGAATGCTCGAGAATCCCGGCCTTGTTCATCCTGATGAAGTCGCCGGACTCAGGGATTTCATGATCTCTCTTGCCGGTCCGGTCGGAACTGTCGATGTTCCGGCAGGCGGAGAAGTCATCGCATCGGTCGGAAACTACCCCAACCCGTTCAACCCGGTCACAACGATCAGGGCCGCATTCAACGGGCAGGAGATCACCAGGGAAGTGAGCGTCAAGATCTACGCAGCGAACGGTTCCCTCGTCAGGGATCTCTGGTCGGGGACCGTATCACAGCAGACTTTTGAAAAGACCTGGGACGGGATGAACGACTTCGGGAGCCGCGCCGCGAGTGGGATATATTTCTATCGAGTGACCGCAGGCTCCGATCTCCGCACAGGGAAGATGCTGCTCGTACGTTGAGCTAGAGACCGTACTCGTCACGGTTGGCCCTCAGCTGACCGCACGCCGCTCCGATATCTCCACCCTGGCTTCTTCTTACTGTGACCGCCGGCGCCGTGGGCAGCAGTATCTCGATAAACCTGTCGATAGATTCCTCGTCAGGACGCTTCAGGTCACAGCCCTCCCATTCATTGAACGGGATTATGTTTATCTTGAAGGGCCTGCCCGAGGTGAGAGAGGCGAGTTTCGCGGCGTCTCTCGGGGAATCGTTTACCCCCGCGATCAGAACATACTCCAGGGTAGCTCTCATCTTTCTGCTGATAGCGTATTCTTCGGCAGCGGCCAGGGTCTCCTTTATGCCGACGGCTGCCGGCATCAGCCGCTTTCTCGTATCGTCGTCGACCGCGTTGAGCGATACGGCCAGACCGGCTTTAAGGCCGCTCTTCTCGAGTTCCCTGATCCGGACGGGCAGGCCGATCGTGCTGACCGTGATCCTCTTCTCGCGCAGGGCGAACCCGTCCTCGTGATTGAGTATCTCGAGAGCGGGGAAAACGTTCGCCGTATTAAGCAGAGGATCTCCCATACCCATGAAGACGATGTTGAATCTCCGGCGTGGAGGGATATGATGCAGCCTGAAGTATAGTATCTGGTCGAGTATCTCCCCGGTGGAAAGATCTCTCTCGAGACCGCCGGTGCCTGTCCTGCAGAATGAGCAGGCGAGCGGACAGCCAACCTGACTCGATACGCAAAGAGTAAATACTCCGCGCGCTTCCATCAGAACGACCTCTATGACGGCGCCGTCCTCACATTCGAGCAGAAATTTCTGGCTTCCGTCAGAACCTGAGGATACACTTCCCGCCACACGCATCGCAGGAATGCGGAAGTGCTCGTTGAGCCTGGTACGCAGGGCGATAGAGAGGCTGGTCATTTCGTCGAACGAGGCGGCGCCCTTCTGCCAGATCCACTGCATGACCTGTCTCGTCCTGTGTCTCTGTTCGCCCATCTCCGCTATGGCGGCAGCGAGCTGCGGGGGCGAGAGGTTCTTTATATTGATCCTGTCAGGCATGTTTCCTTTCGGAAGTGATGATAGTGAATATAATCGGAAAGCCCAAAGGGAAAAAGGAGGCGAGGTGCTGCGTCAATCGGGGGGATTATAGAAGAGTAAGGTATTCCCCCGGTGGATTCACACTTGCCCGACACGAGGGAAAGTCATACAATCATGCTCACTGGCGGGAATGCTGTCAGCCTCGCAGTCGTATGTAAACATTTGAACGGGGGTAGCTTGCCGATGAGCAAGAGAGTCCTGGTAGTAGATGATGAAACAAGTATAAGAACCTCGCTCGAGAAGCTTCTTTCTTATGAAAAATACAAGACGCTCTCCGCGCCCGACGGTCCTTCCGCAATCGAGATCGTGGCCGATGAGAGGGTCGATATAGTCCTGCTCGATATCAAGATGCCAGGCATGGACGGGCTCGAAGTGCTTCAGAAACTCAAGGAGATGAGGGAAGAGCTGCCGGTTATTATCATCTCCGGACACGGCAATATCTCCACTGCTGTCGAGGCTACCAAGCTGGGAGCCTTCGACTTCATAGAAAAGCCGATTGATCTCGACAGGCTCCTGCTCACAGTAAGAAACGGGCTGACGCAGGGTACACTGAGCCAGCAGAACGTCGAACTCAGGGGAAGGATCCCGGGCGGTACGGAGATCGTCGGCGAACATCCATCGATCAAGGATATCCTCGAGACGATCAACCGTGTGGCTCCGACAGGAGCCAGGGTGCTGATCATGGGAGAGAATGGTTCAGGCAAGGAGCTTGTCGCGAGAAAGCTGCACGAGCTCAGCAAAAGGAATACCGAATCGTTCATCGAGGTGAATTGCGCGGCCATCCCCGAGGAACTGATAGAGAGCGAGCTGTTCGGCCACGAGAAGGGATCGTTCACCGGCGCAGTATCAAAGAGGATCGGAAAGTTCGAGCTTGCCGACGGAGGGTCGCTCTTTCTCGATGAAGTCGGTGACATGAGCCTTTCGGCACAGGCGAAGGTCCTTCGCGTCCTTCAGGAATCAGTGTTTGAAAGGGTCGGTGGGACAGAGACTAAAAAAGTCGACGTCAGGGTGATCGCCGCGTCCAACAAGAATCTCCTTGAGGAAGCGGGAAAGGGAAACTTCCGCGAGGACCTCTTTTACAGACTCAATGTCGTTCCTGTCGAGATGCCGCCCCTGCGGGACCGCAGGTCCGACATACCGATGCTCGTTTCGCATTTTCTCGATCAGGTCGCCGTTGAGCTCGGGGCCGCTCCGAAGAAGGTAGACAAGAAAGCCCTTGAGCTGATGGTCGAATACTCCTGGCCGGGGAATGTCAGGGAGCTTAGAAACCTTATCGAGAGGCTCTGTATCCTGACGCTTACCGACAACATCACACGCGAGGACATGCCTCCTCTCGTGCTGACGAGGGAAGAGGATATGATGAAGGACCCGTTTGGACTCCAGACGTACCAGGAGTTCAGGGACTTCACCGAGCGGGAGTTCCTCGTCAAGAAGCTGCGGGAGAACAACGGCAACGTATCGAAGACAGCGAGACAGCTCGGAATGCAGCGCAGCAATCTCTATAAAAAGCTCGAGAAGTACAGCATCGACCTGCGCGGAGACAAGGATGAAGTGGACTAGGGAGCACTCGGCCGCGAAAGTACTTACGGGCAGATTGCCGATAACTCGGAATAATTCGCATATATCTTACGTATGAGACAGTCTATCTTGCAAAAAATCTGACAAACCGGTCAACTTCTGATTTTTCATAGATTTTTCTTCCTAAAAATTTGACAGACGCCATTTCGGGAATTATTTTTAGACTGTGGGTGCTATGGGTGTGACGGGTCTTTTTGGAACAGGGTAGTTCCATGAGGAGATTAGGTTATGAAGAGAACGGTTCTTCTTCTCGCCATTCTGATGGCGGTTTCCCTTACTTCAGTATCGCAGGTCCATGCCTTGCCTGTAGCAGGCGAAAAGGCAGTGGCCGTATCCAGCTGGCTCTCATACTATTTTGCCAACTTCCTGAGAGCGCATCGTCACAACCTTGGCGAGGTTGATGACAGGATCATCGTTGATACTGGAGACGACGTAATGCTTCGTGGGGACGCCGATGATTACGCGAATGGCAGAGCAGATGAAGAAAAGGATGTTGATCTTCTCGGCTCCGGTGACGACAAACGGAGTACGGGGATCAAGTAAATACTAGCGGTCTACTTACGGGCTCTACCGGTAATTCGCCATTTGCCACTTAAGGAGTTAACCGATGCCTGACGGCCCGCAAGGTAAAGAGAATTACGAATACGACAAGAACCAGCCGAGGCATAAGTTCAAGTCCACCGGCACGGAGGAAGAACTCGGCGACATGCATCTGTCGACCGAGAACTACTCCGTGGCGCTTGAGTATTATGACAAGGCCCTTCAGAAGGTCCAGACCGCTGGCAACGGTGCAAGCGATCTTGTCAGAGTCTATCGAAAAATAAGCGACTGTTACCGTAAAAAGGGACTACTGCGCGAAGCGATGTCTTTCCTCGACAGCGCCGCTACTCATTGTGAGGAAGAGGACCTTATAGGCAAGGGCACTATTGCGTGCCGGCGCGGGATAATCCTCTACGAACGCGGAGATGTCAAGCATGGTCTCAGGGAGGCCTGCTCAGCATACAGGATCCTGCGCACGAGCGACGAGCACAGGGAAGTCGCTCATACGCAGCTTCTGATCGCGAACTGCTACGCCAGGCTGGGACGAAGCGACGAGGCTGAGCAGTATTTCCTCGACGCCCTGTCCTCTTACAGAAGGATAGGGGATACCGTCGGTGAGTCATACGTACTGAATAACCTCGGGCTGTTCCACAAGAACGCCTGCCGCTGGGGCAGGGCTCTCCAGTTTCTCGGCAGGGCGCTGGAGATCTGTGACGAAGTCGGCCTGACCCAGCACAGGGTCAGAGTGACGCTCAACATGGGCATCGTTCACCTGAAGAAACGTGACTTTGCCGGTGCCGAGAGCGCGTTCGTCTCCTCAAGGGATATGGCCAGGCGGATCGGCGACGATCTCAAGTACACCAAGTCCACCCTTATGCTGGGCGTCAAGGAGACGAGAACGGGGAACCTGCTGGCTGCCGAGAAGCACCTTCTCGAGGCCCGGGTCACCGCCGAGCGGAGAAATTACCAGCGGGAGACAGCTCTTGCTGACGAGTTTATAGGCGACCTGATGTTCGAGAGAGGCGACCTTGAGGGCGCGCTCGAGAATTACACGATCGCCCTGAAGTCCGCTTCAAGGACAAATCCTCAGAGCGACGTTGTCGCCGAGGTGCAGCGCCGGATGATGAACGTCTACCTCGTCCAGAGAAAGGCCGAGGAAGCGCTTGCCATCGGCAGCCGCGCCATCGAGACGTGCCGGCGCAGCGGCGAGCTCCACGAGATCGGATACGTTGAGAGAATGATCGGCCAGGCTCTTGCCATACAGAAGAAAGAGACCGAGGCCGAGAAGAAGATAAACATGAGCATCAGGACCTTCCTGTCGGTCAACAACCCTTACGAAGCTCACAAGTCGGGGGTCATCCTCGGTGAGCAGCTGTTCCGCAGGGGAGACAGAAGGTCGGCAGTTATGGCGAGGAAACTCGTCGGTGAGACCGTTTCGTTCTTCGAAAGGAACGAGGAGTACGCCGACCTGGCCGAGAGCCATTTCCTCCTCGCCAGGATCGAGGATATCCTCGGCAACAGGGACGAATGCCTGCTGCACCTTTTCGACGCGCAGCGGCTCGCGGAAGAACTTCACGACCGCAATCTCATCAGACGCCTGCGCCGGATGCGCAGGAAGATAGAGAGCGATGTGGCGGGACCGCACGGGGCGCCTGGCAAGGAATTCGGCCAGTCCGGTATGGACGGGACATTCCTGCAGGATCCCCAGTTGAAGTCGTATCTCGACTACATCCTCAGCGACCTGATGAGAAAGCTTTCCGCGGGTCATGGATTCGTCGCACTTACCGACGGTAATGGAAGCGAGCCGGTAGTGCTTGCCCGCCGCGGTATCGGTGACGTTGAGACGAAGGGGATCACCGAATGGTTCCTCGCGAGGGACGAGGCTGATTCCACTGAGAAATTCCTCGTGACCGACACGGCCAATGATCGCCGGGTCAGGGAGATCTTCGGACAGCTTCCCGGTGGCGATTCTCCCGCATACTTCCATCCTCTCAGCAGGGGAGGGAGGAACTTCGGACTCCTGTTCTTCCAGTCGGAAGGGAACGAGGGAGCTCCGAGCGTCGGATCGATCTTCGAGATCGTTTCCACGTACGCCGGCTTTATCGACTTCCTCATCAGGGGATCGATCAAGGGCACCATGCCTCTGCCGGGCGGCAGCGCTGATGCTGACCACAGTTTCAGCGGGATCATAACGAGCGATGAGAAGATGCTCAGGATCCTCGAACTTGCCGGCAAAGTCGCTGTGAGTGACTCCACCGTTCTGCTCATGGGTGAGACGGGAACGGGCAAGGGCCTCGTGGCCCAGGCTATCCACGACATGAGCAAGAGGCGGGACAAGAAGTATATTCATGTTAACTGCGCCGCGCTTCCCGAGACCATTCTCGAGAGCGAACTTTTCGGTCACGTAAAGGGTTCCTTCACCGGGGCCATTTCGGACAAGAAGGGACTGCTCACTGAAGCGGACGGCGGAACGATATTCCTCGATGAGATCGGCAAGACTCCTCTTCCGATCCAGGGCAAGCTCCTTCAGTTCCTCGATACGAGGAAGGTCAGGCCTGTCGGCAGCAACGAGATGCAGGACGTCGATGTCAGGCTTATCTTCGCTTCCAAAGTCGACCTTCTGCAACTGTGCGGCGCCGGCCGGATGCTCGAGGACTTCTACTACAGGATCAACGATTTTCCTTTGACGATTCCGCCTCTGCGCGAACGCAGCGGGGACATTCCTCTCCTGGCGAGCCACTACCTGCGGGCCGTCTGTTCCGCTATGGACAAGAAGATCATCGGGTTCAGCGACGACGCGGTCGAGTTTCTCAAGAGTTGTGACTGGCCTGGAAACGTCCGGGAACTCGGAAAGATCATCAAGCGCGCGGTCATACTGGCCGAGGACAACGGTGTGATCACTCCGCAACAGCTCGTCTTCGACCTTTCCGGTAACAGTTGCGAGACGATCGATTCGTCCGCATCCCTGCCGGACATGGTCAGGGAACTGGAGAGAAAGATCGTAGCGGAGGCTCTCGGCAGAAACGACTGGAACAGGAAGGCCGCCGCGGCCGACCTGGGCATCAGCTATCCTACTCTTCTCAAGAAGATCCGTGACTACGGACTCGTCGAGTAGGGCTGCGACCTTTCCGATCTAATCCAGCCAATCAAACAACAGGGCGCTGAAGTAAGGGTGCATTTGGACCTTATTCATCTAAATTCAATATATTTCAATAAAATCAGGGAGTGGCACGGCCAGCACCGCGGTCATTCTGACGGAATACCGGCATGGCCCGTTTTCAGGGGCAAGCTCGTTGTCTCTTCAATTTGTTCTCAGGCACAGCGTTACGACCGGACCGCGAGGTGTGTAAAGGGTCTTTATTCTGAAATTCCGACGGTCACGGGACATAAGATTTAGCGCAAAAGTACTGCTCTGTAACATGTTGTATACAGGAGAGTTAGGCCATATCTACGTCCGGCTGCCGATCTGCGGTTTTGGAACGATGCTTGCCCTTTGATATAACCGGTATCGGTTGGCGAATGGGAAGTGGCAAAACCGGAGAGACGTAGAGATTTCGATCCCATAAGCTCTCTTATGAAGCTTGAAATAGGGTACAGGTGGGGTCTCTAGGGAATGAAATCTCAAACATCTCTCCGGTAATTTTTTATCCAAAAAAACACCCGTAAAACACCTCATTATATAAATTAAACTTGACTCTGAGTGACCCAAATCATTTATACTTAGTATTGTCAGGGGTGTGAGATACCTAAGGAATGGCGAGATCCATAGGAATGCGAGTATGGACATCCCCTCCGGTGCTCGCGTCTCGTGCCCCTGGCGTTTTTGTATCCGCTCCAGGATCCCCTCACAGACCATCCCGAACCAGGACTGACTCCTGACACCTGGCCCTGGAAGAGCTTGAGCGCCTTTTATGATTCTGTCCTGTTTCGGGGACGAAGGTGTGGAATAGATACGACAATTGACAGGCCTCACAGACATCCCCGGAAGCCCTGGTCCGCAGTCCCTCTGATCTTAGACTGATTTTTAACAACTTGCCGAATAACACTTTCCAAAATTCAAACGGTCAATTTCGAACCGCTTTTTGAGCTTCATAAAAGCGTGGCACGGCAGTTGCGTTTACATGTCAACATGATGAGAGCAGGTAAGGCACATAAAGCATCAAAAGTATTGGCTACGATCCTTATCGCTGGTTTTTTGTTCATATCCTCCTGCGCGGAGGATCAGATCGTTGAAGTGCCGGTGGAGGTCCCAGCGGATTGTCCTCCATCGGCACCTCGCGGTGTCTACGCAGTCAATCTTGATGGCTACGTATTGATCTGCTGGTATCCGAACCCCGAGGACGACATCGTGGGTTATGACATATGGAAGAACGACGAAGCTTATGGAACTTATGAATGGATCGGCGACGTAGACACTGAGTCTCCGGAGCCTTACGAATATTGTTTTGATTACGACATGCCGAACGGTACTCAGTCCTATTACGCGGTGACCGCATATGACAGTAACGACCAGATAAGTGACCTGAGCTACGAAGTGATAAGCGCAACGCCGAGGCCCGAAGGATTCATGGCTCTTTACGATGAGGCGGTGCACTCCGATTCCTGCGGCTATGATTTCTCTTCACAGAGCAACATAGCTCAGGACTGCACACTGCCTTCGACCGACATAGTGTTCGATACGACAGGCGGAGTGAACACATTCACGGTCAATATGCCGAGCGTGATGATCCAGGATTACGGATATACTTACAGTTTCGACGATATCAATTACGCGCCCGAACTGGGATGGTCCGATGCGGGCATGGTAGAAGTAATAGAGAGTCACTGCTATTTGATGAGGCTCGGCGAGGCTGACGGCCAGCACTACGTGAAACTCTGGATCTACAGTGTCGGCGATGGTGCAGTCGATTTCTGGTGGGCATATCAGACCGATCCTTACAACCCGGACCTGATGCCCGGACAGCCCGAAAGCAGCACAACGATTACATCCGGTTCCGAAACAACCGGTGGAATAAAGATTATGAATGGTTTTCCGAATGGTCGACGAGTCGTCCCGACGTCAAACTCGGGCAAACAGGACGAAGATAGAATCCTGCAGCGGCAGAACACCTTACCTTAAGCTGGCACTTAAATAAGGTTCCGTTACCCGGAAGGTCGACCGAAGGGGAGAGTGAAGAAAGCGATTGCTGAACAGGGGCGGCAAGAGATCTTCACTCTCCCCGACTTTTTTCTCATACCTCATTTGGCTTGATGAGTCCCGGACATAACCTTATTATTCATCGTCATGCGTATACCTGCATTATTGATAAGGATATTCATCGCCGCTTTCGCAGCGGCCGCTTTCTCAGGTACCGTCACGGCCGCACAGGACGTGAACGATATCCCTGCGATGCCTAAGGGGAGGCCTGCCGGCATTTATCAGCAGGAGGCGCTCTCAGGACTGCTCGCGGGAAGCTTCGACACACCTGACACCCTCCGGCTGCTCGTGATAAGGGTTTCCTTCTCCGATATGGATTTCACTTCCCCTCCGCATGATTCGCTCTATTTTGCCAACGAGATGAGGCATACCTGGGAATACTTCAGGGGAGCCTCAGTCGGCGCGTTCGGCCTCGGATGGGAGATCGCTGCCGGAGTGACCACGCTCAGCTTCGATGCGGCCTACTACGGCCAGGACGATATCTGGGAGGAGAGGGTTGCGGAGATATTGATGGAAGCGGTCGCGAAGAATGACGACGAGATCGATTTCTCTCTCTTTGACGCTTTCGCTCTGATCCATCCGGGAGCGGGGCAGGAGACGGATTTCTCAGGCGATTCCCCGTGGCAGCTCTGGTCCGGATTTATCGACCCTGTCGAGATGGAGGCTGTTCTTGCCGATACCCTGGGAACGCCCGGGGTCCCCACGAACGACCTGGTGGCGGGAGACACCTTCTACGTAGATAACGTCATGGTCCTGCCGGAGAACTCATCTCAGGACGGACTCGTATTCGGGTCCCTCGGTATTTATGCCTACCAGGTCGGGATGAGGCTCGGGATGATCCCGATGTACGACACGACTCCTTCGGGCTATCCCGATTCCCAGGGGATAGGGGCGTTCGGCCTTATGGGCTACGGCCTCTACAACGCTTCAGGTTTCATACCGGCATTTCCATGCGCTTTTCACAGATACCTGATGGGGTGGATCGAGTCCGTACCGATCGAGTATGCCGGCCCGATCGATCTCAGAGACATCAATTCATACATTCCGTCGGATACTTCTCTGGCAAGGATCGAGATAAATCCTACCGAATACTTTCTGATATCCAACAGGGTGCACGACGGGAACATGAACGGCCGGTTCGATTTCGGCGACGTTAACAGCGATGGTATCCCTGCCAATGAAGATACTCTCCTCGGCGCCGAGTTCGATTTCTTCCTCACCGCTACCACGAATCCGTTCGATTACGTGGATGTCGGCGGCGAACAGGTCAAGATCGTCGATACGGGCAGCGGTATAATAATCTGGCACATAGACGAGACTATAATAAGGAACCAGCTGAGCATCGGCCGATATCCCAACGACAATCCCGGCATCAGCGGCGTGGACCTCGAGGAGGCCGACGGCGTGCAGGACCTCGACAAGCCCGGCGGAAGCCATGCCTTCGGCAGCTGGGGCGATTCATACAGGGCGGGGTGGTACGACGGATTCGGGCCGGAGACGATGCCGGCGAGTTTCGCAAATACCGGGACACCCACCGGAGTGGGCATAACTGCCCTTTCCGTTCCGGGTCCGGTGATGAGTATCTCGGTTTACCTGGGCGAGGATCTTCCCCGCGTGACGGGGGAGATCGACGGGACCGTGATGGGGCTTCCGCCGATCGTCGTGAACCTCGATACTGACCCGGAAGAGGAACTGATCCAGGCCGCCGACACGGGGAAGATATACATAGCATGGGATGCCGGCGTGGAGTCGTGGGATGGCTCGTTTGATCTTGCTGTCGATATACCGGGAGCTGTCTGGTCGGGGGCGCCGATAGCAGCGGACCTCGATGGAACGCCTCCGATGGAGATACTGGCCGGGTCCAGTGACGGAAGGATACACGCGTACAGGACAGACGGCACGCCTTATCCGATCGATACCGATGAGTCAACAGGATCACTGGATGTAAAAGGAAATATCGTGAGCATGCCGATGGCTTTCGAGGCGGATGGAGACCCCGGGCTCGAAACTGTGTTTCTCGTTTCAGACGGAGACACGTCATGGATGTATATCGTCGGCCATGCTCACGCGAATGATCTGGACGGAGGATTCATCACCGGCAACGGGGTCTTCGGTATTGTCATCACTTCAGGCAGGGTGATCGCTCATCCGGTCCTCTGCGTCGACGACAGCAATCCGGATGCCGGCGGATTCTGCACCGCCGCAAGCGGCCCTGACGGGTATATGAGATTCATACATATCGAGCTTTCACACGATTCCCCCGGACTGGCCGTGACCTCCTGGAGCATGGAGGGGAGTTACGAGCCGGAGGATCTGATCCTTCCCGCAGCCGGCGATATAGACGGCAACGGCACCGATGACATGGTCCTGGCGATTCCGGGCGGAGACATCGTCTATTTTGATATCAACAGGGGCGCTGAGGCGTCAGCTCTCGATCTGGTACGGCCATCACCGCCTTCGCTGGCCGATATAGACGGGGACGGTATCCTTGAGACGATGATCCGCGGCCGTGAGGGGCTGTTCCTCCTTACAGGTTTCGGAACGACCGTATCGGGATGGCCGGTAGGACTCGAAGAATATCTTGTCGTGCTCGAACCGGACACGACGCCCGCCCAGCCTGCGGCTGCCGACGTGGATGGAGATGGAGATCTCGAGGCGGTCTTCAACGTCGCCGGAGAGCTGCGTGCATACAGTTTCGATGCCAGGCTCGAGGATGGGTGGCCGCTGCGGGGCGAAGGCGATAATTCGATTACGCCCGCTTTTTCATCGGGCGCCGGTTCAAAGATGTTCATATATACTTCCGGTGGATCCGGCGGGATAGCGGGGCCTAACCAGACAGGGACTGTCTTCTTCCCCGGGGTCTCTACAGTGTCGCGTATCGATCCCGGAACTTCGTGGGACGGTACGGGGGCATGGCCGGCATACCGCATGGATCCCCTCGGCACATCGAGGCAACTTAAGCCGGGCGGCGATAACACCGCAGGCCCGCTTGTCGATGAGAATTCGATGATATGTTATCCAAATCCTGCGACAGGGTCCTCCTTCAATCTGCGTTTGACTGTTTCAGGCATGGCCGATGTGACTGTAAGGCTCTTCAACCTTGAGGGTGCCGAGGTCTATTCCTCCAGCTCGAAACATGAGTGGTCAGGAGGCAGCGTGCCGTTCGAGACCAGCGTGCCGACAGAAGGCCTAGCGAGCGGAATATATCTCGTACATATAAGTGTGAAGGGCGAGGGAGAGGACTGGAGCGGTTCGAGAAAGGTCGCGATACTCAAGTAAATACTGATATCGGAGGATTTACGGCACGGGCGCCTTGTTGCGTTGATGTTGACCCGGGCGGCTTTATTTACTACAATATATGGAGATGGCTATGAATGGAGGAAAGATGTTCCGCAAGTCAGTATTACTGGCCGCAGCACTTTTAATATCGATGACGGTCTTTGCCTCGGCGGGAGAGCCGGGCTCTTCCGGTTTCACATTTCTCAGGCTGGGAAACGGAGCGAGAGCTGGAGGTATGGGTGAAGCATTCACCGCCGTCGCCGACGACGCGACCAGTATCTACTACAACCCAGCGGGAATGGCGGCTGTCGAGGAAGTAGAGCTCACCCTGACCCATACCGAATGGCTGATGGACATAAGGTTCGAGCAGGCAACCGTAGCGAACGAGATGTGGGGCGGGGTAGGGGGGCTGAGCTTTACGGGCCTCTATTACGGCAGCATGGACAGGTACGGCGAGTACCCGTCTCTTACTCCGGACGGGACCTTCTCTCCATACGATATGGCGCTGTCACTCGGATACGCGAGGGATATCATCCCCAACGTCGCCATCGGAGCGGCATTCAAGATGATCTATTCGAAGATCGATTTCGAATCGGCCACCGGATATGCTTTTGACCTCGGTGTAACCCACAGGTCGAAGATCGAGGGCCTTATCATCGCCGCGTCGATGCTGAACCTCGGGCCCCAGACCAGTTTTGTGGAAGAGAAGTTCTATCCTCCCTTCCAGCTGAGGCTCGGCGGCGCTTATGAGATCAGGAAAGAGGCTCTGCGCGGCGGGATCATCCTGGCCGCGGACGTGATCTTCCCCAACGATAACGATACCAAGACACATTTCGGCCTCGAGTACGCCTACGAGAAGATGCTTATGGTGAGGTTAGGCTACAAGGCCGGGTATGACGTCCAGGGCGCTACGATGGGAGCCGGTATCGCGTGGAAGAGCCTGAGGTTCGATTACGCTTACATGCCGGTCGATTTCGAGCTGGGCGACGCTCACAGGTTCTCTCTGACCGTGTCACCTTCGCTCTGATAACTCTCCAGGGTGAAAACTCCACCTTCAAGACGCGCGTAGGAGAAGTGTGTCTCCCAGTCGCCGAGGATTATGAAGGTCCTCCCGTCGATGTCCTCGATCCGTGGCAGGTGGACATGACCCATCACGAAGGCGTCGTTCCCGTCATTGAAGAAATGTTCCCCGGCCATTCCTGCAAGCCTATCGGCATATCTGCCGGTCCAGCTGTGAGTGATTCCCTTGCTTGTCCTGGAGAAGGCGCCGGCAAAAGCGTAAAGCAGATCGGGATGGAAGAGTTTCGCGAAACATATTACCGGCCTGCTCCGTATAACGGCTTTAAGCGCCTTGTATCCGTAGTCGCCGGGAAGAAGGTTGTCGCCGTGAGTGATCATCACTTGCCGGCCCTGGATCTCGTGGACGATCGATGCGGGGAGGATCCTGACGCCGAGCGTATCGGGCAGATAGGAGCCGAACCAGTGGTCATGGTTGCCGCCGGTGATGAAGACCTCCGTGCCGCTTTCAGCGAGCCTGCCGATCGCATCGAGTATGTCGCCGTAATACTTCGGGATCACGCTGCGGTACTCGAACCAGAAGTCGAATATGTCGCCGACGAGATAGAGACGCGAAGCGCCTTCAATAGAAGCGAGGAAATCACGGAAGAGGGCCCGCTTCTTCTTTTCATGCGGATCCTGACTTGAATACTTGAAATGTGCGTCTGACAGAAAGTATACTGTATCGCTCAAGTGTTGCTCTCCCCGTGTATCAACCGGTTTCGAGGATATATGTCAGAGTAGCCGTTAAAATTCAAGATTTTTTACCCCCGGCGCTGCCGGTGAAGGAGGCCCGACAATGGATGATCTATGGAGCAAGGTTAAGATGAACCTCGTGGAGTGGTACGAGACAGCGTATGACAAGACTGATGAACTGGCCCGAATCGGCAAGAAAAAGGTAGAGATAACAGGCCTGAACAGGTCGATAGAGAAACACTTCTCCGAGATGGGCGGAAGGGTGTATGACCTTGTCGTGGAGCAGGGGCACCGCGGCAACAAGACCGCCGATGACGTCGTGGTCCATCAGCATGTAGCCGAGGTCAGGGAACTGGAGAAGAGGCTAAAGGAGAAGGAAGAGGAGATCGAGTCGATAAAGGAAGACAAGAAGCAGGGCAAAAAAGCGGAATAAACGCACTGAATAGCGTTTTTGGACGGAATAGCGTAACTTATCAAATATAGGGGTATTATACTATTGACAGACTTACAGGTTTCGTGTAAACTGTCTTACGTATTGGTTTCAGGTGCCTTAGTGAGCCTGGTCGGGCCGCCGGGCACCAACAACTTGTACAGCCCCACCAAAAAAAATTGAACAATTCGTCAACTAGTGTGTATACAGAAATAGGAGCAATTAAGAAGAACTCTTAATTAGCTCGGGCGAAAGGGAAAAGGGGCAAGGGAAACTGTAGAGAAGATGGCTGGAAAACGAGGAATCTTAGGCAGCCACCTTTACATAACCGCTAAATGTGAGTACATTTAGACAGGGGAGTGAATAGGATGTACCCGGAAGGAAGAGATAGCGAGTACCTGGGCGAGAAGAGTCTCGATCTCTACCTGAAAGAAATCAACAACACTTCTTTGCTCACCAGAGCAGAGGAAAGGGATCTTGCTGAAAGAATCAGGGCTGGAGAAGAGGGAGCGCTTCACGCGCTGGTAAAGGCGAACCTCAGGTTCGTAGTATCCATAGCGAAGCAGTATGTCAACCAGGGTCTGTCCCTGGCCGATCTCATCAACGAGGGCAACATGGGCCTGATAAAGGCTGCCCACAGGTTCGATGAGAAGCGTGGATTCAAGTTCATATCCTATGCGGTATGGTGGATCAGACAGGCGATGCTTCAGGCTCTGGCCGAGCAGTCCCGTATAGTAAGGCTTCCGCTGAACCGTGCCGGTACCCTGTACAGGATCGGCAAGGTATCCAGGCAGCTCGATCAGGAGCTCGGAAGGACACCAGAGGTAGAGGAGATCGCGGAGAGGCTCAAGCTGTCCAAGGAAGAGGTCAGGGATACCATGCAGATAGCGAACAGCCATCTGTCCCTGGACGCCTCCTTCAATAACGACCAGGAAGAGAACTCTCTAGTCGACTACCTGGCTGATGATACCCAGGCGCCGCCTGACGAGATGACGTATTCCAATGCTCTGAGTGACGATATGCAGAAAGCACTCAGCACCCTGACCGAAAGGGAACAGACCATTCTCGGCCTGTATTTCGGGCTTGAGGGCGAAGAGCCGCTCACACTCGAGGAAATAGGGCAGAAAATGAGCCTGACGAGGGAAAGGATCCGCCAGATCAAGGAAAAGGCGATCCTGAGGCTGAGGCACAGCACCAGGAGCAAATATCTCGAGGGATACGTAGAAGGCTAGGCGTATCAACAAGATAGATGAGACCCCGAGGCGGGGAGGAGTTGTTGAGACTCCTTCCCGCCCTTTTTATATCTGCCTGATGGTACGTGATTTGCAGAAAAACGGGTGGTAAATACTCCTTGACAGGGAGTGGACTCAAACGTAGTTTCTGGTATCAACGGGAATCATTTAACGCTTTGACCGGAAAAATGGACAAATATTTTACTTTCATGTACGTCCGCGAGGACAACGCGGGCGTGCGGACGATCCGTATACGCAGGGTCGCCGCCTTCGCGGCAGGCCTCTGTCTCATCGCGCTCCTGGCGTCGACCGTCATAGTAGGCGTTCGTTATGCCGGGATCAGGGTCGATTCGGACCGGATGGCCGGTCTGGATCGTGAGAACGAGCAGCTGCGCTTACGGCTCTCCTCCTTCGAGACCGAACTGGACGGCCTGAAGGGGAAGATGGACAGTAATTATGATCTCCAGAACCGGGCGAGGCTGATGGCCAGCCTCGATCCCCTGTCGGAGGACGTATGGCAGGTCGGAGTCGGTGGTCCCGAACCTCAGCTTCTCGAGCGCGAGCTCGGCGCGGCGGATCTTGTATTTACCGGGCTGGAGAGCGACCTCGATATGCTTGTCAGGCAGACCGAACTCCAGAAACAGAGCTTCGACGAGATCATCGGCATCCTCGAGGAAGAGGCGTCGATGCGAGACTGTACTCCCTCGATAAGGCCGCTCAAGGGTGGATTCCTCTCGAGCAGATTCGGCCGGAGGATGGATCCTTTCACAGGCAGGATCACCCGTCACAGGGGCGTCGACTATTTCGCGAGGACAGGGACACCTGTAATGGCCTCCGCGAACGGTGTCATAACGATGGCGAAAAAGAACGGCAGCATGGGACTCACCGTAGAGGTGAACCATGGAAACGGATTCAAGACCCGCTACGCTCATCTGGCCAAGCTGCACGTCAGGCGAGGCAAGCGGATCAAGCGCGGAGAGATCCTTGGAGTCGTTGGAAATACCGGAAGATCGACAGGGCCCCATCTTCATTACGAAGTGATCTTCAGGAAACAGCACAGGGATCCCCTGAACTATATCATTCCAGAGGGCGTCTTCTTCGACTGACCCGCTCCCCTGAAGTAAAATACTGTTGTGCCACGATCACTCGGCCGGACTGCGCACGTCCGGGTGCCGGTGTTTATCATGGCGGAGGAAAGATGACATGAAGCATTTTCTGCGTATCATAATATTCACGATAACGGCCTGGGCCGTTATTCCTGTTTCGGCAGCCAGCGGTGAGCCGGCCCCGCCGAGAAGAGAAGTCGTGAGTCTTCGTCACTGGACGGCACCCGATCATACGAGGATCGTCCTCGACATGAGCAGCGAATGTACCTACGAGGTCACAGAGCGCGACGGCCCCTACAGGATAGTGATCGACATCCCTAAAGGACGTCTGGCGGCAGGACTGCGCAAGTTCGATGTCGGCGACGGGGTGATCGACAGGGTGAGGGTCAACCGGCTCTCGAACGGAGCCCAGGTCGTGCTCGACCTCCCCGCTGAATCCAATTACAAGCATTTCGCGCTGAAGCCCAACAATATTCATCCGCGTCACAGGATCGTCATCGATGTCAAGAAGCCGATAACGGTGACCGAGAAACGCAGGAAGACCGAGAAAGCGAGGAAGGTCGCCCAGAGCGGCGACTATGTCGTGATCATCGATCCGGGGCATGGCGGAAGCGCGCCGGGCGCTTCATCGAGATATGGTCCGTCCGAGAAATATTATACGCTGCCTCTCTCGAGAATGATTGCCGAGGAGATCGAGAAGCATGAGGGATTCAAGGCTGTGCTTACACGGAACGGCGATTATGATGTTGACTGGCACAGGAGGATAGAGATAGCAAGGCAGCATGGCGGCCACTGCTTTGTGAGCGTACATATGAACGGTAACAAGAACCGCAGGATCAGGGGGTCGGAGGTCTATTTCCTCTCTCCCGAGGGTGCGACCGATATGCATGCTACAGCCGTGGCTGAACGTGAGAACATGCAGGTGACGATGGAGGACCGGGGGGAGCTGATCGAGGGTGACGCGGGACAGATCCTTTTCGAGATGATGCGGAACAAGGCCCTCAACCAGAGCTCCATACTGGCGGAACATCTTGCCGGTGAGTTCAAACAGGTAGGCTCGATACCGTTCCATGACGTCAGGCAGGCTAACTTCATAGTCCTCCGGGGAACGACGATGCCGTCGGCCCTCGTCGAGGTTGCTTATCTCTCGAACAAGAGCGACGTAACACAGATAAAAAAGAAATCAGTGCAGCGTAAGGTTGCAAAGGCGGTGGCCTCCGGCGTAGTATCATACCTGCTGGAGAATCCGCCGGAGAATATGGAGAAGAGGCCGGCAAGGCTTGCGGTCCATACTGTCTCGAAGGGCGAGACGCTCTCCGGTATCGCGCACAGATACAGTTGCTCGGTAAAGGATATCAGGACGCTGAACAGTATCGGAAGCAAGTCGCTGATAAGGCCGGGACAGAAACTTACCGTCTACGCGAAGGCGGACTAGAGGAAAACGCAACAGGGATGGAGGCTTCTTGAGCTTCGACAGGATCATCAAGGCTCTTACACGTAATCTCGGCGCGAAGATAGTCTCGCTTATCTTCGCTTTCTTCCTTTGGCTGCATGTCACCGCGCAGCAGGGAGAGAACCAGTCCTTCAGGGTGCCTCTCTCGCTGGCAGGTGCGGCGGACAGTCTGACGATAACCCATGATGTCCCCGAGTTCGTCGAGGTCACGATCCGGGGTTCGAGAAGCAACCTGATGAAGCTCAGGCTCTTCGGCAGGCTCGAGGCCTCCGTCGATCTGTCCAAGGCGGTCAAGGGCCGCAACAATGTATCTCTCTCGGCGGCGATGATAAACCTGCCTGAACAGATAGACCCCAGGGAAGTGACGATCGATAATCCGAAGACGCTTGTCCTTAACTTCGAGGAAGTAGTCACCAAATCGGTGCCTGTCAGGATTGCCTACAGGGGAGAGATACCTGACGACGTGATAATCGACGGCTCGCCGGTGATCATACCGGCGAGGGTAAAGATAACCGGCGCCTCAAGTGTAGTGGGCGGGATAGAGGCTCTTTCCACACGCGAGATCGATATCAGGGGACGAAGGGGAGAATACACGGAGGAGATCGAACTCTTGCTGGGCGGAATGGACATACGGGTCGTGCCGGACAAGGTGCTGATCGAGATGTCGATCCACAAGAGGGCGATCCGCACACTGGCCAACATACCCCCGACGATGCTCGGGGACGATGAGACCCTTTCTGTGGAATACTCCCCGCGCGTCGTCTCTCTTACTATAGAAGGGCCGGAAGAGATCATCAGGGAGATAACGACCGAGGATGTTTCGGTCATCCTCGATCTGACCGGCAGGGCGCCCGGTACGTATGTGATCGAGCCTGAAGTGATCGTACCCAACGGAATCGAGAGATATTTCCTCGACACTGATAACTTTGAGATAACGATTCTTCCAGCCGGGAGCGGCAGCGGAGAGGACAAGCAGGGCGGCAAAGATGGCTGATACTCCAGGAACCGGTGGAAACAGCATGCTCTCTTCCTATGTCGGAAGATGGTTGTCGCTGCTGATGCTCGTGCTTCTTGTAACGCTGGCCGCGGCAGCGCTTTTCCTCGAGCCTGACTATCCCGCACATGTCCCGCTCCGTATAGGAGTCAGCGCTTTTGATTCGGTCTCGGCCGGTCCCGCTCTGCGTTCATTCGCGGCAAGCGTAAGGGAACAGGACGGCGGAGATATAACCTGGGTGTGGCTCGGGCAGGGGGGCGAACCGGCCGGATGCGACTTTTATATAATGACATCTCTCCAGAATCTCTCCTATAGCGAGGGAAACGGGGGCAAGTGCCTTCTTCTCGGGAGCAGCAGGGGTGACGGGTCCCTTTCAATGGGTGCGGTGATCGTTCGAAGCGACTCCGAGCCTGATTGGTCCCGCACCGCCTTTATCTCGACGGCTTCAACCTCGGGATTCATCTCGCCGCTTGCCGCGATCGCTGAGAGCGGCGTCGCGTTGCCGGCAGTGTCGTACGAGACAGTATCAGACGGATGCCCTGTATGCGGGGAAGCCGTCGCGTACGGTGTGCTCCTCGGCAGCTACAGCGCCGGCGGGATCTCACTTGAAGAACTGAGAAGGATGGAAGGGAGCGGAGCGATCGAACCGGGAGCGCTCCGGGTCCTCTTTACCGGCCCTGAACTCCCGGAGATACTGCTCGTCTCAGATCCCTCGACCGAGGAATGGAAGTCGAGCGGATTCGCCGGAAGGCTTCCCCGTATAACCGGCAGACTCTCCGATCCCCTCAAGAGGGAGATGACCCGTCTCGGTATGGCCGCGTTCCGGGAGCCTGAAGAAGGCGAACTCGACCTGCTCGGAGCCGTTCCCGGAGAAATCTGGGAAGCGGCCGGCTATCACTTCCCTTGAACGGGAGCGGGTGAAACCGCTATATTCCCCGGGACGGACAATGAACTGGCGCCTGTTTCCTCCGGAGGACCGTGAGGTTTGAGCTGGAATATCAGAAGATGGCTTCCACTTATAGCGTGGATCGTAATGATCTTCGCGCTGTCGTCGATCCCCGGATTATCTTCGGACGATGTAAAGCTTCCCACAGGGTTCGACAAGCTGATCCACTTCATCGAGTACGCTGTATTCGCGCTGCTCTACTACCGGGGCCTCAGCTATGGCGGGGTGAGGGTAAGATGGAGCATCGTGTTGATCGTGATAGCGTCGGGAATCGCCGTTGCGGCCCTCGACGAGATGTACCAGAGTTATATACCGCGCCGCGACTCGAGCCTGTATGACCTCGTTATGGATTCGGCGGGGATAGTCACCGGAACGCTCGCGGCGGTGCTGAGACATATTGTACAGATAAGACGGGCCGCAGAGAGAAAGGCCAAAGAGGAATGAGATTCAAGAGACCGAGAGGAACACAGGACTTTTTCGGAGACAGGATGCGCTCGTGGGCAAAAGTCGAGGAGAGGCTCGCCGGCCTCGCGGGAAGGTATGGATACAGTGAGATCCGTACACCGGTATTCGAGGTCTCCGAACTCTTCGTCCGTGCTGTCGGAGAGGCGACCGATATCGTCTCGAAAGAGATGTACGTGTTTGCCGACAAGAAGGGCCGCAGCCTGACCCTCAGGCCGGAGAATACCGCACCTGTCATGCGTGCCTTCATAGAGAACGGCCTGCACAGGTCCGGGGGCATTACAAAGTTCTGGTACCAGGGACCCATGTTCAGGTACGACAGGCCGCAGGCGGGGAGATACCGCCAGTTTCACCAGTTCGGAGCGGAAGCGATCGGCCATGCCGGTCCGGCTGTCGATGCCGAGATCATCGATCTCAGTCTCGCCATATACAGGATGTTCGGATTCACCGGGCTCGAGGTAAGGCTCAATAGTGTCGGCTGTCCGGTCTGCAGGCCGGGATTCCGGGAGATCCTGACCAGTGCGCTCGTATCTATGAAGGACGAACTGTGCGACACCTGCGGCGAGCGTGCCGCCCTGAACCCTATGCGGATATTCGACTGCAAGGAATGCGGTGATATCAAGGAAAAGCTGCCGGTGATCACCGATCACCTCTGCGACGAATGCTCCGAACATTTCTCGGGCCTTCAGTCGATCCTTCGCGGAATGGATGTGGATTTCATGCTCGATCCCCTTCTCGTGAGGGGACTCGATTATTATACGAAGACAGCGTACGAGGTCCTTCACCCGGGACTCGGAGGACAGAACGCCCTTTGCGGAGGCGGCCGGTACGACGGGCTCGCCGAGGAATGCGGCGGGGGGAAGATCCCGGCAGTCGGTTTCTCGGCAGGGATGGAGCGGCTCATGGAGAACCTTCCCGAGGAGTTCGCAGGGAAGCTCGGGCTTGACCCGGTCGACGCGGTTTTTATACTTCCCGAAGAGTCGGCTTCCGCTGAGGTATTGAGGATAGCGGGAGAGCTGCGCTCCTCCGGGGTGAGCGTTTCCGTAGATCTGTCCGGACGTTCGATGAAGAAGCAGATGAAAGTGGCCTCGGAATCAGGCGCGGCCTTCGCCGTGATAATAGGCCCTGAAGAGATAGAGAAAAAGGAAGCCGCGGTCAAGATCCTGGCGAGCGGAGGGCAGGAGAGTGTTCCTTTCGCCGGGCTGACAGCGTGGATGATCCAGGAGAGGAAGAAAGTTGACTGATACACCGACATATCATTTCGGCGAGGAGTGGAAGAGGACCGCGCAGTGCGGAAAGCTCAGGGCCGGCGACGAGGGGATAGAGGTCACACTGGCCGGCTGGGTCAGGAAGGTGCGCGAGTTCGGCGACCTGACCTTTGTCGACATGTGGGACCGCAGCGGGCTCGTGCAGCTCGTTGTCGAGGTGGGCGACGAGAAGAATCACGCAATCTTCCGGTCGCTTCGCAACGAGGATGTCATCGCTGTCCGGGGTAAGGTAAGGAAGCGGCCGGCCGACATGGTCAATTCCGCCATGGGTACAGGCGAGGTAGAGGTGGAGGTCTCAGGCGCGGAGATATTCAACCGGAGCAAGGTGCCTCCCTTCAACGTGACGGACAAGTCCCAGGCAAGCGACGAGATGAGGCTGAAGTACAGGTATCTCGACCTGCGCCGTGACTCGATGCAGTCGAACCTGAAGATGCGCCATGATATCGCCCTCAAGACGAGGGAGTTCCTCTCCGGTGAGGATTTCATCGAGGTCGAGACACCGATGCTCGTAAGGCGGACCCCGGAAGGGGCGAGGGACTATATCGTCCCCAGCAGGCTCCAGCCGGGAAGGTTCTATGCCCTGCCGCAGTCCCCGCAGCTCTACAAACAGATACTGATGGTCTCGGGAGTCGACCGGTATTTCCAGCTCGCCAGGTGCCTGCGCGACGAGGACCTGCGGGCCGACCGCCAGCCCGAGCACACACAGATAGACATAGAGATGAGTTTTATCTCGGAGAGCGATATCTTCCCGCTCGCCGAGAGACTGATGAAAAAGCTGTTCAGCGAGGTGGCCGGGATCGAACTGGAGCCCCCCTTTCCCATCATCGACTACAGCGAGGCGATGCTGAAGTACGGCACCGACAAGCCCGACCTGAGATTTGGCCTCGAGATATCAGATTGCTCCGATATCTTCAAGGGGAGCGGATTCTCCGCTTTCGCGTCGGTGATCGAAAAGAACGGGGCGGTCAGGGGAATATCCTGGCCTGGAGGCGCCGGACAGTCGAAGAGCCAGATCAAGAAACTCGAGAAGCTCGTCAGGGGCGCGGGGGCCGGAGGGCTCGCAACGATAAACGTCGATGAAAATGGTATCGAGTCCCCGATCGCGAAATTCCTCGGCGAACAGGAGATAAACGCTCTCCTCGAGAGATTCGGCGTATCCGCATCGTCTCCGTCCCTGATCATGCTTGTAGCTGGGGAGACAGAGGTAGTCGAGAAATCACTAGGAACGCTCAGGACGAATATCGGGGCCGGACTCATCGAGGGTGACCGGTCGATGAGGTTCCTCTGGGTCAACCGCTTCCCTCTCTTCATGCCTTCGGGCGATGCGGGATGGGAGCCTGCTCATCACATATTCTCGATGCCGCTGGAGGAGGACATACCGAAGATCGACACAGATCCGGGAGCCGTCCACGGACATCTCTACGATCTTGTCTGTAACGGCACGGAACTCGGTTCCGGCTCGATCAGGATCCACATGCGGGAGCTTCAGGAGAGGCTTTTTGCGGTGATAGGGATAGGCCTGGAAGAGGCAGAGCGCAAGTTCGGGTTCCTCCTGGAGGCCTTTGAGCTCGGTGCGCCTCCCCACGGGGGACTTGCCATAGGAGTCGACCGGCTGGCCATGATAATGGCCGGAGAGAGCTCCATAAGGGATTTTATAGCGTTTCCGAAGACGCAGAGCGCCACTTCACTTATGGAAGGGGCGCCTTCGGAGATCGAGGAAGGTATCCTCGAGGAACTGCATATAGAGGTAACGGAAAGGAACGACAGGGAATGACAGGGCATTATCAGGCACAGGTCTTGCACAAACGACGTAAAAGGCTTTTTGCTTGACATGCAGACTGTACGGCATTAATGTTCCTGTAAGTTGTTATAGTACATAACGACAGGGAGGACAAAAGGTTATGAAATCAGCACGTGGATGGCTGATGTTGACGCTCATGATTGGGCTGTTTGCAGGAATTTCTGCCGGTTGCGGACCCGCACCTCCGTGCGATACGAGCCTCGTGACCCTTGACGAGACCCGTCTGGACGCGGAGAGCTACGAGCAGGAAGCGGCCGAGACGGGCAAAAGGGTTGCGGACCTGGAGACGAGACTCGCCGCCAAGCGCGGAGATATCGAAGCTATCGAGGACAAGCCCGAAGAGCTCGAGAAAAAGGTATACGAACTGAAAAAAGGCAGCGGCAGGGAATAGGCGCTGAACGGAGATGGGAATAATGAACAAAAGATTTTTGATTGCGCTGGTGTTCATTCCTCTGATCATCGTACTGGCCGCGGGCTGCAGCAGGCACACGCCCAGGGATATCGACATCAGCGAGGGCGAGTACTACGAGGACGAGGAATACCAGAAACTTTCGGAGAAGCAGAGAGAGCAGTACTGCGCTGGTCTGGCGTCGGAGCTAGACACACTCGAGACACGCTCAGAGACGGGCCAGGCCCAGCTCGAGCAGAACAAGACAGATATCCAGACCCTTACAAAGGATCTGCGGGACTCTGAGAGGGAATACTCGAGACTGCGCAACACCGTCGACGAGCTGACGCTTCAGCTTCAGGAACTCGTTTCGCTTCCCAAGGAATACAAGCTCATATACGGCGAGTGTCTCTGGACAGTAGCCGGGTACGAGCAGATCTACGGCGACCCTCTCAAGTGGACGAGACTCTGGAGAGGGAACACCGGTATGATCGAGGATCCTGACTGGGTCCTGGCTGGATGGACACTCCAGGTTCCCAGGCACTGGCCCCGCAAGCACATGGTCCAGCAGGACGAGTGGCTTGCCAAAATCGCCGGTTACTGGGAAGTATATGACAACTATCGCCAGTGGCCCGTTCTTTTCGAGGCTAACCGGGACAGGATCGACGATCCTGACCTGATCTTCGCCGAGCAGGAACTGGTAGTTCCCAGGGAATTTCCTGCTTCGGATTAAGCGAGCCGGTAATACAGATCTACCATACAAGACTCTTGGTCCGCGCAGGCGGGTCAGGAGTTTTGTTTTAAAGAGGAACGGTCCGTGAAACAGAAATCGAGAAAGAGAGTGCTCTCCCTGTCAGGCGTTGATGCGCTGAAATTCCTCGGCGTCGGCGACAGGAACCTCGAACTTATCGAGGAGCACTTCGAGCAGGACATAGTCGTTCGCGGCGACGAGATCATCATCACCGGCGAGAGCAAGCGGATCGATGAACTGACCTCGGTCCTGCAGACCCTGATCAGCATAGCGGCCGGCGGCCGTGCCGTTACCGAGGGTGACGTGATGACCGTGCTTCGCGGAGGCGAGGAAAGTTCGAAGAAGATAGGTTCGCTCGACGATACGGTCGTCTACTACTCCACTTCCAGAAGGAAGAGCATCGTCCCGAGAAGCGTCCGGCAGAAGGAATATGTCACCGGTGTTCAAGGTCATGATATCGTGTTCGCGATCGGACCCGCCGGGACGGGCAAGACTTACCTCGCGGTCGCGATGGCCCTTGCCGCAATCAAGAGCGGGGAGATCGAGAAGATCTTCCTGTCGCGGCCCGTCGTCGAGGCCGGAGAGAACCTCGGATTCCTGCCCGGGGACCTTCAGGAGAAGATCGATCCTTATATCAGGCCCATATTCGACGCCCTGCATGATATGATCGGACGGGAAAAGACCCAGAGAATGATCGACACCGGTGTTCTCGAGATAGCGCCCCTGGCCTATATGCGTGGAAGAACGCTGAACGACGCTTTTGCCGTCCTTGATGAGGCGCAAAACAGTACGATAGGCCAGATGAAAATGTTCCTTACGAGACTCGGTGTAAACTCGAAGGCGATCGTGACAGGCGACGTTACCCAGATCGACCTGGCCGACCCGGCGAAATCGGGGCTCGTGGCAGTTTCCGATATCCTTGACGGGGTGGAGGGTATAAAATTCGTATGGTTCGGTGAGGAAGATGTGGTGAGGCACAGACTGGTGAAGAAGATCATAAAGGCCTTCAGCCGGATCAAGCCGGCAGTCGGCCCCGGGTCCGGCGGCAAAGGTGAACCGGAGGCTTCCGATGAATGACCAGCCGACAAACGGAGAAAACGGTAGTCCTATTGATGGATTGCGCAAGTGGTTCTCCGCTCTGCGTCCCGGTACGTGGAAGGACGACAACCGTCTGCTCCCCGCGATCTATATCGTGATCTTCGTCATCCTTTCGGTCCTCCTTTTCCCGCCTACCAAGAAGACCAGGGAAGTGGCATTCGCAGAGGGCCAGATCGCCGACGTCGACGTGATCGCTCCGCTCGATATCGCTGTTCCGCTGAGTGGACAGGAGGTCGAGATCAACAGGGCGAGAGCCGCTGTCAGCGTCCCGCCCGTATACAGGATGAGGGCAGAGGTGCTCGAACACCTGCCCGGTGACCTGACCGTCCTGATGGAGAGGATCAAGGAAGTCGCCCTGGCCGATACGATCCCTCCTGAAGAACGCGCGGAGATGATGAAGGAGATGGTCCCGGCGCTGGAGAGAGAGCCGGTTGAACTGCTCCTGATCAGGGATACCCGAAAGAAGATCCTCAATGACGGGCTCGCCGTCCAGAGACAACTCCTGGAACGCGGGATCATTAATGACGCTTCTCCGTTGAGACGGAGGGACTATCCGCACATCTCGCTGATCGACGGCGAATCGGAGAGTCTCAAGCCGGCGAACGGCCTGCTCGAACAGGGTCAGCTCGAAGCTGTGATACTGGGCAGGGCGGAACGTGTCTTCCCCGGCAGCGACGATGCGCAGCAGCTCTTTTACGCGATAGTCCGTTCGCATCTCGTTCCCAACATGATCTACGATTCCGATGAGACGATGCGGCGCAGGGATGCGGCGATGGCCGAGGTCAAGGATGTTTACGAGGTCTCCAAGAACCAGAGGATCATCGCGAAACATGACAAGGTGACGAAGAAACAGGTAGTAGAGCTCGAGGCTCTCGAGGAATACCTGACGCAGGAGGAACTCAAGACATCCCCGGCAAAGAGGATACTGCTCTTTATCGGCAAGATAGTTCGGATACTCCTTCTTATCGCGCTCTTTGTCGCGGCACTTTACCGGTTCGACCGTTCCCTCGTCAGGGAGATGGAGAAGGTAACCCTGACATTCATGATACTTCTGTTCTACCTGCTGATGACGGCGCTTGTGGTCAGGCTGCCCTTCCTCAGTACATACCTTATACCGGTCGCATTCGTGTCGCTTGTGGCGACGGCCTTCTTCGGTTCGATGACAGCGCTTATATTCACCCTGTTCGCGTCGCTCCTGCTGATAACTCACGCCGAACTTCCCGGAAGCCTGGTTTTCGTATCGATACTGGCCGGCTCGGCGGCGATATACAGTATCGCCCATCTTCGTGAAAGACGTAATTTCTACACGATATTCCTCTATGTCTCTCTCGCGTATATCACCGGGATCTCGAGTTTCGGGGTCTCCGGCGCGTTCGGCCTCAGCGAGTTCCTTCTCGGTTCCCTGTGGGGGATCGCCAACGCCTTCGCCTGTACAATACTTGTGATGTTCCTCATGCCTATCTTCGAGTCGCTGTTCAGCGTGACCACGAACTTCACCCTGATGGAACTGAGCGATCTCAACAGGCCTCTCCTCAAGAGACTTATTATCGAGGCGCCCGGGACATACCATCATTCACTGATGGTAGGCAACATGGTCGAGGCTGTGGCCGAGGACGTCAAGGCGAACGGACTGCTCGCAAGGGTGTCTGCTTACTATCACGACATCGGAAAACTCGCCAAGCCGGAGTACTTCTTCGAGAACAAGGGCGAGAACTTCAACAAGCATGAGAAGCTCGCTCCCACGATGTCGGCGCTGATACTCGCGTCGCACGTAAAGGAAGGGATCGACCTCGCGAAGAAGGAAAAGATGCCGAAGGTAGTGATGGACGGTATCCGCGAACATCACGGAACGACTGTCATGGCCTTTTTCTACAACAAGGCACTGGAGTACGACTCTCACGACAGTGTGAATGTCGACGATTTCAGATATCCGGGCCCCAGGCCCCAGTCGAAGGAGACCGCTTTGATCATGCTCGCCGATTCGTGTGAGGCGGCGGTCAGGTCGCTCAAGGAACCCACGGCGCCGAGGATAAGGGCGCTTGTGTCAAAGATCTTCGCGACGAGGATGGGTGACGGGGAACTGGATAACAGCGGATTGACCCTTAACGACATCGCGGTGATAAGAGAGAAGTTCATTCAATTCCTCACCGGTATCTTCCATCCGCGGGTTCAGTATCCCTCGCGTGATAATCCGGACGGGGAGGAGGAGCGCGGCGTTGAGGATAACGGCAGGCAGCAACAGTCCGTCGGTGACAGGAAAAAGAGAGTTTGACCGTGCGGCCGCATCGATGGAGACGCTCGGCTCGAGGGGCGCCGGCAGCCGTCAGGTCGATGTCACCCTCATAGGCGCACGGCGCATGGCCCTGCTCAACCGGGAATACAAGGGCAGGCGGGGCACCACGGAGATACTTACCTTCGTCTACGATGACGTTTTATCCCCCGGAGACGAGGATGCAGCTGGTGAGATTCTGATCTGCTGGAAGAAGCTCGCAGCGTCAGCCGCGAGGCTCGGCGTCTCGAAGAGAGCTTACCTGCTCAGGCTCGTAGCTCACGGACTCTCCCACATCGAGGGATTCTCTCACGGTGATGACGTAAAGGCTGAGTTGATGGAAAAGCGTGAGATCGAGATCCTCGAAGGAATGGTCCCGGAGAGAGATCTGGCAAGGATGTTCGGCGGGCAGACAGAGAAATAATGCAGCCACTCATTTTATATACGATCACGTTTATGCTCCTGGCATTAGCCCAGTTCCTTACAGCTGGCGGGTTCACGGCCTTCACTAAGGTCTCCCGCATGAGCGAGGACAGGGTCTTTCCCAGGGGGGCCGGCTCCAACAACTGTCCGAGGATGATCCATCGCGGACGTCTTCATGCGGCGATAATACTGATCGCTGTACAGATAATTCTGATCATCACCCTTTCCCGCGTCCTGCCCGCCGAAGCGGGCGCAATACTCGAATGGTCAGCGGGAAAACATTACCTCGCGGTGGCGGCTGTGCCGGCAGCGGGCGTGATCCTGATGGTGATAGCCGCTCTGGCCGGTATCGGTCTTGCGGTAAGGCATCCGGCAGGGATGGCAAGACTCGTATCGTACCCGTTCTGTCCGGTCTATCTGCTGCTTCGGCCCTTTTCCAGCCTGCTTCTGAGGATCATATCTCTCGTCTTCCCCGATCTGCCCGGTGAGCTTGCCTCGCCGTTCATGCTTATCCATCATCCCGAGGAGCCTGGTGAGGGCTTTATCGAGGAGAACGGCAGCCGGCTCGTGCACAGTATCGTCGAGTTCGGGGAGAAGAAGGTGCGCGAGGTAATGGTGCCGAGGATAGATGTCTTCGCCATAGAGAGCGGGATGACGATGACAGAGGTACGCGAACTGCTCGCCGGCGCGGGACACTCGCGAGTGCCGGTCTACGACGGGAGTATCGACAGGATCGTCGGCATGCTTTACGTCAAGGATCTCGTTCCGGTAGCTGACGGTGAAGAGGACAGGGGGATCGAGCATCTGACGAGGGAACCTTATTTCGTTCCGGAAGGCAAGAAGATCGATGACCTTCTCAAGGAATTCCAGATCAAGAAGATGCATATGGCGATAGTCGTCGATGAATATGGAGGGACATCCGGCATAGTCACGCTCGAGGATATCCTCGAGGAGATCGTCGGTGAGATAAGGGACGAGTTCGATCACGAGGCGCCTCTTGTCAGGAAGGCCGGCGAAGGAAGGTATGTAGTAGAGGGCAGGACCTCCCTGGACGACCTCAGTGAGGTGCTCGGAAGGGAACTGGTCTCGGAGGACGTCGACACGCTCGGAGGATTCCTGTACAATATCTTGGGCAGGGTGCCGGAAGAGGGAGAGGAGTTCGATTACGAAGGGATGACCTTCCGGATCGAACGGCTCGAAGGACAGAGAATAGCTGAAGTCGTGCTGACCCTTGCGGGAGCGGACAGGGAAGGGAAGGAATAGAAAGATGTTTGTCTGGTTGAGGAGAAAATTCATAACGGGAGTGATTATCCTTCTTCCTACCATACTGACGGGCTGGATACTTTTCCGCCTGTTCCGATCGGTCGACAGCATTCTCAGGCCGGTCGTCACTAAATATCCTTTTCTTGATCTGCCTGGCCTGGGTTTCTTCGCAGTCATTCTGATCCTTCTGCTGGTAGGGATATTCGCGGGTAACTTCATCGGGCGGCGTATCATTCTCTGGGTAGAGAAGGGGATCAACCAGATCCCGCTGGTCAGCTGGATGTATAAAGCGTTCAAACAGATGAGCGAGGTATTCCTGCATGAGAGGAGGACCGCGTTTCGAAGGGCGATTGTCCTAGAATATCCACGCAGAGGGGTATATGCGGTAGGATTTGTTACATCGACCTGGAACTACAGCGATTCCGGCGGTGCTGACAGGGTCTTTTTAAATGTCTTTCTCCCCACGACCCCCATACCGACCTCGGGCCTCTTTCTCATGATACCCGAGGAGGATACTATCCCGATGGACTGTTCCGTCGACGAAGCCTTGAAGATGGTAATATCAGGCGGCGCCATCGTCACCACCATACCTGCCATACCTGCGCCGGACGGAGAAGGCCCCGAACACGAATAAATCCTTGACTGTAGACCATTTCCACTTCATTCTGTTCACCTGCTGATGGAGCCCGTTACACGGGATCAAGTGCTGAAGTAAGGATGAATATGGACGAGAATCTCGATCTCAAGGTCGATTTGATCAGGGAGATATTCGAATCGGGGAACCTGACCAGGTTCGCCGGAGCTCTCGAGGGTATGCGTGCGCCCGACGCGGCCGAAGTGCTGATGGCCCTGTCCGACGAGATCCATGTCCCTCTCTTCAAGTCGATGGGCCAGGATATGGCCAGCGAGGTCCTTACCCTCGTAGACGAGGGGATCGCCCGCGAGATACTCAAGCTCCTCACGATAGACGAGATCGTTCCTCTTATCGACCTGATGGCGAGCGATGACGCCACCGATATTATAAATCTCCTCAATTCCGATACCGCCGGAGCGGTGCTGCGCCGGATCAGCCGCGAGGATTACGAGGATGTCTCCGAGCTCCTCAAGTTCGACGAGGAGTCGGCGGGAGGACTGATGGCGAGGGAGCTCGTCACGGTCCGGGCGGGCAAATCGATATCCGATGTGATATCCACGATCCGCAGCGAGCTCGACAGTATCGAGCACATCCAGTACATATATGTCGTCGACAGCGAGGGAGTCCTTCTCGGTACTATCCCCGTGATCAACCTGCTTGTCACCGACCCCGCCAAGAAGGTCGAAGAGGTCATGGAGCGAGATGTCCTGACGGTGACCGCCGATACCGACCAGGAAGAGGTCGCGGCGATGTTCTCCAAGTACGATCTTTATTCGATGCCGGTCGTCGATGAGAACGGCAGGCTCGCCGGCCGCATCACTGTCGATGACATCATCGACGTCATAGAGGAAGAAGCGACCGAGGATATCACGATGATGGCCGGTACGGGAGAAGAGGAGTTCTACGAGAGGTCGCCGGTGAAACTTTCCAGGGCGAGGCTGCCCTGGCTCCTGACGGGACTTCTCGGCGGGATCGCGTCCGCCGTGATAATGAACAGCTTCAAGGAATCACTCGAATCGGTCCTGACGCTCGCTTTCTTTGTCCCCGTCATCATGGCGATGGGCGGGAACGTTGGAATCCAGTCATCGGCGATCGTAGTCAGGGAACTGGCCCTCGGCGGACTGAGTGTCTCCCAGACGGGGGGGAAGCTGCTTCGCGAACTGAAGGTCTCGATAATCAACGGTCTCGTAATCGGCATTGTTCTGCTCATAGCGGTGACTATATGGCAGCAGGACTACAGGCTCGGCCTTCTGCTCGGGATCTGCATGTTCATCATCATACTCTGGGCTACGGTCATGGGCGCCTTCATCCCGCTGATGCTCAAGAAAGCCAATATCGATCCGGCGCTCGCAACCGGCCCTTTCATCACGACATTCAATGATATTCTCGGAATAGCCATTTATCTCGGCGTAGCCACTCTTTTCCTCGAATGGCTGGGGAAGGTCTGACGGACGGGATGGTGAGAGGTGAGCGGTATCCTCAAGGACAGGGCCGTCATTCTGAAAACATGGGAGTATGGTGAGACAAGCCTGATAGTCTCTGCTCTTACACGAGCAGGGGGGAAGGCTAATTTTCTCGCCAAGGGGGCGAAACGGACAAAAAGCCCGATGCATGGAAGGTTCCGGACGGGTAATGTCGGCGATATCGTATATTACGACAAGCCGGGAAGAGCGCTGAAGCTGATAAAGGAATTCTCCGCCGGCCCCCTGTTCGATTCGATGGAAGCCGGGTTTGAGTGTCTCTGTATATTCCAGGCCGGACTCGAACTCGCCGGCAGGGCTTCTGCGGGAGACGAACAGGAAGGCGCGGTGTTCGATCTGGTCGAGGCTTTCATCGCGAGCCTCACAGGGGGCGATGACCCGTGGGCGGCCTTCTTCGTTCTCGAGACGACGCTGCTCGCCGCTTCGGGGCTCATGCCGGAGATCGAACTGTGCGACCGTTGTAAAAAAGAACTTGCGGGATGCGGGTTTTCTGTAAATCCTACGAGTGGCGCCGTCGAGTGCGGCGGCTGCACGACGGGCGAGGGAACACTTTCGCCGGAGTCGTGCGCTTTGCTCGAGAGGATGACGTCGGCGGGATTCGCCGGTCTCAGTGAACTTAAGGTTAATGCCGAGGCCCGCAGGGAGATCGGCACACTTCTTCATCGGATGTTGATGCACCACATGGACGGATACAGGCTTCCCGGTTCACTCGGGATGCTGAAAGGAGCAGGTTGAGGATGACATTCCAGGAACTTGTGGCCACCCTCAACGAATTCTGGTCGGCTAAAGGCTGCCTCATCATTACGCCGTACAACTCCGAGGTCGGAGCGGGCACGATGAATCCAGGCACTTTCCTCAGGGTCCTCGGGCCCGAACCGTGGAAGGCCGCTTACATCGAGCCGAGCAAGAGGCCCAATGACGGCAGATTCGGAGAGAACCCGAACAGGGTGCAACAGTTCAACCAGTACCAGGTTATCCTCAAGCCGTCACCTGACAATGTACTTCCTCTATATATAGAGAGCATGAAAGCGATCGGTATAGATCCGGATATGCACGACATCCGGCTACTCGAGGACGACTGGGAGTCCCCGACCCTCGGGGCGTCGGGCCTTGGATGGGAGGTCTGGCTCGACGGGATGGAGATCACGCAGTTCACCTACTTCCAGCAGGCTGGGGGTCTGGAGCTCGAACCGATCTCCGCCGAGATCACCTATGGGCTCGAGAGGATCGCGATGTACATCCAGAAGGTCGATGACATCATGGAGATCGAATGGCACGACGGGGTGAAGTGGGGGGAACTGAACATGCAGGCCGAGCGGGAGTTCAGCGCGTTCCATTTCGAGCATGCCGACACCGAGATGTACTTCGGTATCTTCGAGAAATTCCAGGGCGAGGCGCGGAGGATGCTCGAAGCGGGACTGATCCTTCCCGCGTACGACTACGTTCTGAAATGTTCGCATATATTCAATATCCTCGACGCGAGGGGCGCGATTAGCGTCTCCGAGAGGACGAGCTACATAGGCAGGATAAGGGACCTTGCGCGGAGGACCGCCGAGGCCTACGTGGCCGAAAGAGAAAGACTCGGGTTCCCCATGCTTCGTGACAAGAAAAAAACCGGAGGAAAGGTTTCGCGATGAAGAACGACTTCCTGCTTGAGATCGGATGCGAGAACCTGCCCAGCGGATATATCGATGGTGCGCTGCGCCAGCTCGAGGAGAGATTCTCGAAAGAGATGAACTCACTCAAGATAGAATACGACTCCCTCTATGTTACCGGCACGCCCAACCGTCTGGTCGTTCATCTCAAGGGCCTGCCCGTGAAACAGGAAGGATCGGTCACGACCGTCACCGGGCCTCCCGTATCGGTCGCCGTGGCCGACGACGGTAGCTGGACGAAGGCCGCCGAGGGGTTTGCCAGGAAACAGGGCGTGAGTGCAGATGACCTCACCCGGCTCAAGACCGACAAGGGAGAATACCTTGCCGTCAAGGTCACTGAAAAGGGAAGGCCGGTCGATGTCGTCCTGAAGGAGCAGGTCCCCCTCTGGATATCAGCCCTCCGTTTCCCCAAGGTGATGAAATGGGACAGGACGGACCTGAGATTCGCCAGGCCGGTGCGATGGGTCATGGCGCTGCTTGGTGAAAAACCGCTGAAGTTCAAACTGGGCCGGCTGACATCCGCTCCGGCGACGAGGCTCTCTCCCTACTTCGAGGAGAGCGTGCCGGTCGAGGGGCAGGACCATTATTTCAGGCTGCTCAGCAAGGCGCGGATAATACTGGATCGCGGGAAGAGAGAAGAGAAGGTTCGCAAAGAGGCGAACAGTGCCGCCGTGGAAACGGGAGGGATCCTGGTCGATGACGCGGAACTCTACTCGATGGTCGCCAATCTTGTCGAGTCCCCGGTCGCGATGGCCGGCTCATTCGACAGGAAGTTCCTCGAACTGCCCCGCGAGGTGATAGTGACCGCGTTGAAGAGTCATCAGCGGTACTTCTCCGTACAGACGAAGTCGGGGAAGCTGAGGGCGAATTTCATAGCGTTCGCCGATGGAGCGAGGAAGAACAAGGCGGAGATACTCAAAGGATATGAGAGAGTACTGCAGGCGAGACTTGCAGACGCTGGGTTCTACTACAGGGAAGACACCTCGGTGCCCCTGGAGAAGATGTCCGAGCGTCTCGACGGCATCGTCTGGCTCGAGGGGCTCGGGACCCTTGCCGACAAGGCCGCCCGTACCGCCTCTCTTGCCGGCTGGATATGTGAAGCGTGGAAGCCCGGCGACGACGGACTTGCCGCGAGAGTCAAGCGCGCTGCCCGTCTCGCGAAGGCCGATCTGGCAAGCGAGATGGTAAAGGACGGCAAGGAGTTCACGAAGCTCCAGGGTTATATCGGCAGGGAATACGCGCTGGCGGCAGGCGAGGATGGCGAAGTCGCCGACGCTGTCTACGAACACTACCTTCCGAAGTTCTCGGGTGACTCGCTGCCCGCAACCGATACGGGAACGGTGCTTGCGCTCGCCGACAGGCTCGATACGATTTCGGGATGTTTCATCCAGGGGTTCGAGCCGACAGGGTCGCAGGATCCATATGCGCTGAGGCGCCAGGCGGTAGGAATACTCCGGATCTGTTCGGAGAAAGGGATACCGCTCGAGATCCCCGAAACGCTCGCTTTCAGTCTCGGACAGTTCGGGGAGGAGGCCATCGGCTCATCGGGCAGGCCGGCTGGCGACCTGATGGACGGCATGACCGATCTCTTCTCGCAGAGGCTCAACTCGATCCTTCGCTCCGAGGGAAACGATTATGACCTCGTCGCCGCGGTGCTCACAGCGCCATGGCAGTATTCATCCGCTGTCGAGGGAATGGCGGCAAGCCTCGCAAAGATGAGGAAAGCGGGAAGACTCCAGGATTTCGCTCTCGCCATGAAGCGTGTCGTCAACATCCTCCCGAAGGAATACAGGCGGCCCGCTACTAAAGATGAAGGTGACGCCGCACTCATCGAACTCTCGGACGGCGGCAGTGCGGGTGGATCTATCGACCAGGCCCTCTTTGCCGAGAAATCGGAGAAGAGTCTCTTCGCGGCAGCTTCGAAGGCAGCCGACGAGCTGCTGGCCCTCGGATCATCCGGGCTGGACGGAAGTATCGGGATCCTCCACGGGCTCGTACCCGAGGTGAACTCGTTTTTCGACGAAGTCCTTGTAAATTGTGAGGACGAGTCTGTCAAAAAGAACAGGATAGCCTTTCTACTGGCTCTCAGCAGGATTTCCGGGCGTTTCTGCAATTTTATGGAGATAGTCGCTGACCAGGGGTAGTAAGATTATTTTACATTCTGTCCTTTTTTGGCACGGTATCATCTCCGCTGAGAACCTGTAATCCTCATAATTGCCTTATTCTAGGTGTATTTGCCGATTGACAAACAGCCCCTTCCTGTGATAAAATCCTCAGGATCTCAGAGTAGACGCTTGGTCGTGCCCTTAAGGGCGAACCTTCGTGGTGCGCATGGTTTCCACTACGCCGACCGCCGTTGGAGAGCCAGACTTACTCGACATAATTTTGGAGCTCAACGGGAGATAGACCATGCACGGGCCAGCCGGATCACGCAAAGGAGACTTCGAGACGATCCAGTCAGAAGGTTCCAACAGCATCACTACTGAGATAATGATAGTTACTGGTTTATTCTCTTAACGCTGGGGGGAATAAATAATGAGGAAAGCCTTAGTAGTATTACTGGGCGTTTGCCTCCTTGCCCTGTTTGTCGGTTCCGTGTCGGCGCGTGAGATCGACAGAAGCGGCATTCGTGCCATGAAGGACGTCTCCGAGAACCCTGCTCTCATCGATGCGGGTCTCCAGACTCTCATGGCCTCTGCTGCTGCTGACACATACTGCATCGTATGGTACGACTTCGAGCAGATGGTATGGCAGGGTTGGACGAGCACTGATAACACGGCTCAGGTAGATATGTTTTTCCACGTTGACGATTTCGCCGGTCTCGGCGGCGGTGACTTCGGTCGCCTCGTGCCGATCGAAGGAACAAAGTCACTGTGGTGCGGTACCCCTCCGGGAACCGACTTCTACATGTGTTCGTGGTACAACGCTCCTGGTTATGGTAATGG